>Ga0182021_10008151_pt1 | contig 12421 bp, 9 predicted proteins | sample 612E3MmetaG_FD_120493 | JGI IMG/M metagenome (GOLD analysis project Ga0182021, IMG submission 120493) | Permafrost microbial communities from Stordalen Mire, Sweden - 612E3M metaG (Illumina Assembly) | ecosystem: Environmental > Terrestrial > Soil > Wetlands > Permafrost | place: Sweden...
CCAGGTCAGCTGCCAGCCGCTCTCCCAGACCGGCGGCCACGGCGATGAGTGGACCCCCTCCGGCGCGATCATCGCCACCGAGATGAGCGATCTCCCGCCCGGCATCGCCGGCGGGCCCGATGCAGTGCGACGCGCCACGAGGCTCCAGATCCGGGCCGGCGCGGACTGGATCAAGGTCATGGCGACCGGCGGAGTCTGGTCCGCCGCGGACTTCCCCGACTCGTCCCAGTTCACCGTCGATGAGATTCGCGCCATCGTAGAAGAGGCGCAAGCTGCCGGGATCCGCGGCACGCTCGCCCACGCCGAAGGTACGGCCGGCATAAAGAACGCTCTGCGGGCCGGCATTTCCAGCATCGAGCACGGCGATCTGATCGACGACGAGGGGATCGACCTCATGCTCGAGCGCGACGTGCCCCTGATCCCAACCTTCAACATCAACTTCTCTCTGATGGACGAGGCGCGCATCGCTCGCGGCGAGGTGCCGCCCTGGGCGGTCGAGAAGATGCGTTATCTCTTCGAGCACCAGCAGCGCAACTTCCGCCACGCGGTCGAACGTGGCGTGCGGGTCGTCATGGGCACGGACAGCTTCGCGGGCATGTACCCGCCGGCGGAGCTGGCCTACATGTCCGAGTACGGCCTCGGGCCGTTCCGCGCTATCCAGGCGTCCACGATCGAGGCCGCGAGGCTACTCGGCCTCACGGACCAGGTCGGCACCCTCGAGGCCGGCAAGCAGGCCGACCTCATCGCGGTCTCGGGCGATCCTCTGACCGAGCCGGAGCTGTGGCGCGACCCGGCCCGGATCGTCTTCGTCATGCAGGGCGGCCGGGTCGCGGCGGACCGCCGCGGGGCCTGACTTCGTGACGTTTCACTGGGCGGCCCGAGTCATCGACGTCTGGCTTGGCGTGGTGCGAGGGGCACGGGCCGCCTGGCGGGCTCTGCCGGGCGATGTGATGGCGCTGCTTGTCATGCGCGGCTGCGGCATTCCCCGCCCCGGCCGAGAGGTGCGGCGTGCCGGCACCCTGGCGATCCTGGTCGAGGACCCCAGGATCGCTCGCTATCTCGACCGCCAGCTGATGCCGGTCTATGCCCAGACGCTCGGCCGGCACGTCTTCGCCCGCGAGCCGCTGCCCGATCGCACCATCGCTCATGAAATGGAGCACGTGCGCCAGTGGCAGCAACTCGGGCCGCTGTTCCTGCCGGCGTACTTCGCCTCGTCCGGCATGGCCCTGCTGCGAGGCCGTCATCCGTATTCGTCCAATCGGTTCGAAGAGGCTGCCCGCCGTTGCGAATTGGACCCGCCTGCCGCGCCCTAAGAAGACGGCGAGTTCTGGGTTCGGATGAACGAACCCGAGGACAACGAGTCCTGCGTCGAGTAGCGTCGCAGGCCCCAGGCCCGCAGGCGTATTCCCTACCAAAGCCGTAGGATATCCGTAGATGAGGTGCGCGCCGTCCGCGCGCCACGACCGCGAGATTCGAGGAAGCCGACCGAATGCCAACTCTCACGCAAGACGCCGTCCTGAAGGCTTTGGCCACCGTTCAGGAGCCAGAGCTCGGCGGTGACCTGGTCTCGCGCAACATGGTCAAGGACCTCGCCATCGAAGGGACGAAGGTCTCCTTCACGATCGAATTGACCACGCCGGCCTGTCCGCTCAAGGACGAGATCCAGGCCCGGGTAGAGAGTGCGCTACGGCCGATCGGGGCCGAGCAGATCGACGTCGCCTGGGGCGCCATGGTCCGCCGAGCCACGTCGGCGTCGCCGCAACTCCTGCCGGGTGTCAAGAACATCATTGCCGTGGCTTCGGGCAAGGGCGGTGTGGGCAAGAGCACGGTGAGCGTGAACCTGGCCGTGGCCCTGGCACAAGCCGGAGCATCGGTCGGGCTTCTCGACGCGGACATCACCGGCCCGAACGTCCCGATGATGATCGGGGCCGAGGGTCAGCCGGTCGCCAGCGCCTCCGGGAGGATCACGCCCATAGAGGCGCACGGCGTCAAGGTGATCTCGATCCAATTCTTCCTGCCCGAGGGCCAGCCGGTCGTGTGGCGCGGGCCGCTCATCGGTGGGGCAATCCAGCAGTTCCTCCGCGACGTGGAGTGGGGAGATCTCGACTACCTGGTCGTGGACCTGCCGCCGGGAACCTCCGACGCCCAACTGACGCTGGCCCAGTCCGTGCCGATCACTGGAGCCGTTCTCGTCACCACGCCCCAGCAGGTCTCGCTCTCGGACGTGACCAAGGCTCTGGCGATGTTCCGCCGCGTAAGCGTGCCGGTGCTGGGCGTGGTGGAGAACATGTCGGGCTTCGTCTGCGCACACTGCGGCGAGACGACCGACATCTTCGGCCGCGGTGGCGGCGAGCGTTTCGCGGCAGAGCACGGGATCGACTTCCTGGGCGGTATCCCGCTCGACATAACCGTTCGCCAGGGCGCCGACGTGGGTGTCCCGGCCGTGGCTCAGCGCGAAGCCGGCGCCGCGGCAAAGGCCTTGACCCACATCGCCCGGGCAATCGCCGGCAAGGTGAGTGTTCAGGCGGCACGGGAGCAGCCGGTCCTGACCGTCTCGTGATCGCGGGCGGGGCCGACGGCCGGCGCCTCTCATTCGGGTTGATCACCGTGCGACCGGACGTCAAGTAGACGGCGATCTCGCCCTTCGCCAGGCAGCGCAGCGGCGTACCATCGGCAGGCCCGTCCAATCAGGTGTTGTCAAATGCCCTGTCCCGAATGCTCGGCGCTAACTGCGCCTGGAGCCCGCTTCTGCCATAGATGCGGCAGGAGGTTGGGCGCTGCTTCGGCTGGCCTCAAGGCGGGCGATCGGCGTGTCGTCACCGCCGTCTTTGCGGATCTCGTCGGCTACACGCAGCTCGTGGACGAGCTCGATCCCGAGGAGGTTCGATCCCGCGTCGATAGAGCCCTGGCCGTCCTCGGCGAGGCGGTCATGCGCTTCGACGGGTCACTCGAGAAGTTCGTCGGGGACGCGGTGCTGGCCGTCTTCGGCGCTCCCACGGCTCACGATGACGACGCCCTTCGGGCCTGCCTGTGCGCCCTCGAGATGCAGGCGGCGCTGGCTCGGATCGGGGAGGGGAGCGATCGACCGCTCAGGCTCCGGGTCGGCATCGCGACGGGCGAAGTCGTAGCCGCGGTCCGCGATTTCGCGGGGAGTCGGTCCGTGGCGCTGACCGGCGACTGTATGACGACCGCCGCGCGCCTGCAGCAGCTGGCGGATCCGGGGGAGGCGCTGCTCGACGATGCCACCGTGCGAGCCGCGGAACCCAGGATCGGCGCCGATCCCGTCGGCACGAGGTTGCTGCGCGGGCAAAGCCATCCCATCGTGGTCCACCATCTTCGCGACGAGCGACGCCGCGCCCGTAACGTGAGCCGCCAGAGCATCCGGTTCGTGGGCAGACAGGACGAGCGGCGACGACTGGCGGAGATGATTCGGAGGACCGCAGAAACGGGCCGCGGCGGCGCCGTTCTGGTCCGCGGCGAGGCCGGCATCGGCAAGTCTCGGCTCCTTCTCGAGATGGAATCGACGGCGCGGGCGGCGGGCTTCGCCTGGATGTGGATCGACAATGCGCCTCATCTGGTGGACTCGCCATACCGGGCCGCACGGTCGATGGTCGACTGGCTGGCCGATGAGAAAGGGGTCAAGGCCGGTGTCGTGGGCCGGCAGCTGCTGTTCGGCGCCGACCTGGACGAGGAGACGGTGCGGCAGATCTCGGGGGCGGTGGCTGTCCTTGCCCGCGAATCGGAGATGCTGCTCCTGCCGGAGGAAGGCTGGAGCCAGCACGCGCCCATCTCGGACCCGGCCGAGCTCGTCGCCGGGCTCAGGCTGGCGACCGACTTGTGGTTCACGCAAATGGTCGCCGAGCAGCCGCGCGTCGTAGTGATCGACGACTTTCATTGGCTCGTCCCATCGAGCCGTCTGCTGATGGACGAGATGGTGAGAATCGCGGGTGAGCTGCCGCTTATCGTCCTGACCGGCACGAGGCCGCCCATGACGCCCGAGTGGGTGAGTCTGGCGCACGTCGAGGTCATAGAGCTCGGCGGTCTGGACCAGGTGGCGACGGAGGAGCTGGGAACGGTCGTTGCCGGAGCTGAGCTAGAACCAGAGTCGGCTCGATGGCTGTACCAGCGAACGGCTGGAAACGCCCTGTTCGTCGGCGAGATCGTGCGGATGCTTCGGGTCAGCGGGCGAATGTCACGTCTGGGAGATCGGCTGCGGATCGATCGTGCGGCCGCCCAGCGAAGCGTGCCTCTCTCCTTGCGGGCGCTGCTGGGGGCTCGGATCGACGCGCTGCCGGCGGAACAGCGATCGGTCCTGGAAGTGGCGTCGGTTATCGGGGTCACGTTCCCGGAATGGCTTCTGAGCGAGCTGCAGGGTGGGTCTGGCGTGAGCGGCGATCTTCGCCAGCTCGCCGAGGCGGGCATCCTGGTTCGCTGCGAAGGCGAGCCGGAGGGATCCGAATCGGTCGGCGGTCCGGCCGCGTGCTGGCGGTTCAGGCACCAGCTGTTCCATGACGCTGCCTACGGCCGCTTGCTGATCGACCGAAAGCGTCACCTGCACACCGTTCTGGCCGATCGACTCGAGACCATGGACCCCCCCGGCGATGCCGCCGAGCTGGCCCGGCACCGGATGGCGGCCGGCGATGTGGTGCGCGCCGTTCCTCTTCTGGAGCGGGCGGCGATGGAAGCCGAGGCGCTGGGCGCCCTCGCCGAAGCGCAATCTTTCAGGCAGGCCGCGACGGACGTGCGGGACGGGACCACGGCGCCCGAAGCGGTGCCCTCAGAGCCCGCAGGGTCAGCCGGAGCCGTTACCGGGAGCTGATTCGAGGCCTGGCTCGCCGGCGCGGGCGGCGGCCCATGAATAGAGCTAGAGGCGCGGCAATGCCCGCCAGCGCTTCACCGCCAATCGGGCCGGCGCCACCGGGCGCGATCGCGGCGGCTCCCGACGGCAACGCCACTGCCCTCCAATAGCCGGCCGCCCACGCCGATGCGGCCATTGCGGCCTGGCCGGCCACCGAGGGGTGGAAGTAGTCGAAGGTGCTCATGTCCTTGATCGTGAAGTTCTTCTCGGACAGGAGGGCATCGTTGTGAATGCAATAGAGCTTGCCCGATGACCCGCCCGCCGCCTGAATCTCGTCACAGACCCGGAAGAGGATCGCGTCGTAGGCCGACCGCACCTGCTCAGCCGCCTGTAGGGAGAGCGGGCTATCCCAGCCGAGGAAGGGTGCACACATCCGCGAGTTGGCCGTCTGATTCAACAGCGCCCTGGCTTTCGAATCGGCCTGGGTGATGTCGTAGAAGTGTGAGAAGTCGGGGACCGAGAGCATCAGGATTCGGCTCCCGGCCGGCAGTCCCGATCGGAGGATGCCGACGGACGCCCGAAGCTGCGCCTCGAAAGTCGCCGGATCTGTGGTCGGGTAGTCGCACAGGTCGTTGGTGCCGAGTTCGAAGGTCAAATAGGCAGTGGAGCCCGGCGGCAACTTCACGGCTTCGGTGACGATTCTCGTGGCCTGGCGAGAGGCGTCGCTCATCTTCTTGCCGGATGTCGCCGCGTCGACGACGTTCACCTTGTCGCCGAGCGACTCGAAGCGCTCCCGCAGGCTGAAGACGCCGTCGCCCTTGTACGTGCCGACGGCCCAGGAGAACCCCGGGTGGTCGCGCAGATAAGCCGGCGAGACGCTCCAGGCCTGGGTATACGAATCTCCGATGGCGGCCAGCAACGCCGGCAGCTGGGGCGAGATGGTCGGGGCAGGGGTCGGAACTGCCGTGGGAGGAGCCGTCGGAGGAGCCGTCGGAGGAGCCGTCGGCGTGAGGGCGGAGACAGCCGTCTCGGAGGGTGTCGGCGAAGTCGACGCCCAAGGCGCAATGCCGGTCGGGCTCCCTGAGGAAGTAACGGTCTGGGATGCCGCGGCCACCGGCGAGTCATCGGCGGAGCGCGATGGTGTGTGGGCGGGGCCGCCGGCGATCAGCGCCGAACCCACGCCCAGCACCAGCACGGCCACAAGCGCGACTGCGCCGAGTCCGAGACCGGTGCCGATGGCGCGTTCGGCGGAAGGACGTTGCATCTGACAATCGTAGTCCGGGCGCCCGGTTGGTCGGTGGCCAATGCAACCGAGTCGAGTACGACCCCGTGTCGCTGGCCGCTTAACTTCCCCCTGCTGCGTTCCTCCCCGCTACCATTTGGCTATGCCGACCGATTTCGCCATCGAAGCGCTTGGCCGTTGCCCGCTCTTCAGTGGGCTGGGCCCGGAGCCGCTTCAGGCGATCGCGCAGACTCTTCGCCGACGCCGCTTCCGGCGTGGCGAGGTGCTCTTCCACGAGGGCGACCCCGGCGATTCGCTCTTCATCGTGGCGTCTGGAGCCGTCAAAGTGGTCGTGCCCTCGGAGGAGGGAGACGAGGCGATCCTGGCAACGCTGCGGCGCGGCGATTTCCTCGGCGAGCTGGCGCTCCTCGACGGCGCGCCCCGTTCGGCCAGCGCGATAGCGCTCGAGGCGACCGAAACCATGGCCCTGCCACGCGATCGCTTCAAGGCGCTGGTGGCTTCCGAGCCGGTAATCCGGGACGCGCTGCTGAGTTCGTTGGCCGGCGAGCTGCGGCGTTTGACCGCCCACGTGGCCGAGCTCCACTTCCTCGACCTGACCGGCCGGCTGGCCGCGCGACTGGCGCGCCTTGCCGAGGAGCACGGCACGCGCGAGGCCGACGGCTCGATCCGCCTGGACGCCCCGCTAACGCAAAGCGACCTGGCGGCAATGATCGGGGCCACTCGTCAGAGCGTGAACAAGCTGTTGGGCGAGTTCGTGGAAGAGGGTTTGCTCCGCCTGGACCGGGACGCGATCGTGATCCCGGATCTCGAAGCGCTGGTGCGCTCCTCGCGCCGGTAGTGGGCGGAGGCCGGAGGCCAGACGCCAGACGCCAGACGCCGAAGCCAGAGGCCCGGGCCGGCGGTGCGCAGCCGCATCCGATCCTCGCACAGAACCGTCAGCCCGCCGAGATGACTCCCTCGCGCCCCAGTTGGAGCAGCTGCGCCCGGCTCTCGTCGAGGTGCTGGGTCGCGATCCCGAACAGGCGGCGAAGCAGTAGCTGAGATTGGGACGAGCCGCCGGCCAGCAGGCCGAGGAGCCCGGAAGCCGGCATCGAGAGCATCACGGCGGGGCCGATCGCTCGGGCGGTGGAGAGGGCCGTGGGGTCCTCGCGCAGGGCCGACCAGCCGAGCAGGTCACCCGCATGCAGCGTCGAAACCAGAACCAGGCGTCCGTCGTGGCAGACGCGCAGGGCAACCTGGCCGCGCTCCAGCCAGTGAACCTCGGAGATCGGGTCGCCCATCTCGACCAGCGTCTCGCCGTCGTTCAGGCGGCGCCGTGAGGATTCGGCAGCCAGCGGCGCGAGGTCGGCCGCGGCAATTCCTTCGAAAAGCGGCAGGCTCGCGAGTTCGTTGGCCTCGATGCTCTCCCTGGTGCTCATGCTTCGCTCCAACTCCGGGCCTGGCGGCTACTGCCGCGTATTGTCCGCCAGAAGCGGCGCTCGTGCGCGGGACTCAGACCGGCTCCGGACCCGAGGGCGGAGCATCTCGAACCGTGGCGTAGAGGAAGGCGGCGGCCGAGATCCCGGCCCGCCGGCGGCCCTCGCTCCCGCCCAGGAATGCCGTCTGACGGGTCTCACGGGCGCCCCATGGGCCGCTGATCGCCACCTCGACCTGCGTGTCCTCGCCCGACTCGATCGTTCGCACAGCAACGCCGACGACCGAATCCGAGACCTTGCGAGCCTGCTCTGCCAGTGCGGCGATGGGCGCGTCGGTCTCGCCCGGCGCAAGTAGATGCGACGATATGAGCCACGGGGCGTCGCCGAGGAGCCGCATCGTGGAGCCGCCCGTGCCAGCCTCGACGAGCGCGACGGTCCAGCCGCGCGCCGAAAGCTCGCGGCCGAGGACGCCGGGCCACGTATCGCCGTCTCGGCCCCACACGTGATCGCCGACGGCGGCCAGAACGACTGCCTCGGCCGCCCCGACGAGTTGCTCGGCCGAACGTCCGCCGTCGGCCCGGGCCGAGATGCGGACGTCCACGGCGTCCGTTCGCGCGTAGGTGGCTACGACGGGGTTCTCGGCGCGCAGCAGCGGCTCACCCAGCAGCGCCGCTACCGCCGACTCGCCGATCCCCGCCAGCCGGTACGTTCGCGTGACGCGCTCCTGGCCCAGGCCGCGCGCGATCAGGTGGGGGAGCACCCAGCCCTCCCACATCGGACGCATCTCGCTCGGTGGCCCCGGCAGCGCCACGATCACGCACCCGTCCGGCCGATCCACCCACCACCCGGGTGCCGTGCCTCGTTCGTTGGGGATCGCCGTGGCCGAGGGGATGAGCCACGCCTGTTTGACATTGGTCTCGGCGAAGGCCAGGCCGCGCCGCTCGAAGAGATGGCGGAGCCAGCGCTCGAGCCCGGGGTCAACCGCTGGCCGCTCCCCGACGACCGCGGCGATCGCTTCACGCGTCAGGTCGTCGGGCGTGGGGCCGAGGCCGCCGGTCGTGACGACGACATCGGCCGCCGCCAGGGCGTCGCGGAGAGCGTCGACGACGGTCGCCAGCCTGTCGGGCAGCGCTGCGATCCATGCGACCTCCACTCCAAACCCCGCCAGCGACCGCGCCAGATCACCGCTGTTGGTGTCGCGGGTCTCGCCGACGGTGAGCTCGGAGCCGACGGCCAGCAACACCGCGGTGCGCAGCAGGCGCGCCTCAGGCAGCGATTCGGGCGTGGGTGGCCTGGGATCGGGCATACCGGGAGCGTAGTCGGTTCGCGCTCGTTCGTCCTCCTTCGCGCGAGTCGCCGGTCGTCTGCACAACGGCGTTGCCGAAGTCCCCCGCGCCGCTGCTATGATCGCCGCACTGTCCGACCCACATTTTGGGAGGTCCCTTGGCTGACCGGCCTTCCTCGTCCGATCCGTCACAGTCAACCGGCAAGAGCGCGGACTCCCGTCCGCCCGGTCTGGGCGCCCAGTTCGGTCGAACTCGGAGCGCCCTCTTCGGTCTGATCTCGGCCCACTTCAAGCTCCTCTCGGCCGAGCTCTCCGAGATCATGAAGGAGCTCAAGCGCGCTGCCGCCCTCGGCGGCATAGCCCTCGCGCTCCTCTTCCTGGCGGGAATGCTGACCTTCGTGGGCTCCATTCTCTGGCTCGACGAGTGGATCTTCGGTTCGATTGGCTGGGGCGTCCTGCATGGCAGCACCTGTCTGATCGCAGTCGCGGTCACGCTCGTCTTGTTGATCATCCCGCACTCGACGCCGCGCATTGGACTCGCGGCCTTCGCCGCGCTCGTGGCGGCTGCGGTCGTCTTCCTGATCCTGTGGCTGCAGCTGAGCAGCCGCGCCTGGGGCTGGGTCGGCGACAACTTCTTCGGCGGGCTGGCCTGGTTCGACGGTCATGCCGTATCCGCGGCCGATCGACCGATCGCTGCCGGCGTGATCGTTCTGGCGGTCCTGTTCGGTGTCCTGGGCGCGATCGGCGGTCTCGTCCTCGGCGGCAGCGCTTTGCGCCGAATCTCCGGAGCGGTCGGCATCGCTATCGTCGCGGCCGCTGTCGGGGGCTTGCTCGGTGCGCTGCTCGGCGTGCCGATCAGCTGGGGGATCGCGATCGCCGTGGCGCTGGCCCTCTTCTTGATCGTGTACCCGATCCTGGCCGCGATACTCGTGCTCCGGAAGGCCGACTTCGAGGAGCTCAAGAACCACTTCATGCCCAACCAGACCATCGAAACCACCAAGGAGACGATCGAGTGGGTGCGCGAACAGATGCCGCTCGGGCGGAAGTCGTAGCCCGCCGCCAGCTTCTGCTGGAAGAAGTCGTCGGGCTCGAGGCTGCCGGCCGTTCCGCTATAGACATTCCCGCCAAGATCCGGCGGGCGCCGGCCAAGACCGCAGCGATCGCCGCCGGCACGGCGTTCGTCGTTCTGGGCGGGCCCATGCGGACCTATCGCGCTGTGCGCAGGCGGATCTTCGGCCCCTCCGCCGATTTGCCAAAGTCGATGTTGCCCAGGCAGATCGACAAGGCGCTCCACTCGCTCGGGAACGACGGCGACCAGGTCCGCGGACTCTTGGAGCGCGAGTTCGGAGCCTATCTGGAGAAGAGTCGTCCGGAGCGCGAGGCCCGCAGCTTGAAGGGGACGATCTCCGAGCTGGGCGGGAACGTGCTGCGGCCCGTCACCGCCGAGGCGGGCAAGCGCCTCGCCAAAGAGTTGTTCAGCCCCGACTCGGGTGGCTTTGCCGCCGCCACGGCTCGGATCCGGGCTCGACGCGAGGCGCGTAAGGCCGACGATTCGGTCGAGGCCGCCGCCGTGCCGCCGAGCGTCGGACCCGTGCGCCGCGAGAGCCGTCCGGGTCAGCACCGCAATCGGCTTCGCCCGCGCTGACCGGACACCCGGCGCTTGCTCGGGCGCCGCGTCGCGCGGTGCGAGGGGCGCCGAGCCCTGGCTGCCCCGCTAAACTCTTGGGCCACGGGCGAGTGGCGGAATGGCAGACGCGCCAGCCTTAGGAGCTGGTGCCGCGTAAGCGGCGTGCGGGTTCGACCCCCGCCTCGCCCACCAACAGCGGTTTCAAGCGCAGGGTTTCGATGCGGCCAGTCCGCGCCCCGGCGCTCCATTGCGTTGACCTGGGCCGGTGCTCAGCGGCAACGACTTGCCGCTCCCGGCTGCGATTTCTGGTCAACCTGTCCTGGCGAATCTTGTATAAATGCGTGGGGTTTCTCTTCTCGGCAGAGTCGGGGTTGAAGTGGGTACGCGACTCCGCTGAGTTGCTGTGGAAACCACTCATATGTCGCAGGCACCGTCACGTGCCTGCCGATGCGAGGAGGATCTTATGGGTCGCCGGCTGGCGAGTCTTTTCGGCGTGTTTCTGCTGCTGGGCGCAAGCGCCATCTCACCTATGGTGCCGGCGGTTGGCGCCGCGGCACCTTCGGGTGGAGCCGCTGCCGATCGGTCCAAGATGACGGTCGAGGCTGCGTGCGCTCCCGCGGAGCCGGGCTATGCCCAGTGCTACGCCCTTCGCCGGACGGACATCGCCGCCCGTGCGGCTGCGGGTGTGACGCCGATGGTTGTGCCGGATGGCTTTGGTCCGGCGGACCTGCAGAGCGCATACGCCCTGCCCGGCAGCACAGCCGGTGCGGGCATGACCGTCGCCATCGTCGATGCCTACGACCTGCCTACCGCCGAGGCGGACCTCGCGACCTATCGGACCCAGTACGGCCTGCCGGCCTGCACCGTAGCCAACGGCTGCTTCCGCAAGGTTGACCAGAACGGCGGCACGAGCTATCCGGCGGTGAATACGGGGTGGGACGGCGAGATCTCGCTGGACATAGACATGGTCTCGGCGGCCTGCCCGAGCTGCAACATCCTGCTCGTGGAGGCCACCACCTCATCCATGGCCAATTTGGGGACGGCCGTCAACACAGCCGTGTCGCTCGGTGCCGTGGCAGTTTCCAACAGTTACGGCGGTCCCGAGTCGACCAATGCGTCAACCTACGACGCCGCCTATTTCAACCATCCCGGCGTGGCCATCACCGCCAGCACCGGTGACTGCGCATATCACTGCGCGGGCAACTATGACAACGTCTCCTACCCGTCTGCCTCCCCCTATGTCGTGGCCGTAGGAGGCACCACCCTCGTCAAGGACACCAGCGCGCGAGGCTGGACCGAGTCGGCGTGGGGGAATGCGGGTGATTACTCGGGCGCCGGCAGCGGCTGCTCGAGCTACGAGTCCAAGCCCTCCTGGCAGACCGACCCGTCCTGCGCCAATCGCATGCAGGCCGACGTCTCGGCCGTTGCCGATCCGTACACCGGTGTGGCCGTCTACAGTACCGCCGACTCCGGTTGGGTCGTCTACGGCGGCACCAGCGCCTCCTCGCCGATCATCGCCTCGGTCTTCGCGATGGCTAACCACCCGGCCCCCAGCGCATATCCGGCGAGCTACCTGTACGCCGATACGTCCGACCTTTATGACGCGATCGGTGGCTCCAACAACGTCTGGGGCGACTGCGTGATCACGTACTACTGCACCGGCGTTGCCGGGTACGACGGCCCGACCGGACACGGTACCCCCAACGGCACCGCCGCATTCGGGCCGCCCTCGGCCGCGTCCCTGACCGTTGCCGGCCTGCCCAGCCCGACCGTCGCCGGCGTCGCCCACGATGTGACCGTCACCGCCAAGGACGGACACGGCGACACCGCGGCGAGCTATCTGGGCACCGTCCACTTCACCAGCACAGACACGGCGGCGGTGTTGCCATCCGACTACACGTTCATCCCAGGTGACGCAGGTACTCACACCTTCAGCGTCACCCTCAAGACCGTCGGCACCCGATCCGTGACCGCCACGGATACGCTGACCCCCTCGATCACCGGTACCCAGAGCGGCATTGTCATCAATCCCGCCGCGGCAACGACCATGGTC
>Ga0182021_10008153_pt1 | contig 12421 bp, 9 predicted proteins | sample 612E3MmetaG_FD_120493 | JGI IMG/M metagenome (GOLD analysis project Ga0182021, IMG submission 120493) | Permafrost microbial communities from Stordalen Mire, Sweden - 612E3M metaG (Illumina Assembly) | ecosystem: Environmental > Terrestrial > Soil > Wetlands > Permafrost | place: Sweden...
ACGTAGGCCGGAATCGGCCCGCCCTCGGGGTGCTGCCCTCCACCGGGGTGAATCTTGTAGCCCTTGAACCCCTCCGCCTTCGCCTTCATCGCTTCCGGCGCGAAATCCTCGATGTTGGCCAGATGCAGCGAACTCGCGTAGGCCAGCACCCGGTCCTTGGTCCCACCGCCGAGGAGCTTGTAGATTGGCCGGTTCACCGCCTTGCCGAGAATGTCCCACAGACAGACGTCGATGATGGAATTATGGAGATCGGTTTCGGTGGCGGGACCCAGATTCATCCCATTGGGGTATCCGAATCCGCCGACAAATCCGGCGGGGCTGCGCCCGCCCAGGCCGGCACCGCCACCCCGTGGGGCGACATTCGGGCCGATGCGCGGGTCGCTTCCGCGGCCTCCGCCCATGCCGCCGCGCCGCAAGGTCCTCGTGGTCAGAGTCGGCAGCAGGTCGAGGATGTTCTTGCCCAGGCACACCCCCTTGGCGTACTCCAGCCAGCCGGTGCCGGCGGAGCGGTTCCCCAGCGTGTAATTTCCTTCAATTCCGCCGGCCGTCACAATCGAGACGATTTCGCCGCCCTCCGTGCTGTTGATCCGGCGGATGTCGCCGAGGTTGGCGACGTAGACCTTGACCTCCTTGATCGTGAGGTCGGGCAGGTCGGCGGGCTTTGCCCCGACGGCCTCAGCGGCCGCCCGGGCGGGGTTGGCAAGAATCGACGCGCCCGCCATTGCACCGAACGCGGAGGCGCCGAGGAATCCACGGCGGGACAGTTTGCCTTCTAGCATGAGCAGGGTCTCCTTGGAGTTGTTGGGGAAAAAACCGGTCTCCTGAGCCGCTGGTAGCCGGTCAGGGCATAGTCCGACGCACCCGCGCCCGGCGATGGTCTGCACTGCCGCCGGCCCGGGTATTCGGAGCGCGGGTTGGTCGGCGCTCTCATGGGGGTGCGCTCTTATGAGTAATTGCCTGGCGTAACTGCAAGGCGGAAAAACGAAGGGGACTGTCTGATTTTATTCTTTCCCCCGTCGGCGGAATTTTGCTGGCGCCACCTGCCCCGGAAATTATCCTCGCCGCCCAGCCATCACGAGGGGCGCCCCCGCCGCCCTCCTGATGGTCCCCGCCCCAGCGTCCGTTCACCGCTTTCCGCCCCCGCCTTCATGAGTGCGATCCCGCCCTCGGCGCCGCTCCAGCCCGCCCTGAAACCGACGCGCGCGCGTCATTGGGTGCTGCTGTTTGCGGCGACGCTGGCCGTCATCACTTACATCGACCGCGTCTGCATGTCCCAGGCCAAGGCGTCGATTGCCGCCGACCTGGGCCTGAGCAGCGTGCAAATGGGCTACGTCTTTGCCGCCTTCACCGTGGCCTATGCCCTGTTCGAGATTCCCGGCGGATGGCTGGGGGACCTGATCGGACCGCGCAAGGTGCTCATGCGCGTGGTGCTCCTGTGGTCGTTCTTCACCGCCGCCACCGGGCGGGCCTGGAATCTCGCCTCGTTGCTGGTCACGCAATTCCTGTTCGGCGCGGGCGAGGCCGGTGCCTTCCCCAACCTCGCCAAAGCCTACACCAACTGGCTCCCAGCGCGCGAACGGAACCGGGCCGTCAGCGTGATGTGGCTGTGCACGCGCTGGGGCGGCGCCGTCACTCCGCTGCTGGTCGTATGGGTGATCTCGCTGGTGGGCTGGCGGTGGGCGTTCACGGTGTTCGCCGCCCCCGGCATCGTGTGGGCGGTGGTTTTCTTCTGGTGGTTCCGCGACCACCCGCGCGACCACCCAAGCGTGAATGCCGCCGAACTCGATCTGATCGATGAAGCGCGGCCGGAACCCGGCGGCCGCGCAATCGTTCCCTGGGCGAGAATCGTGCGCTCCCGCACCATGTGGCTGCTGTTCGTGCAGTACTTCTGTTTCGGCTACGGCTGGTATTTCTACATCACCTGGCTGCCGACCTATGTGAAAGAAGCGCGGGGACTCGAACTGCAAAAGGGCGCGCTGCTATCCGGCATTCCGCTCTTCTTCGGCGGGTTCGCCTGCCTTCTCTCCGGCTGGCTGTCCGGCTGGCTGGTGCGGCGGGGTTTCGCCCTGGCCCGCGTCCGCCGGGGCCTGGCATATGTCGGTTATTGGGGGGCCGCGGCGATGCTACTGCTTTCGAGCCGCATCGCGGACCCTGTCTGGGCCATGCTGGCCATGGGCCTGGCCAGTTTCGCCCTCGACCTCACCCTGCCCGTTTCCTGGCGCACGGCCATGGATGTGGGCGGGAAGTCCGCCGGCACCGTTTCCGGCAGCATGAACATGGCCGGTCAGATCGGCGGCGCCGTTGGCCCGGTTGTCGTCGGCTATATCCTCCAGTACTTGAATCACAACTGGACGCTTACGCTCGGGATTTCCGCGGCGATCTATGCGTTGGGCGGACTTTGCTGGACGTGGATCGACCCTGTGACGCCGATCGGGCAAACGCAGCCGGACGCACCGCCGAGCTAGCTCGTGCGAGACCGTTGAATCGTTGTCCCGCTCGCGATTTCTGATGCCGAGTCTGGTCGGGCGGAGTCGCCCGACCCCGCCATTTCTCCTGGGACGAGGCGGGGCAGGCGATCCAGCCCCACAATCGCAACCACCGAGAACCAAGTACCCAGTCACCCGGTCCGCCGCCGGGTCACTTCGGCAGCAGGGCGACCAAATCGTCGTGCGGACGCGCGATGACATGAGCGGCCACCAGCTTGCCCAGGCTGCCCACCGCCTGGGCACCCGCCTCCACCGCTGCCGTCACGGCTGCGACGTCGCCCTTCACGATCACGGTGACGTAAGCAGCGCCGATCTTCTCCTTGCCGACCAGGGTGACGTTGGCCGCCTTGAGCATGGCGTCGGTGGCCTCGAGGATGGCCGTGAGTCCTTGCGTTTCGATGATGCCGAGAGCCTGTTGATTCGTATTCATAAGTTTGTCCGTCGGTTGCGGGAAGTCCGTCGGCAGCAACTGGTCGCGCCCGCCGTAGAGAGGATTCTGCGCATTCGGAAAATGAACGAGGGCATCGAGCGCCGGCTCCGGTCGGGCCAGGCAACGCCCGATTGCGGCGACGCCGAGCTCTGCTGCCCGTCTCTCGGCAAACGCCACCGCGGCCTCCATCGCTGCCACCTCGCCTTGCAGGCGGAGCATGAGTTTCTCGCTGCCGGTGGTTTCGATGCCCAACAGGCGGACGCCGGCCTCCTTGACAACCTGGTCCGCGATCACCGCCGCGATGCTCAGGAACGGGATTTCGACGAACCCCAGGGCCAGATCCGGCGCCTTCACGGCCTGCCCGGCGCCTGCGGCGCGCGAAATTGTTTCATGACTTCCTGAACGATGCGATCCACGTCAACGCCAGCCGCGGCCCCCGGCACCGCCGCCGCGCCAGGCCGGTTGGCCGGCGCCGCTCTGCCGGCCTGCCGCCGACAGGCATGCGCCGCCTCGTCGAAGCCGCAGTCCGCCAAGATGCACGCGACCCTCGCGCGGATCTGCTCGAGATCGGTCTGTTCCTTGGGCGACAGCAACTGCCGGGAGGTCCCCAGCGCAAAGCCACGCAGGGCCATGCCGACCCGGAAACCCTCCGGGAAATTCGTGCCGTACAGCATGGCCTCGATCAGATCCAGCAGTTTGAACTGGATGCGCTTCGCCTCCTCCCAATGGCCGGAGAGCGACTCGCGATACAGTTTCATGATCACCTCCGGCACAACGCCGCTCGAAGCGATCGTCCCCCCGTCAGCGCCCATCAACAGGGAGGGGAACAGGATCTCCTCGCAGCCGATGAGGCAGGTGAAGTCCGGTCGCTGCGGCTTGATGGCGTGCAGCGTGGAGAGGAACCGCGGAAAGTCGCGGCTGCTGTCCTTGACGCCGACAATGCGCGGGCAATCCAGGGCGAGCCGCGTGAGCACCGGCACGCTGATCTCGTTGGAATACTGCGGAATGTTGTAGAGCACGATGTCGATCGGTGAGCGCTTCGCCAATTCGCGAAAGAAGTGCTCGATGCTCTCCTGGCTGACCTTGTAGTAGTAGGGGCCGGTGATGGAAACCGCGACGCAGCCGAGGTCGGCATAGGTCCGGCACGCGTCGAGGATCATCGGCAGGTTCGCCTCGGCCGCCCCGGCCAGGATGGGCACCCGGCCGCGGTTCTCCTCGACCACAATCTGGATGACCCGCTTCCGCTCCTCGTAGCTCAACCGGATGAACTCGCCGGTGCTGCCGTTCGGGTAAAGGCCGCTGACGCCTTTTTCGACCAGCCAGTTCACCATCCGGCGCAGTTCGCCCTCATTGATGCGGCCGTCGTCGAGAAAGGGGACCAGGTTGGGAGTGAAAATACCTTTGATCACGAAGCGAAAAGAAACAGGGGCTGGTGCCTAGCGAATGACATTCCCAGCTTGAATGACGACAAAAAAACACCGCCACCGGGTCGGGGCGTCTGCGCCGGAGAGCAATCCGGCGCGGTGGCCTGGATCACCGGCCTGAAGCCGTCACGACCGGCGCGCTCAGGGCGACCAGTTCAATCCCCGCGCCACTGCCGAGGTTGCGGCTGTATTTCTTGTCCGCGGCGTTGTTCCAGTGCTCATGCACACCCAGGCTCGCCAGCGGCTTCCCGTCCTTCTCCGGATCGTAAACCGTCTTGGACGGCGGCTGGTTGGCCAGCGCCATTTCGTGGAGATAGTTGTCAACCGCCCCCGTGACGATCGTCGCAAGCGTTGGCTCGTTGCGCAGGAAGTCGAGCGCGACCGAATCGATGGCCACACCGTCCTGGGAAGCGAAGAGGCTGGCCGTCCAGTGCTGGTTGAATGGCGCGCTCTCCCAACGACACGAGGGATCCAATCGGTATTCGTTGTGTTTGGTGGCGTAAAGCCCGTCGATCAAGTAGAGGACCGTCTTGCCGCCGGTCTGCGCATGCCCGTCCAGATCGACCAGGCTGTTGTAGGAACCCATCTCCTGGGCCACAATCGCCGGACCGCGGCCGCCGCTGTGGCTCTTGACCGCGATCGTGGGATGCAGGTCGCGCGCGCCGATCCCGCCGTTGGCGGTGAAGATCGATCCCAGGTGGTTCTTCGCGCAGACCGTCATGCCGGCCAGGGTGTGACCTTTCAGTCCGGCCAGGTTGATCATATATTCAGCCTGCGTGACGCAGGTCGGGAAGAAGAATGTCTCGCCGCCCTGGGACAGGACGAGCGGCTTGGTCAAGTCCGACACGGCCTTCTCGCGGCCGTCGGTGCCGGTTGAGTCAACGAAATGGACGCCGGGAAACTCCTTGGTGCAGCGGTCGAAAATCGTGGCCGGAACGTGGCGGATGGCATCGTAGCAGGTGATGTCGGCCGCGGCGACGCCCGCGTCCTTGACCAACTGCCGCAGCAGCGCCTGCACGAGTTGCGGCGCGATGTAGGAGGCCATGGCGCCATTGGCGTGGTCGTGCGATTGATTTAGGTTGAGCTTGATGACGACCTTCTCGCCCGGATGGTAGCCGACCGCGCCCTTCCCCTTGCGCTGGTTGAAATCGGCGAAGATCTTCGCCCAGCTCTCCTTGACCGTCTTGGCGTCCCCAACCGACCTGACCGTGTCCGCCAGCATCTTTTCGACGACCGCAGGATGGGTGTTCGCGTCGTCCCACCAACCAGGGGCGCTCGTGGTGCCGTCCCACGTCGTGGCCGCCGGATCAAAGGCCCACGCGACTCGGCCTGGCTTCACGCCAAAGGCGACGCCCATGGGAGCGTTGACGGGCTCGGTCGGGCTAAACGTCGGCTGGGCCGGAGCCTGGCTCTGGCCGCGGACTTCCGACACCGGGGCGACGATGGACACGGCCAAGCCCAGCGCCACGCAAACGGCGGTCAGCCGGAGGGCCTCACGCAGGGCGCCCGGGGCCCACATTGATCGCGAACGCCACGGGGAAGGCTTTGCGGCCATTCCTTCGCTGCCGCACTTCGATGATGGGGTGGTGTCAATTGTGCTCATTCTTCATTCTCCTTCGTTTGAACCAACGAGGGGTGACATCATCCCGTCGGCAGGTAAAAACTCAACCTTTCTTGGGCGGAGCCCGCGGTTTTCCGCGTAGGCATGTCGCCAGGCCGCATCTGGAGGCGCGGCCTGGCGATGAACCCAGCCTAGACAAAAAACGTTTCTCCAATGCGGTGGGCCATTGCCCGCCGGCTAGCCTCGTCGGGCCGGCCGCCGGGCCGCACTCAACACGGCCAGGGCCGCGACGAACCACACTTCCATCGAGCCGCCCCCGCCGCTACTCCCGCCTCCTGACATACCACCCGAAGGCGGAGGCGTGCCGCCAGAGGAGGGTGGCGGCGCAGAGGCTGCCGGACTCGACTGTAGCACCATCGTGGTCACGGTCCCAACCGAAGTGACCTTCCGGATCGCAGCGTTTCCCGTGTCCGCCACGAAAACATCGCCGGCGCTGTCCACGACCAAGCCACGGGGTTGGTTGAACAATGCGACCCCGCTGGAGCTGTCGCCCATCCCAGCGATGTCCGCCAGTCCGGCAATCGTGGTGACATCGCCGTTCGGAGTGATTTTGCGGATCGTGGCGTTACCCGTGTCCGTGACGTAGACGTTTCCCGTGGAATCGACGGCCACATCGTAAGGTTGGTTGAAGAGAGCGTTGCTGCCGTTGAGATCGACGGCGCCGCTGATGCCGGCCGAGCCGGCCAAAGTGGTGACCACGCCAGCCGGAGTGATCTTCCGGACTGTGTCATTGTAGGTGTCGGCCACGAAGATGTTGCCAGCTGAATCCAACGCGATCCCGCTGGGATTGTTGAATTGGGCGGCGGCGCCCGCGCCATCGGCGTCACCCCGGCTCCCAGGTGTGCCAGCCAGCGTGCTGACTGTGCCGTCGGGTGCGACCTTGCGAATCGTTGCGTTGAAGGTGTCGGCGACATACAGGTTTCCGGCGGCATCCACGGCGAGGTCCGTGGGCTGGTTGAATTGGGCACCGCCGCCGACGCCATCGTGGCTGCCCCGGCTGATGGGCGAACCGGCGAGAGTGGTGACAACGCCGGCCGGAGTGATCTTCCGGATGGTGGCGTTGCCCGTGTCGGCGACGTAAAGGGTGCCACTGCCGTCCACTGCCACACCACTGGGCTGATTGAACAAGGCGCTGCCACCGGTCCCGTCCTGGCTGCCAGCCATGCCGGCGGTTCCAGCCAGCGTGCTTACGATCCCGGCCGGAGTGATCTTCTCGATGGTGTTGCTGGAAGCATCCGCGACGTAGAAGTTGCCGGCGCCGTCCAGCACGATGCTGGTGGGATACTGAAGCAGGGCGGAGGCTGCGCCGGAAACGGTGAGAGTCACCGCGCTGCTCGTGGCGCTGCCGAGCGGATTGGTGATCAAACAGCGGAACTGATCTCCCGCCATCGCGGCGGTCGTCGTGTCGACGGAAAGGGCATTGGTGGTGACTCCGTGGTAGCTGCCACCCTCAGTCAGGGTCTCCCATGTCACGGAATCCGCAGGCAGGCGTTGCCACTGGAAAGTGGGCGCTGGATTGCCTCCGGCCGCGACCGTAAAGACGGCCCGTTGGCTGACGGGAACGGTCAGCGGCGTGGGCTGGGACGTGAACGCCGCCGGGCTTGGGACGGGAGCGGTCACGGTCAGGGTGACGCTATTACTGGTGGCGGAACCGGCGGAGTTGGTGGCCACGGCCAGGTAGCTTCCGGCGTCGGAAGCCTGGACGCTCGCAATCGAGAACGACGTGCCAGTGGCTCCGGCAATATCCACCCCGCCCTTCTGCCACTGGATGGCAGGGGTGGGACTGCCACTGACCGCCACGGTGAAGGTCGCCGCGGAGCCGGCAGTCACCGTCACGCTGGACGGTTGCGTCGTGAAAGCCGGCGCACTCGTTGCCGCGGTCACGGTCAGGGTGACGCTACTACTGGTGGCGGAACCGGCGGAGTTGGTGGCCACGGCCAGGTAACTTCCGGCGTCAGAAGCCTGGACGCTCGCAATCGAGAACGCCGTGCCAGTGGCTCCGGCAATATCCACCCCGCCCTTCTTCCACTGGATGGCAGGGGTGGGACTGCCACTGACCGCCACGGTGAAGGTCGCCGCGAAGCCGGCAGTCACCGTCACACTGGACGGTTGCGTCGTGAAAGCCGGCGCACTCGTGGTACCGGACCCAGTGACCGTGATCGTGTAGGCGTAGGATGGCGACGGAATACCACCATCTCCGACGAATTGGAACGTCTGGATTCCGACCGTGAAGGTCCCGGGCGTGGTCGGAGTGCCTTCGAGGTGCAAAGGTCCGACGTTTACCGACCCTCCGGTCCCGGTCAGGCCCGAGAAATCCATGCCAGGGGGAATCGAGCCCGTGATCATCCAGGACATCGGCGGGGTCAGTGTGCCGTCGACGGTGTAGAAGACCGACACGGGGTTGCCGGCTGCAACGGTGATTCCGTCCGCCGCTCCCGACGAAGGAACCAGCGGCGTTGCCCCGGCGAGCGAATTCACCGCGCCGAGCGCAGCAACTGCTGCGACCACCGATTTGAGAACGGCCCCGACCGGTGAAGAGACCAACATCTCATCGGCCATGGCGACGACATTGACGACCGGAGTTCGTTGCAGAAGAGCGAGGAGAACGGCGCCAGGCAGATTGATCCAATGGAGACGGCGGCGGAGAACGGCGAAGGTTTTCATGGCACAGGAAGACTGAACGTGGGATGGTTTCGGTGACAGCAAGCGGCCAGAATCTGGGAGAACCATGCGGCGATCTGGCCGGCGCGAAAGTGGGTTACGGTAACGGCCTTGTTACTTTCTCCTCGGCCCCGCGAAGTGGGCGGGATGAATTGCGTCGGAGGTTTCTTTTGGCGGGCGACCGGAGCTGGGTCGGGCGCTTTTAACGGTTCCGGTGGGGTCGCTCCCGGTAGAAGCCGCTCGCCGCCCGACTAGAATTCTCAGTTGCAGCCGCAGCCACTGCCGCCAACCCCGCGCCCGCCGGCTGCAGTTTCCCGGGAGATGAAGACATGTTCGTCCATTGCGGTGGCGAGTGGATCACGATCCGGACGCATCGTGTAATCGGCCAACAGGGCGCGCTCCCAGGGTTGCACCCGCACCAGAGTCGCGTGCGTGCAACCGTCCAGCCCGGCGACCGCCAGCCCGGCCGATCCGAGCAAAACACAAAGGCGAAACAGTTTTGTTTTCATGGTGAGTGGATTGATTCGGCGAGCAGGGCGCCGATCTCACGATGCAGCGCGAGCTCAGTGTCGTCGCCGTGAAAGCCCGAGTGCACGAACCGCACGCGGCCGTCGCGCCCGAGCAGATAGCAGGTGGGCATGGCGGGGACCCGGACCTGACGCACCAGCTGCTGCCCCTGGTCCTGGAGGGCGGCGAAGGGCGGCCGCAGTCGTTCGACGAAGGCGGCGTAAGCCGCCGGACTTTCGTCCACGCTCACCGCGACGATGACGAGGCCGCGAGCGGCGTATTCGGCCTGCAACTTCGCGTAGGCCTGAAACGAGGCCTTGCACGGGGCACACCAGGAGGCCCAAAAATCCACCAGCACGACCTTGCCTTCCATGGCCGGCAGCGGGTCACCGGTGAGGTGGGCGGTGGGGAACGCGGGAAACCGATCGCCAGGTCGCAGGTCAGCCCACGCAACCGCTGGAAGCAAGACCAGGCAAAGGGCGAGGAGCAACTTAGTTGGAGACGACATATTGGAAAAAGCCACGGGTTTGCGCCCGGGACTCCTCGGTGAGGAGCAGGCCCTCCGCCCCCGGGCAGGATTGCACGAACTCCACTCCCCGGGGGATCCCCAGCACAAACGCCGTGGTGGACAAGACGCCGGCCTGCAGGCAGGTGCCGGCGATAATGGTGGCCTGGGTGCAGCCATTCGCCACCGGCCAGCCGGTTCGGGGATCGATGATGTGGCCAAACCGGCGGCCACCGATCTTGAAGCAGCGAAGATAGTCGCCCGACGACGCGATGCCGCGGCTCCCGCCCAACGCCACGCTGGCCGACGCCGTGCCGGGACGCCGGGGGTCTTCCAACCCGATGTGCCAGGCCGGCCGCCCCGGTGGCGTGCCGAGGACGCGCAGGTCGTGGCCAAAGTCCACCAGCACGTTGCGGATGCCGTGGCTGATGGCGAGTTGCGCCACGATGTCGACGGCGTATTCCTTGCCGAAGCCGCCGAAATCGAGGGCCATCCCGGCCTCAGGGAGGAAAACCGCCCCGGGCTTGCGCTGCACCCTGGCCCAGCCGACGAGCCGGCGCGCCGCGGCAATCTGGTCGGCGCTGGGAATCTCGGGATGCTCGGCCTTCCAATTCCAGAGGCGGATGAGGGGCAGCGCGGTCGGATCAAGCACCCCCTGCGTCATGAAATGCAGGGTGTCGCACAACGTGAGCAGCTGCTCCATCTCGTCATCCACTTCGATCCAGGCGCGACCGGCGGCCGCGGTGATCCGGCTGACGAGGCTGTCAGGGCGAAAACGGGAGTATTTTGCCTCGAACGCCTGCACCCAGGCTACCGCGGCCTGCTCAAATCCGGTCGCCTGCGCGTCCCCGTCCGGCGCGAAGAACTGCAATTCGCATGTCGTGCCGAGGGCGGGAAAAGCCCGCCGGCGCAGGCCCCGCTCAAGTCCCGGCCGCGGAGGGACACTCGGGCGATCGGACGGAAGCTGGATCGTGGTGATCATAAGGAGAACTCGTTGGGAGTGGGCGTTCTCACCACGACAATCTCAGACCGGCAGTCACGATGCTGGCGCGTGGAAAGGCGCTCTGCGGAGTGATCCCGTCCCGGCCGCGCATTTCGTATTGGGCGAGCGTGAGATCAAGTTGCAGGCGGGCAGTCGCCTTCCAGATGGCCTTCAGGCCGTAGGTGGAGGACCGCAGAGCGGAAAGCCGGTAATCCGATGAGTAAAAAGGGCCCTGCGGGTCCGGCGGGCCGCCGGACGGCATGATGGAAGTAAGGTCGAGCCGGTAGTGGTAGAAATCCGCGGCACCTTGGTCATAGAGGCGCAACTCCGGCTGGAGGAGAAGATGGTCACCGAAGCGCTGGAGCCACGAGAGCTCGACCGTGTCGGCATTCGTGCCAAACGTGTCGTGATAGCGGCGGTAACTCGCCTCGAAGGCACCATGGAGGTCGGGGAAAGCCTGGTTGAGCGAGGCCCGCACCGTCCATTTGTCACGGGAATCCGGCCGATTCTCGCCGTAGGTAAAGGGCAGAAAGACGCCGGGAGCGACCTCGAGACTCTTTTCGACGAGCTTGTACGGGTCGGCCAGGTAACCCGCCGCATGTCCCCACGCGAGGTTGAGAGCCACCGCGGTGCGGGGACTGAGCAACTGGGTGAGGCCAATAATCAGGTCATTCGTGCGCTTTTTCACCCAAGCCGGCTGGTAGAATACCTTGACCTCGTCGTCCGTGCCGGCGACGCCGGCCAGCAGCGTGGTGTTCTTCTGGTTGAAATCGGTGACGGTGTTGACCGACCAGCCGGTAGAGGTGTAATCGCTCTCATGGCTGCGGGCGAGGCCGAGGACCAGGTTGGTGCGGGGAAACTGGTCGGAGACATCAGCGGACCACGCAGTGCGGCGGTCGTGCATCTGGGAAAGGACCACCTGGTCGCTGCCTGCAGGTGCGGGCTGGCCGTTGGGAGTGGCGCCAGCGATCGCATCGACCACGCCTTCCACTTTTATGCGCACGTCGGCGCGGAGGTCCTGCTCGAGCAACGCGCTCTGCGTCCTGACGGCGATGCGGCCGCCCGCCTCGCTGTAATCCTCATATTTGTAGCTAAGGGAGTTGTCGGCCCGGAGAAGGCGCGGGGTCGTCAAGACGAGCCAGCCAGCCAGCCCGGTACCCAGACCCAATGACTTGACGCGGGACCACGGGAGCAAACGCGGTGCGGGTTGGGCGAACTCCAACGGGCAGAAGTGACGGTCTTTCGCTCGAAGGAGGCGGTGCCGGGAAGGGAAGAGTCTCATGGTTGGGAAACGCGACGGACGTCTGCCCTCGATGCTGCAGGTGGTCCTTCGGGTTTGCAGAAACAAGTGGCGCAGAAAACCTGCGGGGAAAGCGGCTCATGGTAACAGGGCTGTTACCCTTGGTCCCTTTCGTCGGGCCGGCGTCCCGGCCGCGACGACTTCGCCGGAGCGCTTCAGGAGCGCCGCAAGCCGATGCCATTCTATGCGGGCGGTTTGGCGGAGGGCCGGGCGTAGCGCAGTGCCGCCGGGGGTGACTCCCCAAAGCCACGGCCGGACCTCACCTTGAGTTCGCGTTCGACCAACTGCGTCGCCCAGGCCCTGGATTTTCTTCACATCGGATGGCGTTTCTCGAATCCAGGGTTATCGTGGTTGCAGCCTGATTCCCCGTTGCCAAGGCACGAAGACCCAAAATCCAAATCCTTATGATGACCCCGCGCGAACCCATCACGCGGCGTGAACTTCTGCAGAGGCTTGCGCTGCTCACCGGTGCAACCCTTGTGCCCTGGCGCGTCTTTGGCGCCAC
>Ga0182021_10008154_pt1 | contig 12421 bp, 14 predicted proteins | sample 612E3MmetaG_FD_120493 | JGI IMG/M metagenome (GOLD analysis project Ga0182021, IMG submission 120493) | Permafrost microbial communities from Stordalen Mire, Sweden - 612E3M metaG (Illumina Assembly) | ecosystem: Environmental > Terrestrial > Soil > Wetlands > Permafrost | place: Sweden...
AACTTGTCGCTCAACGAATCGAGGAATTGCCCGATATACCCAAGAAGATACTCGCCATGTATTACTTCGAAAACATGCGCCTCGCGGAAATCGCGGCGGTCTTTGGGCTGACGGAATCCCGCATCTGCCAAATCCACGCCCAGACGGTGCTCCATCTGCGCGCCTATATCCAGCGCATGCGCAATCGCTGACCTTTGTATCTTCTGCGCTCTCCATGCTGATTCTAATCGGAGCCCTTATCGTCCTCGCGTCGGCCATCGGCGGCTTCATGATTTCCGGGGGCAACCCGCTCGTGCTGCTGCAAGTGGGCGAGATGATCGTCATCTTCGGCATTGGGTTCGGCGTGCTGGTCATCGCCAGCCCCGGCCAGGTGCTGCTGGACATCGTGCACAAGTTCAAGGTGGCCCTGTCCGGCAATGCCGCCAGCCGGGAGGAATATTTTGAGCTGCTGAAAATGCTCTACGAAATCTTCATGGTGGGCCGGCGCAATGGCCTCATCGCCCTCGAAGAGCACGTGATGAGTCCGAACGACAGCAGCATCTTCAAACGGTACCCCGGGTTCACCAAGGACCAGGTGCGGATGGATTTTCTCCTCAACGGCCTCCGGCCGGTCATCGACGGCAAGATCAAGCCCGATCAACTGGAGGCGTTGATGACGTCCGAGCTCGATGCCAAGGGCGAGGAGGCCGATCATCCGGTGCAGGTGCTCCAACTCGTGGGCGACTCCCTGCCGGGCATCGGCATCGTCGCCGCCGTGCTGGGCATCATCAACACGATGGCCTCCATCGCGGACGGCCCGGAAGTCGTCGGCGAACGTGTGGCCGGGGCGCTCACGGGCACGCTGCTGGGCGTGTTCTCCGCCTACGGCTTCGTCAACCCCCTGGCCAGCCGCATAAAATTCAACAACAACAACGAGGCGCAATACCTGCGCTGCATCCTCGAGGCCGTGGCCGGTTTTGCCAAGGGCCTCGCGCCCTTGACGGCGGTCGAAGTGGCCCGGCGTTCGCTCAACAGCAGTGTGCAACCCGGCGCGGAAGAACTCGAGACCAAGCTCAAGGCCCTCAATACCCAGGTGCGCTCCACGTAGGCGAGCCCGCCGGTCTGAACCGGGCGCCCTCCCTCCCGCGACTCCCATCGCCTCTGTAACCGCAACGCTCCATGGCAAAAAAACACGCTGCCCATCACGGTGGGGCCTGGAAGGTGGCCTACGCGGACTTCGTCACCGCGATGATGGCGTTGTTCATGGTGCTGTGGATTTGCGCCCAGGATCAGAAAATCCTCGTCGCCACGTCGCGTTATTTCCAAAGCCCGTTCAACACGCCGATCAACAAGGCCTCCGGCGTCATGGAAAATGGCTCGAACAAGGCCAACAAGGGCAGCGGCGAAAAGGAGGACGGCCTCAGCAAGGTGGCGCCGACCACCGATGCGAAGGAGATCGATCTGCAATTCCTCAATGCGCTCTCGAAGGATTTTTACCGCCTGTTGCATCTCGACGAAGACCTCGCCGACAAACCCATCGACATCCAGGTGACGAGCGACGGCCTGCGCATCACGCTCTTCGACCGCGCCCGCAAACCGCTTTTCCAGGGCAACACGGCGGAGTTCACTGATTGGGGCAATTTCGTGATGCAAAACCTCGCCTGGCTCGTCGATCAGCACCGGTTTCACGTCGTGCTCGAGGGGCACACCCGAACCGGGCTGCACTACACCGCAAAAAACTACTCGTCGTGGGAGCTTTCCACCGATCGCGCCAACGCGGCCCGCCGCGCGCTTACCCACTACGCGGTCGATGACAAGATGATCGAACGGGTGACCGGCTTTGCCGACACCCGGCCCGAGCCCGATCTCCCGTCCGATTCCGAGTCCAACCAGCGCATCACCCTCAGCCTCACGGTGGGCCAGCGCGACAAGAAACCCTCCGCCAAACCCGTGCCCGCCACTCCATGAAACCATTTCTGCATGGTCGCCCCGTTCAACCGTCCGCCCCCCTGCACCCGGTGGGCAACAACGCCGCCGGCCCGTTGGCGCACGCCGTCGTCAGCGGCCAGAAACAAGGGGGCCAGGGCCCCACGGTCGAGTGTGTGAAACAAGGCGAAAAGGTGATGCGCTTGATCGTGACGTGCTCCTGCGGCGAAAAGATCGAGGTGGAGTGCATTTACCCGGCCGGCGGCTGAGGCTCAAGCCCCTGACTTTTACCACAGATGAACGCAGATGGACACAGATTAACGAGCTTAGGCGACCAGCCGTGTGCACTTTTCGATGCCGGCCCATTCATCCTGAACCCCGACCGTATCTGTGTGAATCAGTGTGCATCTGTGGTTCAAATCCGGGTTTCAGGTTTATCTGCGCTTTCTGCGTAATCTGCGGTTAAAAAAGTTTGGTTCGTTTGCTTTGGTTGCGGCGAAGCCGCGCTGGGACCTCTGCGACCTTCTGTAAAATCTGGATCGAAGTTTTAACCGCAAGGGCCGCGAAGCGGCGCGAACTTCGGATTAGCGACCATTCGCGTTCATTAGCGGTCAAAAATTCCCCTGTCCGGCGGTCGGACAGTCCGACCATCCGACTGTCCACCGTCTACCCGTGCCCTCTGCGGCCTCCGGTAAAAACCAATGCCGGATTGGTTGCCGTTCTCGGCAATCCTTGCCGCGATCTGTGAGGCGCCGATCCGGCAGATTTTGCCACGCTTTTCCCGAAGAAATTTAGAAAACTTTAGTAGTGTGGAATCCAGCGACTTCTGGGACACAGAGGCCGGGCGGCACAGGGTTGGCTTTACGGCATACCGCCCATGAATGTCGGTCTCTACCAAAGCGCCGCTTCGCTCTCCGCCCTGGAACGCTGGCAGGATGCCGTTTCCCAGAACATATCTGCCGGACAGGTCACGGCCTACAAAAAACGCACCGTCGAATTCTCCGTGCAACCGATGGGCGAGTTCGCCCAGGACCAAAAGGCCCGCATCGGCGATGGCGTGCCGGCCTATTTCCCGCGGGCGACGTACGGCATCAGTTTCCAAAACGGCGAGGTCGAACCCACCAATCGCGAGCTCGATCTCGCGCTGCAGGGCGAAGGTTTTTTTGTCGTGCAGATGCCCGATGGCAGCAAGTCCTACACCCGCGCCGGCGAATTGCACGTCCGGCCCGACCGCGTCCTCGCCACTTCCCAAGGCGGCGAAATCTTGTCCGAAGGCGATGCCCCCATCAAGCTCACCCCCCAGGGCGGCCCGTTGACGGTCAATCCCGACGGGAAGATTCTGCAAGGCGACATTCCCCTCGGCCGCCTCCAAGTGGTGAAGTTTCCCGATCCGACGAAACTTATCGCGCGCTCGGCCGGCTCCTTCCTCGCTCCGGCCGGTTTGGATCCCGTTCCCGTGGACAAGCCCTACGTGCTGCAAGGCCATCTGGAGAACAGCAACGTCGCCCCGCTGCGGGAGATGGTCGATCTCGTCACCATCAGCCGCGCCTACGAGGCCAACCAAAAGCTCATCCAAAGCAGCGACGACCTGCTCGGACAAGCGCTCGAAAAACTCGGCTGACGCGCTGGACGCACCGCCCCTTCAAATCACGCCATCATGAACCTCTCCCTCTACACGGCCGCCACCGGCATGGATGCCCAGCAGCTCAACCTGAACACGATCGCGAACAATCTCGCCAACGTAAACACCCCGGGCTTCAAGCGCAGCAAGATCGAATTTCAGGACCTCCTTTACCAGACGCCGAAAAACTCGGGCGTCGATTCCGGCGGCGGCAATCTCGTGCCGACGGGCATCGAGGTGGGCAACGGCTCGCGCGTCGCCTCCACCTCGAAGGTTTTCGTGCAGGGCCAGCTCAGCAACACCGGCGTGCAGCTGGATCTCGCCATTCAGGGCGACGGGTTCTTTGAGGTGCAGCGTCCCGATGGCACGCTGGCCTACACCCGCGACGGCGCGTTCCAGCAAAACGCCAACGGCCAGATTGTCACCGCCCAGGGCCTGCCGGTGGTCGGGTTTCAACCGGTGCCGCAGGGCACCACCTCGATCAGCATCGCCCAGGACGGCGAGGTCACGACCACGAGCTCGGGCGGCAACCAGTCGTACCGGATCACGCTTACCCGCTTTGCCAATCCCGCGGGTCTGAAAAGCGTCGGCGGCAACATGTACGAGGAAACCAAGGCGAGCGGCACGCCCGAGTCGGGCAGTCCGACCGAGGCCGGCTTCGGTTCCGTCATGCAGGGCTATGTGGAAAACTCCAACGTCAACATCGTCGAGGAGATGGTGAACCTGATCATCGCGCAGCGCGCCTACGAGATCAACAGCAAGTCCATCCAGACCTCCGACGAAATGTTGCAAAACGTCGCCCAGATGAAGCGCTGATGAACTACCGCTCGCTCAGTCCATTTCTCATCTCCTTCGCGTTGCTTTGCCTCGTGCTGGCGACCTCGCGGGGGATCGCCCAGGGCGACCCATCGCTCCCGGGTTTTCGCTCTGCGCCCGTCGCGGCCGGCCCGCTGCCCGCCCCCGGCCTGCCGGCATCCGCCTGCACTTTGACGCGCGAGCAGGCACTCGCGGCGCTCTCCCAACAGCTTGTCGAGCATTTCAATCTGGTGGGCGATTTGCAGCTGGAGTTGTCCCGCCCGTGGGTCGAACCCGCCCCGGCGGCTGCCCCGGTCACGCTCACGATCGCTGAATTCCCGGCCCAACCCGCCTCTTCTCTTTTGCTCCGCGTCCGTCTCGAATCGGCCGGCGCCCCGCTGGGCGAAATCGCCGTCCTGCTCCGCCTCCAGCTCGTGCGCGATGCCTGGGTCACGCGCCAGCCGGCGAACCGCGGCGATGCATTCGATCCCGCCGCGCTCGACGTCCGTCGGATCGATTTCCTCCGCGAACACGACGTGCTGCCCGCCGACGCCGCCGACCGCGATTTTACTTTCGCCCGCAGCGTGGCGACGGGCCGCGTCCTCACCTGGCGCGACGTCGCCCGCCGCGCTCTCGTGCGCAAGGGGGACCTCGTCGAGGTCGCCGCCATCGACGGGCCGCTCACCGTCACCTTGAAGGCGCTCGCGATGCAGAGCGGGGCCGCGGGCGACCTGGTCATGGTTCGCAATCTGGAGTCGAAAAAAGACATCACGGCGCAAGTCGTCGCCGAAAATCGCGTCCAAGTACGCTTCTAATCCCATGCGCTACCTCCTCTCTGCTTCCCTGCGCACGTTGCCCTCGGCCCTCTGGCTTTTTGCCACCAGCTGTTGGTTTGTCGCCGCCTTGGTCTGCCTGTTTTTCGCGGTGACGGCCCGCGGCGATTCGCTCTGGACTACCCCGAACTCCGACCAGCGCGGCATGGTTTCCGACCGCAAGGCGGCGCGCGTTGGCGACATCGTCACCATTGTCGTTTCGGAAACGGCCGCGCAGATCTCGTCCCAGAGCAAGACCACCAATTCCACGTCCGCCGTCGATGCGTCCGTCAGCCAGTTCCTGTATCCGTCGACCGTGAGCAAATTCGGCACGTCCGGCGGCGCGCTGCCGGCGATCAAATTCGGCGGGAAAAGCGATTACACCGGGGGTGGCGCGGTCAACAATTCGCAGTCGATTACCGCCCGGGCCGCCGTGCTCGTGACGGAGGTATTGCCCAACGGCAATCTCGTGATCGAGGGCGTGCGCCGGGTGACATTCTCGGGCGAGACCCAGCATCTGGTGCTGCATGGCGTCGTGCGGCCCGACGACATCGGGCCGGACAACACCGTCATTTCCAGCAGCATCGCCGACGCGCGGCTCGAGTTCCTCTCCGAGGGCGATCTCACCTCCGCCAGCAAGAAGGGCTGGCTCTCCAAACTTTACGAAAGCCTGCGTCCCTTCTGAAAAGCGGAAACCGGAAAGCGGATACCGGAAAGAATTTTCAGCCATGACTCTCCTCTCTTCACCTCACCCCTTTGTTCCTGCCGATTCCCCGCGGGTGCGGGCCGCTTTCCGCTCTCCGCTCTCCGCTCTCCGCTTTCTGTGCGCCGTTTTGGGTCTCGCGCTCTGCGGCCTCCCCGCCTCGGCCGCCCGCATCAAGGACCTGACCCTGATCGAAGGCGGACGCGACAACCAGCTCGTGGGCTACGGGCTCGTCGTCGGTCTGGCGGGCGACGGCGACTCCAATTCCCAGGCCACGCTGCGCAGTGTGGCCAACGTGCTGGCGCGTTACGGCATCAACGTCGATGCGACGCAGCTCAAGACCAAGAATGCCGCTGCCGTCATGGTGACTGCGGATATTGGCGCCTTTCTGAAATCCGGCAGTCGGATCGATGTGACGGTGGCCTCGCTCGGCGACGCCAAATCTCTGCAAGGCGGCGTGCTGTTGCAGACTCCGCTTCTGGGCGGCGATGGCCGCGTCTATGCCGTCGCGCAGGGCCCGGCGGCGGTCGGCGGTTTCGTCGGCGGGGCGGGCGGCGCGGGCGGGGCGACGGTGCAGAAAAACCATCCGACCGTGGGCCTGATCACCAACGGCGCCATCGTCGAGCGCGATATCCCCGCCCAGTTTTTCCATGACGGGGCGATGACCTTGCAGCTCCACAATCCCGATTTCACCTCCGCCTCGCGCCTGGCCAGCGCGGTCAACGCGGTCTGGCCGGGTATCGCCGCGCCGCGCGACGCCGCCACGGTCGATGTCCGCGTGCCCGTCGCCTTCCAGGGCCGGGAGGTCGCCTTCCTCGCCAACCTCGGCCAGCTCGACGTCACGCCCGACACCGAGGCGCGCATCGTCATCAACGAGCGCACCGGCACCATCGTGGCCACCTCGACCGTGCGTATTTCGCAGGTCGCCATCAGTCATGGCTCACTTACCATCTCCATCACGTCGAACACCGGCGTCAGTCAGCCCAATGCCCTCAGCAGCGGCCAGACCATGGCGGTGTCGAGCACCCAGACGAGCGTTAACGAGACCAAGGGCAGCTTCATCGTGATCAACGAGGCGCCCAGCGTCGACCGGCTCGCCTCGGCGCTCAACGCCCTCGGCGTGAGCACCCGCGAGATGATGGCGATCTTCCAGACCCTCAAACGCTCCGGCGCGCTCCAGGCCGACCTCGTGATCAACTGAGCCCCATGGAAATTTCCTCCATCAACTCTGCGGCGGAAGCGCGCCGGGTCTTCGCAGCCGAGACGGGCGCGACGGCCGCTCCGTCGTCCGCGCGGCCGTCCCCCCAGCAGATCCAGGCCGCCGCGCGCCAGTTCGAGGCCATCATTCTCCGCCAGTTGCTCGCCCCCGCCATCGACCCGCTGATGTCGCACGGTCTCGGCGGCGACAGCAAAGGGAACGGCAGTGGTGGCGGCGGGGTTTATGGCTATCTCGTCACCGACGTGCTCGCCAACAGCCTGAGCCAGGGTGGGGGATTGGGACTTTCTCGCATGTTGGAAAAACAACTTACACCCAAAGGCGCCGTGTCGGCCGCTCAGGCCGCCGCGACTTACCGCGCCGGAGAGCTGAAACCATGAATACCGCTTGGGAATCAATTGCCACCTGCCTGCGCGACGAGTTGCAGGAATACGGCGGCCTGCTGGGACTCTTCGAAGAGCAGCAGGGTGCCCTTTACCGGCGCGATGCTTCCGCCGTGCTCGCCACCGTGTCGGCCATCGAGGAACAGGCCCGCCTGGCGACGAAGAAGCGCCTCCAGCGCGAACGACTGGTGCGCGAATTTGCCGTCGCCCAGGGGCGCCCCGGGGATGTCACCCTCCGGCAATTACTGCCCTGCTTCCCGGCGGAGGTCCGGCCGATGCTCGAGGCGCTCATCGACGAGGTCAACCGTCTCGTCCATCGCGCCCGCCGGGGCGTGCGGCAGAATGCCCTGCTCCTCCAGCGGGCCGTCGAGATGCATCAGGAGACCTTGCGGATCCTGCGCCCCGATGCGTTCACCAAGACCTATTCGCCCCACGGGCAGGTGAGTGTGGCAACCGCGGTGCACACCCCGCCAACCGCGCTCCAGGCCGTCGGGTGATCCGACCCCTCTCCCCGCTCATCCAGCGAATCCCTCTCCATGTCCGGCCTCCTCAGCAGTCTCGCGGCGAATTCCAAGGCCCTCAGTGCGCAGGCGCTGGGCGTCGAGGTGGCGGGCCGCAACATGGCCAACGTCAACAACACCAATTACGCCCGGCAGCGCGTGTTGCTCGGCGATCGCGGCACGATCATGACCGCGAGCGGACCGGAGGGCACGGGCGTCGAGGCGATGGGCGTCACGCAGCTGCGCGACAGCTTGCTCGATCAGCAGGTGCTGCGCGAGGTCTCGTTGAAGGCGGCGCTCAATACTTCGCAATCGGGTCTGCAAAAGGCGCAGGCCGGCCTCGGCGAGCAGATCGACAGCACGAGCAGCAGCGCCTCCTCCACCTCGGGGGCCGACGGTTCGCACGGCATCGCGGCCTCGCTCACCAACTTTTTCAACGCTTTTCAGAGTTTTGCCGGTAATCCCACCGATGTCGGCGAACGCCAGACCCTGGTCCAGCAGGCGGGCATCCTGACCGATCGCATCCAGCTGACCGATACGCGTCTGGCCCAGACGCAAAGCGATCTGACCGCCCAGGCGACGGGCGACGTTGCCACCGTGAACACGGATCTCCAAAACATCGCCGATCTCAACGCCCAGATTGCCCGGCTCGAAGTCAACGCGCCCGGTTCCGCCGTCGATCTGCGGGATGAGCGTCAGGCCGCGCTGGAGGATCTCGCCGGCAAGATCTCGTTCGAAACGCGCCCGCAGCCCGGCCACGCCGGACAACTCCAGGTTTTCGCCTACGACGCCACCGGCGCCGAGGTCGTGCTGGTCGATGGCAAAAACGTCACCGGCCCGGTCACCTTCAACGGCACCAACGTGCAGGCCGGCGCCGTTCCGACCACCCTCGCGCTTTCCGGCGGCTCCATCAAGGGAGCCCTCGATACCCGCGACGGCGCCGTGCAAACGCTGCGCGACAACATCGACAAGCTCGCCGCCCAGATGGTGACTTCGGTCAACGCCGCCTACAACCCGACCGGCACCACCGGCAATTTCTTCGACCCGGCCGGTACCACGGCCGCCTCGATCCAACTCGCCGCCGGACTCACCGCCGCGAACTTGAAGGCCAGCGATGGTGGCGCGGCCGGCGACAACACCGTCGCCCTCGCCGTGGCCAATATCGCCAACCAGACATTTTCGGTCGCGGGTGGCGACCTGATCGATGGCACCTTGAGCCAGCATTACAGCAGCGCCGTCACCGATCTCGGCCAGACGCTCTCCGGCGTCAATTCCCGGGTCAGCGACGAGGAGAACATCGAAAAACTCGTGCGGGCCCAGCGCGACGCCGTCAGCGGCGTGTCGCTCGACGAGGAGACCGCCGACCTGATGAAATACCAGCGGGCCTTTCAGGCTTCGTCGCGCGTCATCCAGACGATCGACAGCCTGCTCGATACGGTGATCAACAAGCTATAGGCGCTAACGATTAACCGGAGTCATCCCATGCGTGTCACGACCAACAGCAACGACAGCCAGATGCTGGCGCAGATTCAGAAGCTCACCTCGCTGCAAACGCGGTTGCAGACCCAGGTTTCGACGGGGCAGCGCATCTTCCAGCCGGAAGACGATCCCGCGGCGATGGGCCGGGTGCTCGCCTTGGAAACGGAAAAGAGCCAGATCACCCAGTTCGCCAGCAACACGAGCTATGCCCTCGACCTTTCGCAGGCGTCGTTCTCCGGTCTCAATCAAATCAAGAAAATTTCCGATCGGGCCGGCGAACTCGGGACCTTGGGCGCCGGCGACCTGAATCCCGCCTCGATGCAAACCAATGCCACCGAGATCAACCAGCTCATCGAGCAGGGGGTGCAGCTCGCCAATTCCCAGTTGCGCAACAATTATCTTTTTGCCGGCACCGCCGTCGACACGCCGCCCTTTGTCGCGACGCGGGATGCCAGCGGCAATATTACGTCGGTCAACTATGCGGGCAATATGACGCAGGCCTCCGTGCAGATTTCCAGCACGGCCAGCATCACGCCCGGCTCCTCCGGCGCCACCAATCAGGAACTGGCCGATTTCCTCAATCACCTCGTGCAGTTGCGCGATGCGTTGAACACCGGGGTTCCGACCAACGTCAGCGCCTTGCAACCGTCCCTCGTCAGCGACGAGAACAACCTCGTTTCCGGTCTGAGCCAATACGGCGCCGTGCAGTTGCGCATCGAGATCAATCAGTCCCAGCAGACCGACCGGCTCGACAATATCGACAAGCTCATTTCCAGCGAGACCGACGTGGATTTGCCGGAAACGATCACGCGCCTGAATCAGGCTTCCGTGGCTTATCAGGCTGCGCTGCAGTCGACCACCAAGATCATGGGTATGTCGCTGCTCGACTACCTGCAATGAGCCTGAGCCGTGCCGCCGTCGTAGCCGGAGCGCGCTCTCGTCCCGCCAGGGCTTTGCTGACGGCGATTGCTCGCGTGGTTCTTGGGCATGAACTCTGTCCCGAAAGTCTGTCATCCTGAGCGCAGCGAAGGATCCATCAGCGCATGGCCGGCCAACCGTATCCAGATGGATCCTTCACTTCATTCGGGATGACAAAGTGGCAGAGGCGTCTCGCCTCTTTTACTCTGACCACAGCGGCGGGACGCCGCGGCCACTTTCGATGCGCCGATTACGGGATTCTGCTCGCGCCGCCACGGCGCGCCGTCCTGAATTCGCCCTGGTGCTGGTTTCCTCCCGGCAAACCTTGCCGGAAGAAGGTGCGGGCGAGAGCGGCAATTCTTGGCGGGTTTGTTTTTCGCCGGTTTTAGAAATTTTTAATGAATTGAAAGCCAAATATTAGCAGTCATATGTAGTGTCTGGGCACACCACTGGCTACGCTTCAGCTGCTCATGTATGTCGGCTTCCACCATCGCGACGATTCGCTCGTCCTGCTTGTTAGAACTTCGTCTCCTAATTAACTGTCCTGTGCCCGGATTTCCCACTCATTGCCTTTGCTGATCCCCCTTTGAACTCATGAAAGTAAGTCCTGAGTTACTCACCGCCGACACCGCTTGCGGCAATCTTCTCCGGTTGCCTCACGGGCTCATCGGCTTTCCGAACCACCAGTCGTTCGAACTCCTCTACCAGCCTGACCAACTGCCGTTCCGTTGGCTGCGCTTGAATGGACCCGACACGGTGCATTTCGTCGTCATCGAGCCGGGTGGTATTATTGCCGACTACGAACCGGAGCTTTTCGACGAGGATGCGAACTTCCTCGGCATCACCGATCCGGCGGACGCGCTCGTGCTCAACATCGTGACCGTGAGCCGTACCGAGCCGGTTACCGCCACCGTCAATCTGATCGGGCCCATCGTTTTGAATCGCCGCACTGGCATCGCCAAGCAAGTCGTGCTTGCCAACCATTCGCGTTACGACGCACGCTTCCCCCTTGTCGTGGTAGAAACCGCCAACGCCTGATTTTCCATGCTCGTCCTCACTCGCAAAGTCAACGAGGCGATTGTCATCGGCGGCAATATCGAGCTGCGCATCACTCGCATCGATGGCGACACCGTCAAAATCGGCATCGAGGCGCCGCGCGAGATTCCGATCTTCCGCAAGGAAGTACTGACGGATATTGCCGCCAGCAACCAGTCCGCGGCGATGAAGCCGACTGGTCAATCCGCCCTGCCGAAACTCGCCCTGCCCAAGCTTCCGCCCATGGCGAAGCCCATTGCCCTCAAGCCGGCGAATCCGCCCGCTGCGGCCCCCCTGCCGGACCCCAAGAGCGGCACGTTTCCAAAACTGTAATCGAAAGGTTGAAATCCCATGAGCGTCATCAACACCAATGTTCAAGCCATCGCCGCGGCCCGCAACTTGAACCGCAGTCAGGATTTGCTCGGCCAATCGCTGGCGCGTCTCAGTTCCGGGTCCAAAATTGTCAACCCCTCCGACGATGCCGCCGGTCTGGCGGTATCCGAGAAACTCGATGCGCAAAACCTCCGGGTGCAGGCCGCTTCCACCAACGTGCAGAACGCCATCTCTTACATCCAGACCGCCGATGGGTTCATGAGTGGCATGACCAAGATCTTGGGGCGCATGTCGGAACTCGGCATGCTCTCGCAGGACGTCACGAAGAATCCCTCCGATGTCGCGCTTTACGAAGAGGAATTCAAGGCGCTGCAAGAACAGCTGCGCAGCACCATCGGCGGGACCCAGGCCCAAATCGGCGGCCACGCCGACGGTTCCGACGATGTGGCCGCTCCGATTGGCACCTACAATGGCATCGAACTTTTTGGCTCCAGTGCCACCGGCCACCAGGTGACCATCGGCGAGGCGGTGGGGCAGACCATGACGATCAACGCGAATGATCTGCGCTCGAATACCGTCGCGAACAAGATGCATGCCATCATCGAGAAGGATGCCACCGGCAACTTTGTCATGAGCGTCAATTCGGCCGGTTCAATTCAGGGGATCACCGATGCCATCCAGTATGTCGCCAACGAGCGCGCCAACCTCGGCGCCTCGCAAT
>Ga0182021_10008155_pt1 | contig 12420 bp, 7 predicted proteins | sample 612E3MmetaG_FD_120493 | JGI IMG/M metagenome (GOLD analysis project Ga0182021, IMG submission 120493) | Permafrost microbial communities from Stordalen Mire, Sweden - 612E3M metaG (Illumina Assembly) | ecosystem: Environmental > Terrestrial > Soil > Wetlands > Permafrost | place: Sweden...
AGAATACAAATTTGGAATGAATATTATAAAAAATTAAAATCGCTTAAAAGAAATAATAAAGTCATACTTCCCTATTTACCGCCATATTCGGGAAATAACGGTCACATGTTTTATCTCGTATGCAAAAATACAAAAGAAAGGGATGAACTGATTATGTATTTAAAAGAAACGGGAATTAATGCTGTATTCCATTATCAATCACTTCATACATCACCTTTTTATATAAATAAGTATAAAGGTAAGGATTTGTCCTGGAGCATAAAATATTCCGAATGCTTATTGAGACTGCCGTTCTATTTTGAACTTAAAATGAAAGAGATAGATTTTATATGCAGGCATATAAATATGTTTTATAATTCACAATAATCCTGTAATTATTTTCGTGACTTTCAAAATGTTTTTTTTAATATTTACGAATAATTCTGATATCAAATAAAATAACCAGAGAATAAATGAATATATATAATTATTTAATCAGGTATTTTAAAGTAAACTATTCTTTAATAATTGCATTTTCGCTATTTATAATTCTTGAGTTACCTTTTTTAGATAATTCAAGACCTATTCTAGTAGATGAAGCCTGGTATGCAAATCCGTCTTACAATTTCGTCATTTCACATTCATTTAATAATACCAATGTAGGATTCGGAGGCAATGGCTTAATTGTATTTTCAATATATTTATCAACTTATTTTTATATATTTGGAGCCAGTTTATTTACAGCAAGGTTATCTTCGTTTTTTTTGGGATTAATTTCAATACTAATAGTCAGAAAATTACTTAAAATTTTTAATGCAAGTGAATTTAATATTTTTTTATCGTTATCTTTTTTTATTTTTGCCAATTTGTATCTGTCGATATTTAAAATTGCAAGGCCGGAAGCTTTAGCCTTTACTTTATCGTTATGTCTGCTATTATCACTATATTATTACCTGAAGAGAAATTACAGCACTAAATTTTTATTATTATTAATATTTATTTCATTTTTAGCGCTTAATTCTCACCCCAACAGCACAATTATTATATTATTAACTTTTATCATAATTCTTTATTTTATTATTAAGAATTCAGAATATAAAAAAATTTATCACCTTGTATTATTAACTACCGGAGTGGCATTTTCTTCATTTTTTTTAATATTTATTATATCTTTAAATAACAATGTAAGCCTGAATGATTCTTTATTAACTGTAATGCAAAGGAGTTCTGCAACTTCATCATTTTTGGAAAATCTAATCTCAAAGATTAACGTTACCTTTGATTACTTTATATTATCAACACGTATTATTACATTTCTACCACAGATACTTTTAATGGCAGCAGGACTTTTTTACTTTAAAAATTATAAATTCCTTTTTGGTTTTTCATTATGCGGAATTGTTAGTCTTAGCATAGCTTTTATATTTATATCATCTATTGCATTTATTTATATTTATCCATATGTATTTGTATTTTCAGTTTTCGTATTATCATTACTGCTGGGAGCAGTGGAAGAAAGAAAGCTTATTAAGAAAATAATACTGGTTTTTGTTATATCCGTTATTTCTTTAAATATTATCGCATATATTACTTTGACTAAAAAAACTTATGACCCTGAAATAAATAAAAAAAAGAAAGAAATTAATTCTTTACTCCCTCAAAATTCAACAATAATTTCAGGACCTGCGTTCTGGTTTATTTCCCCTGCAAAAGATATTAAAGCCTGGGAATATTTTAAGGACATAGACGAATTAAAAAAGAACAAAAATTTTTATATAATTAATTGTGACAAATTTAGTAATGACAATTTAAGCGATAAAAATTCGATTGCACAGTTTAATTTAATCAACTCAAGTTATAATGCGGATACATTGCTTTCAAAAAATAGTAATATTTATGGTAATATTTATTTAATTAAATTTACAAATAAATAATTTTTTGCTTTAAAACAAAACATTAAATTTATACATTTATTACTCGGAATTGGTTTTTTATTTGTAATTTTTTAACTTTTCAATTAGTCTGTCAGTAAAAATCTTCGCTCCTTCATCATTTAAATGCCCTCTATCAGAAAACCATTCCAAATGTCCGGTAAAAGTGGAATCCGATGAAAAATCAAGAAAATTTACATTGTTTTGACGGAAGATTTCAAGTGCCGTTTTGGCAGCCGGTGAAGGAGAACCCGGTTTCTCATTAGGTATATGAAATATTGGTGAGCTGACAATAAAAAGAGACACGTTTTTTTCTTTGCACAAAACAATAATATTTTTTAATGCTTCTACCATGTTTGTATCAGCAACCGATTGTGATAAAATTTCATCTTCTCTATCTGTTTCAGGTTTCCTTTCCAACATTCCTATATTCATTATTTTGTCTTTTATCGGGACATATCCGTCAATATCTTGTTTTCGTGCTACATGTGTATTTGTATTAAATCTGATAATGTTTATCACATTAGAATTGAACGGATAAATAGCGGACAACAATTTCACTCTCTCATAAGGTCCGCGTAACAGTATAATAGTACGTAACTCGGAATATTCAGAGTAATAAGGTAACAGAACTGATAACCTGTCATATGAGCCGGCTGTATTCACAATGTTGACCGGATCAAATTCAAGAATTATTATTTCAGGAGAATAGCGGTTTGTCAGTACCTTAATTTGAGCATATTGCATTAATACACTGTGTCCGCCGTCTTGCCCTGCATTATAGCAGCTCATTTTCAGGGAATCGCTTATCAACCTTGAATCGTAATGATGCTGAGCACGCGAATTACCAAAAATTAGAATATCGGCTTTACAATCTCGAAAAGCATATGTTAAAGCGTTATTTTGACCTGCCTTTTGAGTAAAATAAAGTTTGCGTAAAATAATACCGGCAACCTGATCAATGATTGCGATGAGCAACAAAAAAACAAATATTTTCAGTATTCTCGAAATATATTTATTCATAAACTCTAAAATTGAAAATAAATAAATTGTCCGCCATCAAATACTCCGATTAATAAAATTAATATGATTAAAAATACATATCCTATCTGGGAAATAAACCAGTATTTTGGTTTTAACTGCAGGGATTTTTTTACTGAATACTCCTGACTCAAAGACACAATTAAAAGTAAAAACACTGCAAGGAAACAATATATTATCTGCTGCCACTCTCCAATATAAAACGGGCCTGACGCCGTAAATATTTTTCCTACAATAAAAAATGCATCTGTTACAGTGTTGGCTTTGAAAAATATTGTGGTAAAACTAAAAACCGCGAACGTAAAACCCATGCCTCCGAGAGTATCGAGCCAGGATGGAATAATTTTTTTAACTTTTTTACGTACCTTCCGGGTTAGCAGTTCAACAGTCATTATAAACCCCTGCAAAAATCCAAATATGACAAAATTCCAGCTTGCACCATGCCATATTCCGCATATAGTCATTGTAATGAGTATTCCTGTTATGTATGAAATATATTCTACTTTAAAAACTTTATAAGATTTTTTCATTGCCCTGCGGGCAACAGAGTAGCTCAATGGCAAAAATAAATAATCCCTGAGCCAGTTTGAAAGAGAAATATGCCAGCGTCCCCAGAATTCGGCAATTGATTTTGCCATAAACGGACTATTAAAGTTTTCCATTAACCGAAATCCCAAAATCTGTGCAGAACCAATTGCTATACTTGTGTAACCTGCAAAATCAGAAAACAGCTGGACTGTAAAGAATATTGAAGCAACAAGCAAAGTAATTCCTGAATGCTGTCTGCAATTATTGAATACTGCATCAGTATAAAGTGCCAGCCTGTCGGCAACAACTATTTTTAAAAAAAGCCCCCATAATATCCGTTTTAAACCTTCTACTATCTGTTCATAATTTAATTCGTGTTTTAAGCGCAGCTGCGGGATAAAATTATGCGCGCGTTCAATTGGACCGGATAATAATTTCGGGAAAAATAATAAATAGGTTGCAAATACTCCGAGGTTTTTTTCAGGAATATGACTGCCTCTGTATATTTCAATCAGGTAACCAACAGCCTGAAAAGTTATAAATGATATTCCAAGTGGAATAATTAGTTTTAAAAAAACAGATGAACCCTTTAAAACATGCTCTGACCAGATTATCTTGCTTATAAAATTAATACCCTCAAAAGTCGAAGTAATAATAAAATTGATGTATTTAAAAAATACAAGTAAACCCAGGTTGATAACAAGTCCTGACAGAAATAATACTTTCTTTTTACCCTGATTAACAGTTCCTGATATCATTATACCGCAAAAAAACGTACTAAGTATTATTACAGCAGGGACAATAAATGTCACGGCACCTGCAAACATGTAAAAGAATATACCTGATAATAATAATATCACCATGCGAAACCTGTCCGGTGTCAGATAATAAAGTATAAATACTATAAAAAGAAATATAAAATAATTAATGGAATTAAATAACATGCATACGTAAATTTATGATTAAGTCAAAACAATATATTAATAATTTCATTATACTTTTAAAAATGTAAAACTGACTTCAGGTAATAAAAAAATCCTGCATTTACATTTTACAAAATATACTGAATCTATGTAAAAATCAAAGTAATATTATGCTCTCGGGTGAAAAGATTTATGCACTTCAATAAGATATTCCTTGTCAATATGAGTATAAATTTGAGTGGTCGATATATCCGAATGCCCCAGCATCTCCTGAATTATTCTTATGTCGGCTCCCCCCTCTAAAAGATGAGTTGCAAATGTGTGTCTTAAAGTATGCGGATGAATTTCTTTTTTTATTCCTGCTAATGAACTGTATTTTTTTACGATGTTCCATACAGACATCCTTGTCATTTTCCTGCCTCTGAAATTCAAAAAAATAAAATTCAGGGAATATTTATTTTTTGTCAATAGTCTTTCAGAGTTGTAATATTTTTCGATAAAATTAAGTGCAGACTTCCCTATCGGAACTATCCTTTCTTTTGAACCTTTTCCGAAAATTCTCAGGAAACCGTCATCAAAAAATATATTATTAATTTCCAGACTGATAACTTCACTCACCCTCAACCCTGATGCATACATAGTCTCAAGTATTGCCCTGTCCCTTAATCCCGGCTTTTTATTAATGTCTACCGCATCCAGCATTTTATTTACCTCATCAATTGTAAGTACGGAAGGCAATAGTCTTGAAATCTTAGGTGTATCAAGGTTTTCAGCCGGGTTATCCGCAATTATATCCTCTATTACCAGGTACTTGAAATAAGATTTCAAAACGGAAATCATCCTGTAAATCGATTTTTCCGAATAATTTTTTTCTCTTTTATTCAGATGGTTTCCAAGATAAGAGATGAAATCAATTAATGTTTTTTCGGATATTTCTTTCGATGAATTTATTTTGGAATTTTCGTCCAGGTATAATGAAAAGAGTTTTAAATCGAATACATACGAATTAATTGTATTATCGGAAAGTGATTTTTCTAATTTTAAATAATTAACGAATAATTTAATATTGTTTTCTAAATCACTCATTAATCCAGGACTTTGGTTTCTTCGGGATATTTGATGCGCTGATGATGAATTCCAATAAGGATTTTTAAAAAACTTTTTTTAATCTGCGTCAGCTCTTTTAATGTCAGATCACACTCATCAAGCTCCCCTTCCATAAATCTTTTCTTTATAACATCATCGATTTTTTCCTCAAGTTTTTTCGGTGACGGGTCTTCTATAGCTTTTGTCGATGCCTCGACCGTATCCGCCAGCATCGCTATTCCGGTTTCCTTTGTCTGTGGTTTGGGTCCGGGATACCTGAATATATATTCCGAAAAGTCCTCTTTATCTTCATTTATCTGATTCTTTGCCTTGCTGTAAAAATATTTTACTAGAGTCGTTCCGTGGTGCATGGGAATAAAGTCTATTATTTCCTGAGGCAGCTTGTATTTTCTTGCAAGTTCCATTCCTTCTTTAACGTGGGATATAATAATTTTTGCGCTTAAATTCGGATTCAAAGTTTCATGCCTGTTGTATTTTTCAATCTGGTTCTCCACAAAAAACGAAGGCTGTATGGTTTTACCTATATCGTGATAATAACAGCCGACCCTTGCAAGTATCCTGTTTGCCTTGATGGCGGTAGCGGCTTCTTCGGCAAGATTTCCCATAACTATGCTGTGATGAAAAGTGCCGGGTGCTTTTGTCGATAGTTCCTTTAATAAGGGCTGGTTAAAATCCGCCAGTTCGAGCAAAGTTAAATCCGTAGTTATCCTGAACACTTTTTCATAGAAAATAAGTAAACCGTATGCAATTATAGGTGACATTATTGCATTTATTCCGCCGTACAATAAATTAGTAAATATTTTTTGTATGCTTTCAAACCTGTCAAACCCTATTGCAAGAATGGCTAATGTGTAACCCGCAAGTATAAAATAAAAAGAGCGGAATATCTGAGAACGGTTCTTGATATCTCTTACACTGAAAATTGCAAGCACAGAACCGCTGAAAGAAACAAATACCGCAGTGAAATCCCCGCCCCTGATTGCGGCAATTAACATGCAAATAATTACGATAGCAAAAAACGCAAGCCTTGAATCAAAAATTATTGTAAGTAATATTGAAGCTACGGATACAAATATAAGTAACTCCACAGGCGCATTTATCGTTAATTTTAAACTGAGAAATGAAACAAAACTGACGAGAATCATGAGCGATGAAAGCAGCGCGAGTCTTAAATTATCCTTAAAAATGTCAGGTCTTGTATAATAAAGGAAAAGAATCAGTATCAAAAGTAAAATGAAAATAGTCATCACTTTTCCGACTATCTGTTTGAAATAATCCTGCACTCCTATGTTCTCCAGCCTTACTTTTTTAAAAGAGTCAAGCTTCAGTTTAGTGAAATTATTAATCGGGTCGTGCTTGCTTACGATTCTTTCATTTTCCCTGACAATTCCTATTGTCTTCGGAATCTGCTCAACCCTGTTTTGAATTTCCAAATCAGTCAGTTCTTTGCTGAAAATCAAATCCTCTTTTATGAAATTGTTCGCTATCTGGTATGCTATTTCCGTTAATTCGGGGTCTTTTAGAATCTGGCTGAATTTTTCCTTTATATCGGTTAATACATGGGATTTATCAGAAACCTTATCAGGATTTTCAACCCCAAGTAATTTTTCTTTATTATACTTAATTGTTATTTCTTTTACATTTAACTTCGACTTATTTATATTAATAATGTTATCATTTGATAAATCAAGTATATTTTGTTTAATAATATTTTTAAAATTCGGATATGAAACGTTACCGGAATTTTTATATTCGCTTTTATAATACTTGAATAATTTCGACCAGTTATCCTGTGTTAGTTCAAGACCGGTGTTAGTTTTTTCCTGCAGAAATTTATCGGAATTGATGCCATCTTGTCCTGTTCTTTCGTTACCGGCTTTGTGAAATAAATTATCAAGGGAAATGAAAAACGCATTAAGACTGTCCTTAAGTTCCTGCAGATTTTTTTCAACTTCGACGAATACAGGGGGAACATTTTTCGCAACTTCTTTTTTTTCACTCTCATATTCATTCTCGTCGCGGTAAATGGGAAAAGAGAACGGAGCAATCAGGTCCTCGCTGGACCATACAGTTCCGATTTCAATATCAGAATCAATACTTTTGTAATTTGGGAGGAACAGGCTTATTACAATAAGTGTAATAAGTCCTATGAATATTTTTATAAGTAAATTGTCATTGAAGCTGGCCTCTTTATTGGTTGCGCGGATTTTATTTTTGATATTTTTGAAAGATATTTTCATAAATAAAAAAGTAGCCTTAAAAAGCTACTTTTAAAATTAAACGTGTATATTTATACACTCATATTGGTTAAAGGTTTAATTATACCTCTTCTTTTGTAATATAATTTACTTTCTTTTCCATCACATAATTATTGATTACCTTGCTCATGAGTTCTTTTATTTTATCGTCCTGCATATCTTCAAAATTATCAAATTCTTCGTTTGACTCAAAAAATATAATTTCCGAAAAATTATTCTTTTTTTTCAAATCCTCGTAAACAAAATAATCTTTCTGTGTCATCTCCTTGATGTAACTTTTTAATTCACTTATAAGCTGCAGGTAACCTTCTCTTTTCCCGGGATAAATACTGTAGTTTACTTCAAATAATATTTTTGGCATTATATAGTTATATTTAATTTAATCCATAATATAAAAAAGCGTTTTTACAAAAAAAAGTTAAACTTTTTGCCAATTTTAAGAATTATAAATATGATTAAATTGTTGTAAATATTGGTTATTATATAAAAAAACACTGTTTGATGGGTAAAAATAAACTTAAATATGAGAAGAGTCCCTATTTATTACAGCATTCGGAAAATCCGGTTGACTGGAACGCATGGAATGATGAAACTCTAAATCTTGCAAAGTCGGAAGATAAACCCATATTTCTTTCTGTTGGTTATTCAACGTGTTACTGGTGTCACGTAATGGAAAGAGAAAGTTTCGAAAACGAAAAAATTGCAAAAATGCTTAACGATTGCTTTGTTAATATTAAAGTTGACAGGGAAGAAAGACCCGATATAGACAGGGTTTATATGACTGCTCTGCAGTCAATGACAGGCTCTGGAGGATGGCCGATGAATATGTTTTTAACACCCGATTTAAAACCGTTTTATGGTGCAACTTACATTCCACCTAAAGAAAAATTCGGACGAGCAGGATTTGAAGATGTAATAGAACAGATAAATGACCTTTGGAAAAATAAAAAGCAGGATTTGATAAACAGCAGTAACAAGATATTCGATTTATTGAATTCAGGATTAAAGAAAAAAGATACATCATCTGTGGAAATTGATGACCGTATTTTTGATAAGTCGCTTGAAATAATTAAAAATATATTTGACTTCAATAACGGCGGATTCGGCCTCGGGAATAAGTTTCCAAGACCTGTCGTTATAAATTTTCTTCTTGCATATTATTATTTTACAGGTAATCAGGAAGCACTGGATATGGCTGTCTTTACATTGAAAAAAATGTGCGACGGAGGAATTTATGACCGGCTTGGAGGAGGTTTTCACAGGTATTCCGTAGATTTGTACTGGAGAGTACCACATTTTGAAAAGATGCTTTATGACCAGGCACAAATTGCTTCTGCACTTTTTGATGCATATGCAGTTACTAAAAAACAGTACCTTCTTGATTACGGAAAAGATGTGCTTGATTATGTATTGAAAAACCTGACAGATGAAAACGGCGGATTTTATTCGGCAGAAGATGCCGAAAGTGCAATTGAAGAATCCTCTCCTGAATATAAAGAAGAAGGTTTTTATTATTTATGGGAGAAAGATCAGGTTGATAAAATTCTGGGAAAGGAAAAATCCGATATTTTCTGCTATGCCTTCGGTGTTAAACATGAAGGCAATACTATCTCTGACCCGCATAATGTCTTCAAACTTAAAAATGTACTTTACCTTGCCAATGATGTTTTCGATACAGCCGGAGAATTCTATAAAACCTATGACGAAATAGAAAATATTTTAACCGAATGTATAAAAATCCTGCTTGAAAAAAGAAACAAAAGACCAAAACCTCATCTTGACGATAAAATTCTGACATCCTGCAACAGCCTTATGATTAGCGCATTTACAAACGGTTATAATATAACAGGCGATGAAAAATATAAGAAAGCTGCGGAAAAATGCTGCACTTTTATTCTGAACAATCTGTGGAATAAGAAAGAAAAAGTTTTATACCACAGATACAGGGAAGGCGATGTAAAATTTCATTCTACTCTCGAAGATTACGCCTATTTAATAAAAGCATTGATTGATTTATATGAATCTGCTTTTAATGTATCTTATCTTAAAGATGCAATCGATATTTCGGGCACTGCTATTAGTAAATTTTATGATAAAGAAAATTCGGGTTTCTTTGATTCAGAACCTTCTGCCGAAGATATAATTCTTAAAACCAAGGATATTTACGACGGTGCGGAACCTTCGGGGAATGCAATCATGATTGAAAATATCCTGAGGCTCGGATATATTAATGATAACAGTGTATTTCACGATATAGCTGAAAATTGTATCAAATATTTTTATCATGAGACAAATAATATGCCGTTTTCAAGTCCTCAAATGTTGACCGGTATATTATTTTTCAGGAACAGCCCGAAAGAAATTATTTTCACGGGAGAAATTAAAAATTCAGAAATAAATAAAATAATAAGATATATTCACGGGAAATTTATTCCTTTTAAGATATTAATTCATGCAGATAAACAAACCGGAACGTTTGTCCCTTTTGTAAAAAAAATTATTACAGATTATGAAAATGTGAATTTTTATATTTGCGAAAATCAGGCTTGCAAATTGCCGGTTAATAACTTGACAGATTTGAAAAAAATAATATAAATAAATTCTATAGGAGAAATTATTATGCTTTTTGATTTAAACTTAACGAAAAAAGTTTACAGTACTTTTAAAAATAAAGTCGATACTGCTAAAAAAATGCTTGGCCGTGATTTGACGTATGCCGAAAAGATTTTGTATGCACACCTTTTTAATGCACCTTTAAAACCTTTCGTTAGCGGTTTAGATTTCGTTGATTTCCATCCCGATAGGGTTGCGATGCAGGATGCAACAGCCCAGATGGCCCTTCTTCAATTTACTTCTGCTGGAATCCCAAAAGTTGCTGTGCCTTCTACGGTGCACTGTGACCACCTGATTCAGGCAGAAACCGGGGCAAATGATGACTTGCTCAGAGCAAATTCCGATAATAAAGAAGTATATGATTTTCTCTCTTCAGTATCTCAAAAATACGGCCTGGGTTTCTGGAAACCCGGTGCAGGTATTATCCACCAGGTTGTCCTAGAAAATTATGCATTCCCGGGCGGGATGATGATTGGTACAGATTCACATACACCTAATGCAGGAGGACTCGGAATGATTGCCATAGGCGTCGGAGGTGCAGATGCGGTAGACGTTATGGCTGGTTTACCATGGGAACTGAAGTTTCCAAAAATTCTTGGCGTGCATCTTACGGGAAAAATGAGCGGCTGGACTTCTCCTAAAGATATTATTTTAAAATTAGCGGGTATACTTACAGTTAAAGGCGGAACGGGATACATCGTTGAGTATTTCGGAGAAGGCACAAAAAATATATCCTGTACTGGTAAAGCTACAATCTGCAACATGGGTGCAGAAATCGGTGCAACTACTTCCATATTCCCCTATGACAACAGAATGTACCGATATCTTATTGCAACAGGAAGAAAGGAAATAGCGGAGCTGTCAGATGAGATAAAAGACATTTTAAAGGCAGATGAAAACAGTTCCAAATATTATGATAAAATTATTGAAATCAATTTAGACGAGCTCGAGCCGTATATAAATGGTCCTTTTACCCCTGACCTTGCACATCCGATTTCTGCTTTTAAAAAAGATGTAATTGAATTTGGATACCCTGAAGAAATAAAAGTCGGGCTGATCGGAAGCTGCACAAATTCCTCTTATGAAGATATGGAACGCTCATCTTCGATTGCAAAACAGGCTATTAAAAAAGGTATAAAGGCAAAATCTGAATTTGTTATTACACCGGGTTCGGAACAAATCCGCGCTACTATTGAAAGAGACGGACAACTTGATTCTTTTATTAAAGTCGGCGGTATGGTTCTTGCAAATGCCTGCGGACCCTGTATAGGACAGTGGAAGCGCTACGATGTAAAAGACGGTGAAAAAAACACCATACTTACATCATATAACAGGAATTTTATTAAACGTAACGACGGGAATACCGGCACACATTCATTCGTTGCTTCACCTGAAATCGTTACTGCACTTACACTTGCAGGCAGGCTGACTTTTAACCCGCTGACAGATTTTCTTGAAAACGATAAAGGTGAAAAAATTAAGCTGGATATTCCGGATGGCAATGAACTCCCTGAACTTGGATTTCTTCAGGGTGAAGATGATTTTGTACCCCCTGCCGATAAAACTGATGCAGTTAATGTACTCATAGACCCTAAGAGTACCAGACTTCAGGCTCTTGCGGCTTTTAAAGCTCCGGATTTGCAAAAAGATTTTAATAACCTTGCATTACTTATAAAAATTAAAGGAAAATGTACGACCGACCATATATCTATGGCAGGTCCCTGGCTGAAATTCAGAGGACATCTTGATAATATTTCAAATAATATGTTCATTGGCGCGGTAAATTCTTTTAACGATAAAATGAATTCAGTAAAAAATAAATTAACAGGAAATTATGATGAAGTCCCGAAAGTTGCACGGGATTATAAAGCTAATAAAATCGGATGGCTGGTTATTGGAGAAGATAACTATGGTGAAGGTTCTTCGCGCGAACACGCAGCTATGGAACCTAGATACCTTGGAGGTAAAGCAATTATTGTTAAATCATTTGCACGTATTCACGAAACGAACCTGAAGAAACAAGGAATGCTGCCGCTTACT
>Ga0182021_10008156_pt1 | contig 12419 bp, 7 predicted proteins | sample 612E3MmetaG_FD_120493 | JGI IMG/M metagenome (GOLD analysis project Ga0182021, IMG submission 120493) | Permafrost microbial communities from Stordalen Mire, Sweden - 612E3M metaG (Illumina Assembly) | ecosystem: Environmental > Terrestrial > Soil > Wetlands > Permafrost | place: Sweden...
ACTGCTAATATTTTTTTCATTTTTTTCATATCTCCTTTCTTTTTGTAATCTGTTATCTTGAATCTCACTAAAGGCAATGAATACATAAAGGACTTATTTCCGAAAACGAAATACATCAAAAACCAAATTGTATCCTAAAAAACAGCTCATGATTAAAAAAAATTGCAAACAAGCAATTGACCCTTAATTTAGCTTTAAGAAACATTAATTTCAATTTGTACCATTTGTCTATTCCATAAAGTCACTTTTACTTCACTCTACATTCCGTTAAGAAGTTGTTTCAATACTATCTTTTTAAGAACAGATTTGATAGTGGATTTGATTTTTCATGGTTGAGATAAAAGCACCCCTCAGCTAAAGACGTTGAAGGCAAAGCTGGAATAGCATTCAAAGCTTTGCTTGGCATTGAAGGCTCAAAGAAGGCCCTCTACGACAACGATAAGCTGCTTATTATTAAATTAGAAAAGGCAACTGTATTGCTTTCATGGATAGTGAAAATAAGATTTGGGAGTTCTCAAGAACCATAAAAGGGAACTACTCTTTACGTAAACTGAAGAAACGAAAGAATGATTGACTTAACAAGACCTGCTATCCTGTAAATAATAGATTGGAGAAGAACTTAACAGCTTTGCTAAATGCAAAAATTTACTTCTACCCATTATGATGTTTAGCTTAATTATGCATTCAAAATAAGCCATCATAGAATGCTTATGTGCGGAGTAAAACTGCAAATAACTGAATTTTTTGGACTTAATTAATCACAATTTTTTGCCTTACGCATTATTTAGACAATGGAATTATGGATTTTTAGATTCCAAAAACGCTGGATTGCATTCGGACTGCCATTCCAGAAGTCTTTTTTGCTGTTCATAAACACTTTTTTTAATTCTTTCGTGTCTATAAGCAACATTTAGACGTTCCAATGTTTTATTGATAAAATATTGAGTGGGCTCTATTATCTGAGGAAGGTTGTCAATCTCTGAAATTCCTTTAGGGTAAACGTACACAAGTAATTCTTTATTCATTATTTCACTGGGTATTTTTGTTCGGTATACTCCTTCTGAATAGTCTTTCAGTTGATCGGAAAAAGTAACTCCTTCTTTTTTAAGTTCAGCATAATTTTTTTTGGTAATTACGATTGTGGGGATTTCTACTTTTGTTTTATCAGAATCCCACATTATTAATTCTTTATTTACATTAATTTCTTTGTTAGCGAAGTTCATTCTTTCACCTTTTTTAATCGCTTTGATGATTTATTCATTAAGACTCTTTTTCTTTTAGTCGTCTTTATTTGGTTGTTCTGGATGAACTATTATCACGTTATTTTTATCATTAATATGGCTTTTGTACATATTTTATGTTTTAAGCCGTTACCCAACAGGAACAGTTAAGAACTGCAATACACTGAGAAAGAAATATTGAAATTTTATCTAATTAACCACGAAAAAGTTGCAATTTTCACAAAAAGATGTGATTAGTATCAGTACGAAAAATATGACAAAAGGTAAAAGTCAGACGTATTTCAATTCAGTTGCGATAACCAAAGTTTACATATTTGATATTTTCTCTTTTGGGGGTTTAATTTTGTAAGCTGTTTTGAAAAGCGTTTCCAGTATTATTCTTTTTAGAATAGTTACTCCGTGAATTAGCTTTAACTTCTTCTCGCCTAGCCTTGCTCTGTAACTGATTGGTACTTCTCGAATCGCGAATCCACGTCGTTCCACTAGATTGTTAAGTTCTACTTCGATGTCAAAACCTTTTGATTTCGGAATCCAACCTCTCAAGATTTCGGCCCGTATCACTCTCAGTCCTGTCAAAGGGTCTTGAAGAGATACTCCGCTAAAGATGTTATAGAAAAAAGCAAGCAGCTTGTTACCTGTGTGAAAAACGCTATGCAACGCTTCTTTGTCAACGTCGCCTGTGAGTCTGTTGCCGCAAACCATGCCAACAAGCGGATTTTCTTCGAGCTTTTTTATCATTTTAGGAACATATTCTGCGGGATAAGTATAGTCAGCGTCTGTAAGAACTATATAGTCTACGTTTAGATCTGCATGCTCAAGAGCCTTAGCTAAGGCATCGCCTTTACCAAAACCATCTTGGCAAACAACCTCTGCACCCAAGCTCTTAGCTATCTCAACTGTTCGATCTCTACTTTTGCCATCGACAACAAGTACTGTAATTTCCTCAAGAGTATCTTTCATCTCGGCTATAGTAAGCCCAATTCCATGCTCCTCGTTTAGTGCCGCAATTATTAGCTGCGCTGAGTAGCGAATTCTCAACTCTGGAAGTAAAATCGCCAAGACCTTCAAACATCCTTTTCCATTAGCGACCTAGTAAAATAGTTGTGTAACCCAAAAACCACAATTTTACGAGACAACATGTCAAAAAATCCTTACAATAGAAATTACATTGATGCATAGAGCCGTCAGTTTTCTAAATTTCCCGCAGTTTATAAAATGAGTTTTTTCCCCTACGTTGAGTTTTTCCATTCTTTTTTCTCTTCCCCATTTGAAAATCTGCTTAGGACCTGATCTTTCTTATAGCTTTTTGAGATATTCACTAACGTTAATTTGTCAACTTTTGTAAAATTTAGCAAACCTAACTTGACTAATCTTGTTAAGGACAATTTGCGGTGAGAAAAGCAAAATCTAAAATTTTAAGCACTACCACCTAAGTCGCGCAAAAAATCCCTCATCAACTAATTATTATTTTGCAGTGGCTTTCATTTGGGGTATCACGTCCAAGTATTATTTGAACTAATATTTTGTGGCTCGCCATTAAAGAAAAAAGGGTTACAACTATTGCAGATTATTATTCACCCTGGCAACCATTGAACTTAAATTAAGTTTGTCCGCGACAAGACTATTTAGTGGTTCCATGTCGTATTCAACCTCAATTTGGCTCATGCGTTCAATGCTAAGTTATTGAGTTTTCATATTTGCGGAGCCAGTTGATAGACTAATATCTTTAAGGTGTGCGCGGTTTTGGAAAAAAATAATTGGTACTTGTAGGGTTTGGCTTCTGGGTTTTGGCATAATTAACTTTTCTTTTAGCTTTTTTCTTAAACAAAAAGACTGCAAAAATGGCAACTATTGCAATTAAGGATGCTATTTCTATTGTGGCTTCTAATGAAGATTGAGTTTGAGAAGGTTCGCGCCCAGACCCCTTTACGGCCCAATTAGCCCATGCTGAAAAATCGTCAGCGGACCAATAATCGTATGCCCAGATTGAAAAACCAACTAAGTTAGAATGTTGAGAACTGTTTAACGCTTGGTCTATCCAACTCAACTGGTTCGAAAAAGGTTCATTCACATCGTCATGGTTTACATCTAATGCCATTATTACTGGCACAGGGGAATTAGACAAAATCCTGTTCCAATAGGTTAATGCATTTGCGTCTTGTATTGTCTGGTAAAACATCGGCATGACGTAATCAAAATTGGTAAGATAAGGATAAACATCCTCAATATTATAAGACCAACCTACAGTAAGGTCAACCGTAGCTATTTCACCCATTCCATGAACCATGCTTGCCTCAGCCTGCCAATAATCAATCAAATTCTGGTTTGTTCCTGTAAAGTTTTCTAAGTCATCGTTAAAACCATCAAAAGGCGCAGAAGCAAGAAGTTGCTGTACTGCATTTAACATCGCCGTTCTATAAGTAGGATCGCTGATATCTATGCTCCAGCCATTGACAAGGGCAAGAACCTCAAAGTTGGGATTTACAGCTTTAACAGTGCTTATAAACTGAGACCACACAGTTGGCAAATCAGCATAATTAATAGTGTGATCTGTGTTCCACGTTCCTGCCCAAACAATAATGCAAGTTATGTTTACGTTCTGCAACTTGTTCACAGTTGCCCGCCAAACTGAAGGACTTGCATTCATCAGTTGCAAGCCATCGTTACTGGGTAGTAACCAAGCGCAATTGTTAAGCTTTGAACTTGAACTTGTACTTTGAGCCTCTATGCCAGAAGAGGGTATGATAAACAACGCTGCCAAAGCTATAACGATGGCCAACTTAAATATGGATTTTGATGTTAAATTATCTCACCTATAATTGAACGAATAGACACGCTTTAATGAACAAAAGGTTTTAAGGATTTCTATGATTTCGGTCTATCACTCTGTCGTTTGCTCGATAACAGATTGTAAAGTTGTATGTTAACAAAAAAAGGGTAGTAATGATTTTGCAAAATCGGAATTAGTTCCGGCTTTTTACCTCTCGCTTTCTTAGTATTGCCATAGCTAAAGCAGCGACTCTACCAAGCAGTGCTTCAACAACAATCACTGTTCAGCAGACACCAATCCCCGCCGCTGTAACCTCTGAACCGATGCCAACAAACTACTGGACAAGGCCAATATACGGTGAAAATACTAATTGGTACACGATTTCTTCAAACTGGCTAGGTTCAGGTTCACCTCAGATAGCTGGTTACACTAGCTCCTCAACATATCATGGCGATGCAGTTGGTCCACTGACTTCTCACATTATGTGGACACAGCCAATCCAGCAGGGCGGAGTTGTAGGAGGTAACGAATACACCACAGCTCAAGGTGTAGGTTACTTTGAAGGCTCATGCTACATTGGAAGGTTCTCTAATCCGATAATAGTCGATGGATACCTTTACTATAATGGGCCAGTAGGATTCACAGGAGGCAGCAACGGACCGTTAAATTGTGTCAACTTACAAACAGGACAACTTGTTTGGTCTTCGAATGCCATACATTCGCTATCATTCGCTTACATCTATAACCTTTGGAACGGCGAACAACACGGAGTATTTCCTCCAATACTAGTTTCAACAGCGGGAGGCGGAGTAACTGGTTTCCCTTCAATGTGGACGCTTTGGGATGGATTCACAGGACAACAATTATTCAACGTAACTAATGTTCCAGGTTTCTCACCACAAACTGGTCAGCTTGTCGGAGGTCAGCCAGCCGTAGCACTCACAACAGCAACAGTACCAGGTCCAAGCAGCGAACAAATCAAATATGTATTCTTGAACTGTGGCACATCTACCAATCCCAATTGGTATTTAGCTCAGTGGAACTCATCTGACCTGTGGCAATCCGACGTTAATCCATACACTTTCGGCGGAAGTCTGTCGCCATCAGTTGTAAACGCATCCAATGGAGTCCTCGTTTCGTCATCAGGCATTCCCCTAACAACATTGGGCACTACTGGTACCACGCCAACTGGAGCCTCAGTTTTCATTCCATATGGATCAACAATAACAGACAATGCTTTCATCCCGCTTAACTCTACCACAGTATATCCGCTTAATGTTGGAGCACGAACAACTTTCGACTGGAACATTTCAGTGCCTTGGCTTAACACCATGCCCTTGCAACCTACCTTTAACTCTGCCACCGGACAAACAGCAACCCCCACTGAACAAGGAACAGCTATTGGAGACTTTGCAGCAGGCGGAACATGTCCCTTAACGATAATTGCAGCGAACTTTGGCGACATTATGCTTTGCAGAAATGGCTCTCTACCTAGCGGCTTCGCAACTACCTCAACAGGCTACCCACAACTTCCCTTCACACTGTTCGCAGTCAACCTCAATGCCTCTCGGGGAGCAATTGGTTCGATACTATGGATGCAAACGTATAATCCACCAGCAGGCAACCTCACTCTCAGCATTACAGGAGCCGACTGGCAAACCCGAACTTTCGCCGTATACTATGAGGAACCAGAACAATTTGTAGGATACAGTCTAACAACAGGTCAACAGATTTGGGGTCCAACCTCACCTATGGTGGCTATGCAATATTATGAACTCGGCTATGGCATAATCGGTGCGATTGCTTACGGCAACCTCTACATTGACAACATGGGCGGAATTTGCTACTGCTTTGACGATTCGACTGGTGCTTTGAAATGGACATATGGCAATGGTGGCCCGGGCAACAGCACAATGAGCTTGAGCTCAGTTTACGGTGAATACCCAACCTACGTCGGGCCAATCGGCGGTAACGGCGTAGTGTACCTGATGAGTAATGAGCACACAATCACTGACCCTATCTACAAAGGCGCAGAAGCACGAGCAATTAACGCAACGACAGGACAAGAAATCTGGACACTCTCATGTTACGGAAGTATGGCTACTCCTGCAATAGCTGACGGCTACGCATCATTCCTAAACGGTTATGACATGCAAATCTACACTGTAGGCAGAGGACCCAGTGCTACCACAGTCACAGCGCCAGATGCCGGTTTAACCTTTGGGCAACCAGTGGTAATTCGAGGCACAGTCATAGATACTTCTGCTGGCACAAAGCAAACTGCACAAGCAGCTGACTTTCCGAATGGAGTTCCAGTAGTTTCTGACCCAAACATGACTGACTGGATGGGCTATGTTTACCAGCAACAAGCCGAACCAACCAACTTCATAGGCGTTCCGCTGACGATCAGTGTTGTAGACTCTAACGGAAATAACAGGGTCATAGGCACCGCAACAACCGACGCGACCGGCTCGTACAGCCTCTCATGGACACCTAACATTCCAGGCAAATACATTGTCGCAGCAACCTTCGCTGGTACCAACGGTTACTGTCCATCAAGCGCAGAAACCACAATGGTTGTCAGCGCTCCAGGGTCGACGGTATCTCCACAACCAGTAACAGCACAGCCTCCAACAGAAATGTACATTGCTGCAGTAGCAGTCGCAATAATAATTGCAATCGCCATAGTTGGCGTTGTAACAGTGATGATACTGAGAAAACGTCCGTAAGTGAAATAAAACTCACTCCTAAATTTCCCTTTTTTTTAGTCCTTTAAAAACATTAGAGAAGAATTGGGGCTGAGTAGGCTCGGGTTGAATTCACGATTCATGACATAGTTTCGTGAGGGAAATTTTGCATTTTTCTTTTTCTCCTAAGAGAAAATATTTTTTTCCAGAGCCTCAGCAAACCCAAAATTCAAATCACTTGTTTAAGCCAAAAAGACTATTTCAGAATATTCTTCTCTGTGGAGACTACTGCACTTAAATTGCGTTGTCCCCTCGAAAAGGTTAATTTGCCTTTTCATGCGTTATCTCCATTCAGCTATATGATATGAGAGCTTAAATTAATCATCGATTTATTATCAAGATGATTTTTCTGTGCGTTTTTTAAACTATTTTGATTGAATTGGTTAAAAATTTTTCCTATTTTCTTAGCTCTGGGCATTTTTTTAAATTTTTTTCTAAAGAAAAAATAAGCAAATTATTTAAGCTTTACTCTAACAACATGGCTGTTTAGTTGGAAGAACGCAGACATAAATGCTTCTTACAACCAAAAAATGAAAGGAAGAGAAAAAAATGTTAAATCTAAAAAACAGAATTGCAGCTATTACGATTGTTATATTGATGACTATTTCAATGTCAGCTTCAACAATGCTAATACCAAGCACTAACGCGCATACACCTCCATTTAACATTCCAACATGGGCGTACATTAGCGTTGAACCTAACCCTGTAGGAGTAGGTCAAGCTGCTTACGTTAACTTCTGGATTGACAAAGCGCCTCCAACGGCGGCTACAATTTATGGCGATAGATGGCAGAATTTCACAGTAAAAGTTACCAAACCTGATGGCACCACTGAAACGCTAGGACCGTTTACATCCGATGACACAGGAGGAGCACATACAACTTACACTCCTTCCATCTTGGGCAATTACACATTCCAGTTCAGCTTCTCTGGACAAACATTAACAGGTAGCAATCCACCATCAGCTGGCTACTCTGCAGCAATACAGACATTGATTGGAGATTACTATCAACCTAGCACGAGTTCAGTAGTGACGCTCGCTGTACAAGAGGCAGCTATACCCTCTCAGTCGACTGCTCCGCTTCCAACAGGTTACTGGCAACGTCCAATCTACGGCGAGAACCTAAACTGGTACACAATTAGCGGAAATTGGCTTGGTCTTGCCGCAGTTGGTTTTACTATGGTTACAGGTGAATACAACTACAGCGGAAACTACAATCCCTACACTACCGCTCCAACTAGCGCTCACATCTTATGGACGCAACCACTAGCAGCTGGAGGTTTACTTGGCGGCGAATTTGGCGGCAGTGAGTATGGCAGCAGCTACTATTCGACTTCACAATATGAACCGAAATTTGGCGGAATTGTCATAAACGGCATACTCTACTACCAAGAAACACCTGGAAGCTCGTCTAATCCCGCAGGGTGGATGGCTTTAAACCTTAGGAATGGGAAACAGTTATGGTTCGTTAACACTACTCTGCCCTTATTATGCGGTCAAGTATTAGACTACATTACACCAAACCAATACGGCGGCATCCCATACCTATGGAGCACATTGCCAACGGTTAGTCCAAACACTGGAACTACCTATGGCATGTATGACGCAATGACTGGAGACTATATACTAAGTATTGTTAATGCCACAACTTTTACTCTCACGGAAGATGACAGTGGCGATTTGATTGGCTACTATGTTAACACAAGCACAGCGAATGCATATCATGCACCTACAATTAACATGTGGAACTCCACGCAATGCATACTAGTCGGAACCAATGGTCTAGCAGCTTGGCAATGGAGACCAACGCAGGGTGCACAAATAGACTTTCGTAAAGGAATAATGTGGTCAATGCCACTAGCTACCAACATATCTGGTGTGGCCTTCAGCCCAACTCTTGGAATTGGAGCAATCGGTTCAAACATGATCCTCATGACTTCAGTTGACAGCACTTTGAACGGAGGGCTTAGCTGGTTACCACCTTGGCGCATAATAGCAGGTTACAGTTCGATCACAGGACAACAAATATGGGGTCCGATAAACGAAACGGTAGGCGCATGGGCCAGAATCGACACAAATGGAATTTCAAATGGAATGTGGTTCGAATTCAATCACGAATCATTAACTTGGAGTGCCTATAACGTACTTACCGGACAATCGGTCTGGACTTCAGATCCCTATGTGAGCCCGCCTTGGGCATACTTTGTCAACTATAGGCCGGTCATTGCTTACGGAATGCTATACGCTTCTGACTTCGGTGGACAAGTACATGCATATAATATTACCACAGGAAAGCAGGTCTGGCAATTTTCAACAGGTAGCGCAGGGTACGATACTCCATACGGTATATGGCCTTTGGTACATGTAGAGGCAGTCGGCGGCGGTGAAGTTTTCGTTGCAGGAGGGCATACATATAGTCCACCATTGTTTGTAGGCGCACAAGTGTACGCAATAAACGCCACTACAGGCACCTTAGTTTGGAGCGATTCAAGCTTTGATGACTCTAACGGAGCTAGCGCGCTGCTCGCAGATGGCATCTTCGTGAAACCGAACGCATACAACAACGTGTTATATGCTTATGGTCAAGGACAAACTGCCACAACAGTTTCTGCGCCTCAAGATGCTCAAACATTAGGAGCGACAGTTTTAGTTCAAGGTACTGTTACGGACCAGTCATCAGGTAGCACATGCCTAGGTATCCCTGCTGCAGGCACTCCAGCAATATCTGACGACAGCATGACCACATGGATGGATTACCTCTACGACCAACAACCTGAGCCTGTAAATGCTACAGGTGTCCCGGTAACTCTAAGCGTACTTGACTCAAACCACAACACCTACGTTATTGGTACAACGATCAGCGACATGAACGGGAAATTTGCGTTTGACTGGACACCTACAGTGCCCGGAATCTACATGATAACAGCTACTTTTGCAGGATCTGACTCTTACTTTAGCTCGTCAGCAGAAACTGCCGTAACCGTACAAGCAGCCTCAGCAACCTTAACTTCTTCACCAGCACCCCTAAACTACGCGACACCAACAGATCTAATGATGTACTTAACAGTAGGTGTCATAGCCATAATCATCGCAATAGCTATAGTCGGATTACTTTTAATGAGAAAGAAGCCATAAAGACAACAACTAAAAAATCTATTTCCCCTTTTTTAGTTTTGAAGACATGGGAGAAAAAATCGGGGCTGAGACGGCTCAGGTTAAAATTCACGATACGTGCCATGGTTTCGTGATAGAGCATTTTCATTTGTTTGTTTTTCTCCTTTATTTCTGTGCCAGAGCCTCAGTATATTAAAAAAGACTATTGCGCATATTCTTCACTATGGAGACCACTGCACTTAAATAATCTTTAAGCGAACAATGCTTATGTTATTTTGGAAATATTATATTGGAGGGTAGGTATGAATATCGATCAGAAAAAAATTGCAACTATTCATGATTTTAATTTGGACTTCGAGTTTATGTCTAGTCAATTGTGGAGTCTTAAAGCCAAGTTTCCTTCAGGGTTAATTATACCAATTCTTGGAAACGACATTAAAAGTCCAGGATTAAGCAAGATCGTAGAAGAAATTAATCGATGTGACTATTTGAGCAAAGTTTTCATTGCTCTTTCAGCAAAGGAACCAGAAGATTATGAAAAAGCTATGAAGTTAAGCCGATCTTTCAAGGTTCCCTGCGAAGTGATTTGGTGCAACAAACCAGAAGTAGTCACCGTTTTGGAAGAACTTAAAAGAAAAGGTCTCGACGTTACAAAATTGTCCGGAAAAGGAAAAGACGTGTGGATCGCAATGGGCATAGCCTCACTTGACCTCTTTGCATTTGCTGTACACGATGCTGACATTGTCTCTTACACCAAAATGTTACCTACCCAGATGCTATACCCCATTATTGAACCCAAACTTGATTTCTTTTTTTCTAAAGGATATTATGCACGCATTAATTTTGATAACAAAAAGATGTTTGGACGGATACACAGACTATTCATAAATCCACTACTAGAAGTGTTACAGGAAAAACTTCGCTACTCAAGATTTCTAACATATTTGCAATCCTTCAGTTACCCGCTTGCAGGCGAAATGGCGCTATACAGCGATTTAGCTACTCACCTTAGAGTGCCCAGCGATTGGGGACTTGAACTAGGATTGCTGTCCGAGGTTTACAGGAATGCTTCTTTCGGGCGTGTCTGCCAAATAGACCTTGGATTCTATGATCATAGACACAAAAAGATTGAAGCTAATGAATTGATGAATACGGCTGAGGATAGTTTCGTCACTTTATTGAGAACTTTAACTGAAACCGAAAACATAGATGTTTCTTACCCTTTCCTCACCAGCCTTCAAGTGGCGTATAGGCGATTGGCGCAGGATAAAATAAGGCAGTATCACGCAGATGCCACGTGTAATAATCTTGATTTTGATAGGCATGAGGAAGAGGCTAATGTTGATTTACTGTCTTCAGTTATTGTTACGGGCGGAAGCAAATACTTGGCAAATCCTATCAGGGCTCAACTGCCCGATTGGCTAAGAACAATGGCAGCTATGTCAAATATCAGAGAAAAACTCAGAGAACAAGCCATTGAAACATAACCAAACAAAAACTATTGTTTTCGCAGACCTTGACGGCAGCCTCCTAAACGACAGCTACGAATACGACGAAATAGAATCAATTATCCGTCACCTTCTATCCTTAAATGTGTCCATAGTTTTTGCAAGCAGCAAAACAAAAGAAGAAATCGAGTTTTACAGAAAAAAAATGCAAATCACCGACCCATTCATAACTGAAAACGGATCCGCCATCATGATACCACAGAACTATTTTACCTTAAAATATGAATTTACTAAGCAGGCGCTTAGCTACAACATAATTGAACTTGGCACCCCTTACTGCATTATCCGAGAAAAACTAGTTGCTGCGAAAAATCAAACAGGAGCCAACATCGTTGGGTTCGGAGACATGACTGTGGAAGAGATTGCAAAAGACAGCGGGCTGCCTATGCCTCAAGCACGGCTCGCAAAAAAGAGAGAATACAGTGAACCATTCAAAATATTGAATGGAAACGAGAAAAAAGTATTGGATTCAATCAGTAAAGTTGGACTTTGCTATACTAGAGGCGGCAGATATTTACACGCTATGGGAAATTGTGACAAAGGAAAAGCAACAGCCATTTTAAAAAACTTGTATTTAGAGCAATTTAATAGAATCCTCAGCATTGGCGTTGGAGATAGCGCTAACGACTTGAATATGCTAAAAATCGTCGATAAACCCTTTTATGTGAAGAAAAAAGCCGACAAAAGAGCTATTTGGAAAGTAATCGAATCAATTGCCAAAGCCCAATAGAAGTGGGTTTTTTTGCCCCCTGCGTCTTTATCGTTGCAGATACCATATGCATTATATTGTGAGCAATTTTCGCATCCACGTTTATTGCTTTTATCCATTTCTATTCAGACTCCCGAGAAATACCTAAGGCCTTTCTCTAATTTCCTTACTGATTCAAAGAAAATAAGCCTTATGAACCAAAACTAGACCACAACATAATCTATATATTTTTTCTGGACTTTACAGTGACATTATAGACATTGACCCTAACAATAGACTTTTCCCATCGTGAAGAATACCTACGGTTCTCCATATCTATTGTAATTAACT
>Ga0182021_10008157_pt1 | contig 12417 bp, 10 predicted proteins | sample 612E3MmetaG_FD_120493 | JGI IMG/M metagenome (GOLD analysis project Ga0182021, IMG submission 120493) | Permafrost microbial communities from Stordalen Mire, Sweden - 612E3M metaG (Illumina Assembly) | ecosystem: Environmental > Terrestrial > Soil > Wetlands > Permafrost | place: Sweden...
AGAACAACAATGGATTTTTTCCTAAAAATGTGGAAGAGACTGTCTCCGTTCTTGCCCGGCAGGGCGCAACACCTTTGGTTGTAGCTGAAAATAACACGGTACTGGGTGTTATTCATCTTAAGGATATTGTAAAGGGTGGTATTAAACAACGCTTCGCACAGCTAAGGATGATGGGTATCCGCACAATTATGATAACAGGTGACAATCCCCAGACGGCTGCCGCTATAGCTGCCGAAGCCGGTGTTGATGATTTTCTGGCCGAAGCAAAACCTGAAGACAAGCTTCACCGCATTAGAGAAGAGCAGGCAAATGGTCATCTGGTAGGAATGATCGGGGATGGAACCAATGATGCACCTGCCCTTGCGCAGGCCGATGTTGGCCTGGCAATGAATACAGGTACACAGGCTGCACGTGAAGCCGGGAACATGGTCGACCTTGATAGTAACCCGACTAAGCTCATTGAAGTCGTTGAGACGGGAAAGCAGTTGCTTATGACACGAGGAGCTTTAACCACATTCAGCATAGCCAACGACGTGGCTAAATATTTTGCCATAATTCCTGCTATAGCAACATTATTGTATGTTACTTCTTCAGGAGTTTCTCCTTTAGGTGTTCTCAATATCATGAAACTTTCCTCTCCAGAAAGCGCCATTTTAAGTGCTGTTATTTTCAATGCTTTAATTATTGTTGCACTCATCCCTCTTGCCCTGAGAGGTGTTAAATACAGGCCTATTTCCGCCAACAGAGTACTGGCATTAAACATTGTTATTTATGGTATTGGAGGAATTATTGTTCCTTTTGTTGGAATTAAGCTGATTGATATGCTGCTTGTATCTATACATATGATTTGAGAATAAGAACAATTAATTATTTTTATAAAGAATATTATGAAAACACAAATGATTATAGCGTTAAAGTTTTTAATGGTGATGACCCTCCTTACGGGAATTATTTATCCATTGTTAATGACTGGCTTTGCACAAGTAAGCTTTCCGTCTAAGGCTAACGGGAGCCTTATAATGAAGGATGGTAGGATTATAGGCTCGGAGTTAATCGGTCAGAAGTTCGACAGCAGTATCTATTTCTGGTCCAGACCATCTGCTATTGGATATAATCCTGTTCCTTCAGGAGCTTCCAACTACGGACCGACCAGTGATACTTTAAAAAAACTGGTCATGGCAAGAAGTAATTTATTTGCGAAAATAAATCTGGTTTCTGATTTAAAGGATATTCCAATGGAAATGGTTTTTGCATCGGGAAGCGGCCTCGATCCTCATATTTCTCCTGAAGCAGCATTAATGCAGGTCGATCGTATTTCCCAATCCAGGCATTTCGACAATACCCGGAAAGAAAGACTTTTAAAATATATTAAAGATATAACTGAAGGACCTGAGTTTTTTCTGTTTGGCGAACCGCGTATTAATGTTTTAGTATTAAATTTAGAACTTGATAAAATTTAAGATGAAAAACTGATAACCAGTAACCCACTTTACTATGAGACATTCAATCCGAACAAGATTTACATTAGGAATGGTTTTTATATTTTTAATTATATTAGTGTTATCTGTTTTTTCAGGATTTTACCTGAATAAGTTATCAAAAAAAACAAGTGCAATCCTCAAGGAAAATTATTTGTCTGTTGTTTATGCACGAGAAATGTCGGAAGGAATAATGAACATTAATCAGGAAATCACAACCAGCTTCCTGACAAACAAAAATTCTGACAGTTTAAAAATTGAAAAAGAACTGAGCGTTGTGAACAAATCACTTCAGTCGGAGAAAAACGATATAACTGAACCTGGCGAAGGGGATCTGGTATCCGGTATCGAAACTGATTTTAAAGAATACCGTAATATTGTTTTGAAATCAATGATCCTTGTTCAATCATCCGACAACCTTCTTAAAATGCAGAATAAATCAGGTGAACTTTATCAGCAGTTGTCAATTTTATCCCAGATGAATGGGAAAGCAATTGAAGTAAAAACAGATGATGCAAAAAAATCATCAAAAAGTGCCTTAACTCAAATGACTGTACTTGCAACCTTATGTTTCCTGATCGCTCTGAGTTTCATTTATAGTTTTGCATCGTATTTTAACGAACGGGTTTTTCAATTATACAATGGGATAAAAGAGATCGTTTCAAGTAATTATAACCAACGGCTTTATTTCAACGGGAAAGATGAATTTTATGAAATTTCACTGGTTTTTAATGAAATGGCTGAGAAATTGAATAGTAGGAAGGAAATGTCAGTAACTTTGCAGAAAGATTCCGGGAAAGATTTGAGCTCCAAAGATGTAGAAGAATTGAAAAAGTTGCTTTTCCAGATGAAAATTATGGAAGAACAAGCTACAGCTCTCCTTTCCAGGTTTGAAAAACAGTAATCAATTATGGATTTCTCAAATGAACGTCCGGACCCTGATGAACTTCTGGCTTCGTTAAAGCTGGAGGAAGAAAAAAGTAAACGAGGCAGGCTGAAAATATTTTTTGGCATGTGTGCCGGTGTTGGTAAGACTTATACTATGCTTGAAACAGCACTAGCTGAGAAGGCAAAAGAATGCGATATTATTATTGGTTATGTTGAAACACACAACCGTAAGGAAACTGCTGAACTGGCAGAGAGCTTTGAATTGATACCCCGAAAAACCTACCAGTACAAATCTACCACAGTATATGAAATGGATCTGGATGCCATTATCGCCCGGAAACCAAAAATTGTACTGGTTGACGAACTTGCACATACTAATGCCCCCGGAAGCCGGCATACAAAAAGGTACCAGGATGTTCTGGAAATCCTTGATAACGGTATTAACGTTTATACTACCGTTAACGTGCAGCACCTCGAAAGTCGCTCGGATACTGTTGCACAGATTACCGGCATCATTGTCCGTGAAACATTTCCGGATGAAATTTTTGAAAACGCCGATGAAATAGAGGTAGTTGACCTTACACCTGATGAACTGCTGCAAAGGCTTTCGGAAGGGAAAGTGTATACTCCGGAGCGTTCAAAAGAAGCTATCGAGAGTTTTTTCCGGAAAGGAAACATAACAGCCTTACGGGAAATGGCTCTCCGGATTGTTGCCGATCGTGTAGACAAGCAACTGCACGAATACATGCAACTTAAGCGCATAAAAGGTCCCTGGAAAACAGGTTTGCATCTGTTGGTCGCGGTTAGTTATACCCAGCAATCTGCTAAATTACTCCGGTGGGCTAAGAACCTTTCCTACACCATGAGCGCCGATCTGCAGGCTGTTTATGTAGAGACCCCATACAAGCTTAAACCCAACGAAAACCTGCAGCTGAATAAGAATATCAACCTGGCCAGACAACTCGGTATCAAGTTCCGCTTTATTACCAGCAGCGATATGGTAAAAGCAATTGTGGATTTTGCTTTGAAAGAAAATATTACCCACATAATCATTGGCAAACCACGTGTCCGGAATCTTTATACCCTTTTACGGCTTGGCAACTTTGTGAACAAGCTAATCCGTTACAGCGGAAATATTGATGTGTATATTCTGGGTTCCGATATTCAGGCGACAGACAGGTTTAAGGACAAAGTCTCATTACCTTCCTTCACTTCAAATATACAGCAGTACGTTACTGCTTCTATAATTATTATGCTTGCTGCTATAATATGTTTTTTTATTAAAAAATTCATAGGTTACCAGGTTGTTTCATTCGCTTTACTGTTTGTTGTTTCGACACTTGCATTTTTCTTTGGTACAGGGCCCATTTTGCTTTCCGCAACACTGAGCGCCTTTATCTGGGATTTCTTTTTTATACCACCTCCCTATTCACTTCATGTAGATAAGCCAGAGGATATGCTTATGCTCATAATGTTTTTTATAATTGCTCTGCTGAGCGGAGTGCTTACATCGAGGATAAAGAGACAGGAGATGAAGATAAGGATACGTGAGGAACGTACGAATGCTTTATATCAGCTTACCAGAGAACTCTCAACCGCCACAGGTATCGAAGAGGTTATTAATATAGCTAAAAATGATATAAAGAAATACTTTAACCTCGTTAGCCGGATCTTACTTAAAAATGAAACAAACCAGCTTGATTACAGTAGTCATTATGATGGAAAAATAATTCTGTCAGGTAACGACATCAGTGTTGCTGAATGGACTTTCCAGCACTCTGCGAAGGCAGGGAAGCACACTGATACCCTGCCATCAGGTAACTATACCTTTTACCCTTTAAAAGGAAACCAGATGAATTTAGGAGTTGTCGCGATTCAGCAGGAAAAAGTATTCACTCAGGGTGAAGAGCAGTTCTGGGAGGCATTTATATCGCAGATATCAGGAAAGTTCGAACGGGAATTTTTACGTAATATGGCCAAGCAGGCTTTATTGCTGAATGAATCCGATAAGCTTTATAAAACTCTTTTTAACTCCATATCACATGAACTGAGGATCCCGGTTGCAACCATTATGGGTGCTTCAGATTCTTTGCTTACAGCAACTCATACAGATGAGATTCGTCAGGAACTTTCTCATGAAATATTCAAGGCATCCAAGAGATTAAACCGTCTTATTGAAAATCTCCTGAATATGTCAAGGCTCGAGAGCGGCCGGATAACTCCACGACTGGATTGGTGCGATATTCACGATTTGATAAATAAAGTCTCTGAAAGTCTCGAGGATGAACTTAAACAATTTCAGCTTCATATCGTAATTCCTGATGATATGCCATTTGTAAAGATCGATTTCGGTTTAATGGAACAGGTACTCTATAATCTGCTTTACAATGCCACCCAGTATGCTTCCGACTCGACAAATTTAAGAGTTAAAGCATTTTATGACAATGGAATAATGACTCTGCAGGTTATGGACAGAGGACCTGGTTTCCCCCAAAAGGAAATATCTCTTATATTTAACAAATTTTACAGGGTGGAGGGGTCCAAAGCTGGCGGAACCGGTCTGGGTCTTTCCATTGTAAAAGGTTTTGTAGAAGCTCACAAAGGAACGATAATTGTCGAGAACAGGGAGAACGGAGGTGCAAAATTCACAATCAAAATACCAACGGAGATTCCTGAGATAAATAAACTGGGATAATCAAATCATATTATGGATTTACCCGACACAATATTGATTATTGATGATGAAGTACAGATAAGGCGTTTGCTTGAAATCACACTCTCATCAAATGGCTATAAGATTTCTGAAGCCGCGACCGGTAAAGAGGGACTTATTGCTGCTGCCACGTATCATCCTGCACTTATTATTCTTGACCTTGGATTGCCCGATATTGATGGTATCGAAATTCTGAAAAAAATAAGGGAATGGTATCAGAAACCCATTCTTATTCTTTCCGTAAGGAATTCAGAAGAAGATATAATCCTTGCATTGGATAATGGGGCTAATGATTACCTTTCCAAACCTTTCAGAACCGGGGAACTTCTCGCGCGAATAAGGGTTGCCCTGCGGCAAAGTCAGGGAACAGAGGATAATCCGACTCTTAAATTCGGCTCACTCACAATAGATCTGGCTAATCACGTAGCAAGAAAAAACGGCGAGATGGTAAAGCTGACGACTACAGAATTCTCATTACTGGCGCTCCTTTCGAAAAATTCAGGCAGAGTACTGACCCATAAGGCAGTTCTGAAAGAAATATGGGGAATCGGATATATAGGACAAACACAATATTTAAGAGTGTTCATTGCTCAACTACGGAAAAAGATTGAAGACGACCCTGCAAAACCAAAGTTTCTTATTACCGAATCAGGAATAGGATACCGGTTTCACGAAGAATAAACAGGGTTTTATTAAAATTCAATGATTTTTTCAACTCTGTTGGACTTAAGATACTGTTTGAGAATAACCTGAATGTCGCGGTTATCAGGTGATAGTTTTATGCATTCATGGACAGCGTTAAGTCCGAATCCCATATCGTTTATATTAAAGTACCCATAACCGGCATATTTTCCGTTAACTATTTTTACAGCACAACGTTCGTCGGCATCACGGCCCCTGTCAATCACAAAAAAATTACGTCTTGTAAAAACAAACTCTTCAATTGCTCTTGCTGCCCGTTCATTATACTTTTCCGGTGACTCTTTACCGCAACATGCACCGCTACATATGCCTACCTGATAATGGAAGCAGGCACCATCTGTTTCGTAAAGCCCTGCCAGTTTCTGACATAGGCTGTAAGTTTCAACGAGTGAATTGAGCTTTGATTTGGTTTTCTCTTTGGACGTAAATACTGAAACGGGTGAATCAAAATTGTCAACCTGTCCGTACCGATAGTTGATATAACCGTTTATATCGACAAAACTGAAAATACCCCACTGAAATCCTGTTCTGCGCTGGGCTCTGTTATAAATGGGTTTATTTGCTTTAATTTCAAATGATTCCTTAAGAAGTGCAATCAGTTCGCTTCCGGTAGTCTCCCAGTCAATATCCGCGATCAGGTCGCGCATTTCCATAGCACGGTTGGTAGTATTGTTCGATAGGTGGGTGTTTATCCTTTGCTGCAGGTTCCGGCTCTTCCCAATGTAGATCAGATCGCCGGTCTCGTTATAGAAATAATATATTCCGGGTTCGTCAGGAATTTTGTCAATTTTATTCAGATCAAGTTTAGGATTCAATTTCGCTATTCTGGTATTATTCAACAGAACAGATTTATTACCATTGATCTCCTTGTCTTTATTCATAAGTATTTCAAACAGCTTAACGGTAGCAAACGCATCCCCTGAAGCCCTGTGCCTTCCGAGAATAGATATCTTCAGATCGTTACAGATATTTCCAAGGCTGTAAGATCTGTGACCCGGGAAGAGTTTTCTGCTTAGAGCAACTGTATCAAGGATATTTCTTTTATAATTAAAGCCAAGAGATTTAAACTCCTGTCTTATAAACGAATAATCAAAACGTGCATTATGAGCAACAAACGTTCTTCCTTCGGTAAGTTCAACTATCGTTTTGGCAATTTCGTAGAATCGCGGAGCGTCTTCAACCATCTCATTTGTTATTCCGGTCAGGTTAGTAATAAAATATGGGATATTCCGTTCAGGATTAACAAGCGAGACAAATTCTCCGGTTATCTGAGTGCCGTCATGCAGATATATTGCAATTTCAGTGATTTTTTCGATCCTTGCACTTCCGCCGGTGGTCTCTATATCAATAATCGCATACATCTTTGAAATAACGTTTGGATTTTGAGTACGAATATAATGAGAATTGATGCAGAGTGACTGATAGTTTGTATTTTTGCACCTTAAAAATGGTTAAACATGAATGAATGCTACGGGAATAAATATATACTGAATGGAGATCTCCAGCCTTCTGAAGTATTTGATAATTCGATAGTTTATGAGGGAGATTCTATTTATGAAGTAATCAGAGTTATGAAAGGCAACCCTGTATTTTTTCATGATCACATGGAGAGACTGGCTGCAAGTGTAAAACTTCAGTGCAGGGAACAACTGGCTGACATCAGGACAATACGGAAAGCCATTATTGACCTGACACGATCGGACAGGAAAAAAGAGGTTAATATCAAAATCGTATTTAATTACAAAAACGAATCTTCAAATTACCTCGTTTATTATATTGAGCCAATTTTCCCTTCTCAGGAACAGTATAAAAACGGGGTGAAGGGTATACTCTATCATGCTGAACGGAAAGATCCGGAGTCAAAAGTTATAAATCATAAACTCAGATCATCAATTTATCACAGACTTATCAATGAGGGAGGATATGAAGCTCTGTTGGTAAATAATAGTAACCTTATAACAGAAGGAAGCCGGTCCAACATTTTCTTTCTGAAAGGAGAAACTCTGTTTACTGCACCTGATAGCCTGATTCTAAACGGGATAACGCGTAAACATATCCTTGGGATCTGCAGGGGAAACCAGATTAAAGTAGAACTTGGCTGTATAAAGGCTGAAGATATTTCGGAGTTCGACGCAGTTTTTATGACCGGAACCTCCCCAATGGTTTTGCCGTTTTATTGTATAGATAAGGTATTTTTCAACTTCAGACTACCCCTTATTGAAAGGTTAAGGCAACTCTATATTTTGAAAGCTGAAAACAGCATTCTGCTTTTCCGGTCCGAATAAAGACTGCACGTTGAACAAGCTGAAGGATAATTTATTACTTTTGTACCAAAATAAATCAAACCTTTTTCTATGGCAAGTATAAGAGAACTGAAAAAAGATATAGACTACCTGGTATATGAAGTGATTTCGGACTGTTACGTTTTTTCCGGAGTACATCCTGATAGCCATACTGATGAATTATCAGCCATTATTTCAGAAGCAATCGGTTTCAGAAATGATCTTATCGCTAGGGTTAACAACCCGGACGGCAAGGAGAATCCCAAAATTCTGAAGGCTTATTATAAGCTGGTGGAAAAGGATCTTCTTTCGGGTGTTGATAAGCTTTTCGACAGACTCAGTACTTTAACGAAGCTTAAGGAGTAAAATTTTTGTAGATCAAAGTTCCGCAATTAATGCACCTTCCCTTTGCATTTAGGTTCAATAGTTTTACCTGGTAACCGGTTCTTATAGTAATGATTGTACTACACACAGGGCAGCTGGTGTTCTGTCCGGTATCCGAGTTTGAATTACCTACATAAACATAATCAAGATTTTGTGCGGCTATCGAATACAGCCTTGACAGGGTATCCTGTGGTGTTGACGGATCGGTTCTGTGATACCTGGGGAAGAATCTGCTCAGATGAAGCGGAACACCTTTTCCGAGCTCGCTAGCAATCCATTTCGATTGTAATTCCATTTCCTTGTCATCATCATTCTGTCCGGGAATAATGAGAGTTGTGATTTCAAGATGTTTTCCCGACTCTGCAATCTGCTTCAGAGAGCTCTTAACAGGCTCCATTTCAGCGCCCGTCAGCTTTTTGTAAAAAATGTTGTTGAATGCTTTAAGATCGATATTGAAAGCATCAATGACCCGGGTTAATTCATTCAGCGGATCAGGGTTTATATATCCGTTACTTACCATGACAGTGGATAATCCTTCATCTTTTGCAATTATGGCTGTGTCTCTTATAAACTCAAACCAGATTGAAGGCTCATTATATGTAAATGCCAGACCAATGTTTTTGTCTGCCGAGTGAGCATCCAGAACAAGTTTTTCGGGGGTTGTATCAGCGATCAATCTATCAGGAACATGCTGGGATATATTACAATTCTGGCAGAAATCACATCTCATATTGCACCCGTATGATCCAACGGAAAGAATATTCTGTCCCGGGAAAAAATGATAAAGTGGTTTCTTTTCAACAGGATCGAGAGAGTAACCTGAAATGACTCCATAGGTTATCAGGTCAATTTTATCCCCGGCATTTTTCCTTACTCCGCAAATGCCAGTCTTACCCTTAGCAATTTTGCAGAAATGAGGACATAGTAGACACTCAATTTTCTCACCTGATATTTTGAAAAGGGATTCCATCTTTTTAAAATCAATATCAAAATTACAAAAAATACCGGTCATTTCAATGCAGTTATTCCCACGAACTCACCCCCAAAAAAGGGGGAGAGTTCATGAGGATTGAAAAAGTGAATAAGTGCAAGTAAAGAACAAATTACTTAATTGTTTATTATGAGTACTGTCGGCCCAGTCTGAATGAATCTACGTTAATTATTGCCATCTGTTACAATTATTGATAAATTTGTATATAGGATCGGACAGCATAATAATTTGAAAAACTACCATATGGTATTTAATATTTCACGAAGAGATTTCCTCAAAAAGGCAGGCATAGCTACAGCCGCGACAACTTTTTTGCCTTCTCAGGTTCCGAAAGCCGATATTAAAACAGGATTGGCCCTTTACACTGTCCGTGATGAGATGATGAAAGACCCTGACGGTACACTTTCTGCCATTACCAGGACAGGTTATAACTGGGTTGAGGCAGCAAATTATTCCAATGGTCTTTTCTATAATCAGAAGCCGGCTGTCTTCCGTAATAAAGTGGATAGCCTTGGGTTAAAGCTGATCAGTTCTCACTGTAGCTTCAGTTCGGAAAATATCGATATAATAGTATCTGATACCGTTGAAGCAGGTATCAGTTATCTTGTTCTTCCTTCATTACCTGTATCCTGGAGGAGAACCCTTGACGGGTATAAAGAGGCAGCAGGTTTCTTCAATCGTGCAGACTTTTTCGTCGAACAGGATTCATGTAAAACCCATACTCCCCTCGAGAGCATAAAAATAAGCTGTGATTATTTACTTAATAACCTGTAAAGAATGAAAATCAGAACATTATTCAAATCTGCAATCCTAATCTTAGCTATTGCCGGCAAGTATTATAATACTGCTGCACAGACAGATACTGGATGGCAGGCCTCTGTCCAGACAGTTGAAAAACTTTCAAAATCCATGCCCGGGTTCAATTATTATGAAGACAAAATCAAACCGTATACTTTACCTGATGTTCTAACGGCATCTGATGGCAAAAAGGTTACTTCATCAGGTCAGTGGAAAAATGTGCGACGTCCTGAGATACTTGAATTGTTCCGCCAGAATATTTTTGGCAGAGTACCTGAAACACCATACAAGAAGAGCTTCAAAGTTGTTAATCTGGACAGGAATGCAATGGAAGGTGCTGCAATTCTAAAGCAGGTTGATATCACAATTGCTGCTGAAGGTAAAACCCTTGTGATCCATCTTACGCTTTTTACCCCTGTCAAAGCGAAGAAACCTGTTCCTGTATTCCTTCTGATCGATAACAGAGGTCCTGCGAATACTGATCCTGCCAGAAAAGTAAAGAGTGAATTCTGGCCCGTTGAAGAGGCTCTTACCAGAGGATACGGAATGGCTGTTTTCAATAATGCCGATCTGGATCCTGATAATTTTGATGATTTCAAGAATGGAATACATGCACTTCTCGATAAAAACCCGCGACAGGGTGATTCATGGGGAACCCTGGCAGCATGGGCATGGGGTGCAAGCCGTTGCCTTGATTATCTTGTTACGGATAAAGATGTTGCAGGTGATAAAGTAGCTGTTGTCGGTCATTCACGGGGGGGTAAAACCGCCTTGTGGGCTGGGGCTGAGGACCAGCGTTTCGCAATGGTTGTATCGAACGAATCAGGAGCCGGCGGAGCTGCTTTGGCCAGGCGCCGTTTTGGTGAAACAGTCAGCAGATTAAACTCGTCATTTCCTCACTGGTTCTGTTCAAACTATAAAAAGTATTCTGATAATGAGGATGCTCTGCCTGTCGATATGCATATGCTTTTAGCGCTCACTGCTCCCAGGGCACTATATGTTGATTGTGCAGACGAAGATTTGTGGGGCGATCCCCGTGGTTCTTATCTGTCACTTTATAATGCAGTCCCGGTATTTAATCTCTTGGGTAAGAACTCCACAATTCCGGAAGCGATGCCGCCTCTTAATAAGCAAATAATAAGTGGAAAAGTAGCATTTCATATCAGAGACGGAGTTCATAATATGTTGCTTAAAGACTGGAACTGGTTTATGGATTTCGCAGATGTCGTTTTGAAATGATAAATAATATCATTTTAAATACATTACATCATTATATATTAAAGCGCTTAAACGGATTTGAAGTATTATAAAAATTGGTATTGTTACATATGGACCCTGCTGGACAAATCATCCGTATACAACCGGATAAAATGAAATCTGAATTTCTGAGGATTCTTATTAAAATTGGTTTTGAAGATCATAAAGCTGAGAAATGTGCTGAAATATTTACTCAGAATAGTTTAGACGGTGTTTATTCTCATGGTGTTAACAGATTTCCGCGATTTGTTAAAAACACCAGAGAAGGTTTTGTAAAACCCGATAATGTACCTACACTTGTTCACCGGGCCGGATCTCTTGAGCAGTGGAACGGAAACCTGGGTCCCGGACCACTGAATGCAACATTAGCGACTGACAGAGCTATTGAGCTGGCACAGGAAAACGGGATAGGTTTGGTCGCTATGGCAAATACCAATCACTGGATGAGAGGAGGAACTTATGGCTGGCAGGCTGCCAGGAAAGGATTTTTATTTATTGGCTGGACTAATACCTGTCCGAATATGCCGGCCTGGGGGGCTAAAGATCCCCGGCTTGGAAATAATCCGTTTGTATTGGCAATACCTTATAAAGACGAAGCCATCGTCCTCGATTTTGCAATGACCCTATTCTCCTATGGGAAAATGGAATCATACCGGAATGAAGGAAAACAATTACCTTATCCTGCAGGCTTTGACAGGAGTGGAGAACTTACCACCGATCCGGGTGAAATCCTTGAGACATGGCGGCCTCTTCCTGCAGGTTACTGGAAAGGAGCCAGTCTCTCTTTATTGCTTGATATGATGGCTGCAATTCTTTCAGGCGGACTCTCAACCAGCCAGATCAAAAGTTGCGTTTCCGAAACTAAAATCTCACAGGTATTTATTGCAATTAATCTCAGGAGCCTTCAAAACTTTACTTCAATGG
>Ga0182021_10008158_pt1 | contig 12417 bp, 10 predicted proteins | sample 612E3MmetaG_FD_120493 | JGI IMG/M metagenome (GOLD analysis project Ga0182021, IMG submission 120493) | Permafrost microbial communities from Stordalen Mire, Sweden - 612E3M metaG (Illumina Assembly) | ecosystem: Environmental > Terrestrial > Soil > Wetlands > Permafrost | place: Sweden...
ACCTCCTGGCCTTCCTTGAAGTTGACCTCGACGATCTGTCCGTCCACGCGCGCCTTCAGCGCCACGGTGGAGTAGGCCTCGACATTGCCGATCGCCTGGATGCGCACGGCAACCGTCTGCTGGACCACCTTTGCAACCGAGACGGGAATGTCGGGAGCGGCCCTTGCGGGCTTCGTGTCTTGCGCGCGGATCTCGGTCCCGCGTAGTGCAAACAGCGCCGCGGCAACCAGCGCCGTGCAGGCGAGCGTGGAAAATAGCAATTTCTTGGATCTGGTCACCGGCATCTCGAAGTGAAATACTCTAAATTAAAGCGCAATGTTAAAGCGCAATGGGCTCAGGCTAATGCGATCCGCGCCAGCCCAGCCGGAATCGTACCAAGCTGGAGATTTCTGTCGGCGGGGCCGGGGTTGCTCGTGGTCAATTGTGGCGGACGCCCTTCTCTTCTGGAGATTCAGCGCCGCCGGGGTGCCATTCAGACCGCGCAATCTAACGCAAAACATGCTCCAAGGCAAAAAGCGCCTCGGGGCGTTCGCGCTCGCGCACGAGATGCGTCCTGGTTCCGTCCACCATCACCTCGGCCGCGCGCGGCCGGCTGTTGTAATTGGAACTCATGCACATCGCATAGGCTCCGGCCGACATTACCGCGAGCAGGTCGCCTTCGTGCACGGCCAGTTCGCGCTCCTTGCCGAGGAAATCGGCGCTTTCGCAAACTGGCCCCACTACGTCGTAAACAGCCCCCGGTGCGCCGCTATTCCTTACTGCGACAATATCGTGCCAGGCCTCGTACAGGGCCGGGCGGATCAGGTCGTTCATGGCGGCATCGACCACGGCGAAATTGCGCGCCGCGCCGTGCTTGAGGTACTCGATGCGGGTGAGCAGCACACCGGCGTTGCCGACCAGGTTGCGCCCCGGCTCGAACAGGAGTTTCAGCTTGCGCTCGCCGACGCGCTTGAATACCTCGCGCATGTAGGCGGCGACGTCCGGCGGCGTTTCATCGCGGTAACGAATGCCCAAGCCCCCGCCCAGGTCGAGATGGCGCAGGTTGATCCCCTCGGCTGCGAGCCGGTCGACCAGCCCGAGCATCTTGTCCAGGGCCTCGATCAGCGGCGCGTACTCGATCAGATTGGAGCCAATGTGACAGTCGATGCCGATTACTTCGATTTGCGGCAGGCGGGTCGCATCGCGGTACAGTTCGAGCGCGGCGTCGAACTCGACACCGAACTTGTTTTCCTTCAGGCCGGTGGAAATGTAGGGGTGGGTGCGGGCGTCGACGTCGGGGTTGACGCGGAATGAAACCGGCGCGCGCCGTCCCAACTCGCCCGCCACGCCGGCGAGGCGCGCAAGCTCTGCCGGGGACTCGACATTGAAGCACAGGATGCCGCTTTCCAGCGCATAGCGCATCTCGGCTGCGCTTTTTCCCACCCCGGAAAAAATCACCTTGCCCGGATCCCCGCCGGCGGCAATGACGCGCGCGAGTTCGCCGCCCGAGACGATGTCGAAGCCGGCGCCCATGCCGGCGAACAGTTTCAGGATGGCAAGATTGGAATTCGCCTTCATCGCGTAGCACACCAGGGAGTCGCGTCCGCCGCAGGCGGACTGGAACTGGCTCAGCGCCGCGGCGAGCGCGGCGCGGGAATAGACGTAGCAGGGCGTGCCGAACTCGCGCGCGATGGCCTCCAGGGGAACCGACTCGGCGTGCAGCGAGCCGTGGCGAAACTCGAACATGGCCCTAGTTTTGCTTGTCAGTTTTGGACGGCTGTTGCTCGCTGCCGGGCGGCGGCGGCATGACAAGCGCGCCTTTGGAGCCGCAGGCCTCGAGCAGCACGCAAAGCAGGATGGCGGAGACGATCGCACGCATGATTGAAGTTTAGCATGGCAGCACCTCCCCGAGACCTATGAAGGAAGGTGAATTCATCCGGCTAGGGCCGGCCTTCGGGTTCCCGTCACGCTTCAGAACAATTGGCTTTTGACTTCTTCCGCACTGCGCGTGCCGCCTTCGGGCGCGTCGCGTTTTTGCGCGGCCGGAACGTTCTCGCGATAGAAGTACTCCGTCATCTTGCCGTCGCCGGCAGCCTGGCCGGTATCGGGATTGACGCTGACGCTGGCGATCCCCTCGGGAACTTGCTGGAACATCTCGTCCACCCCCTTGAGGGCTTTGCTCGCGTAGCTCATCCACATGGGCAGTGCCGCCACGCCGCCGGTTTCGTTATTGCCGAGCTTGCGCGGCTGGTCGAAGCCGATCCAGGCGATTGCCACCAGGGTCGGCTGATAACCGGCGAACCAGGCATCCACCAGGTCGTTGGTGGTGCCGGTCTTGCCCGCCAGATCCTTGCGTCCGAGCGACATCGCGCGCGCGGCCGTGCCGTAACGCACCACATCGTGCATCATGCTGTCCATGACGAAGGCGTTGCGCGCATCGATGACGCGCAGGCTTTCGTCGCCGGCGCGCGGCGGCTGCGCCTGGGCGAGGATATTGCCGCGGTCGTCGACGATGCGCTGCACCACGTAGGGTTCGATGCGGTAGCCCCCGTTGGCAAATACGGAATATCCGCGCGCCATCTGCCAGGGCGTGACCGAGCCTGCGCCCAGCGCCATGGTGAGGTATGGCGGGTGCTTGTCGGCGTCGAAGCCGAAGCGGGTGATGTAGTCCTGCGCGTACTGCGGGCCGATGGCCTGGAGGACCCGGATAGAGACCATGTTCTTCGACTTTGCCAGGCCGGTGCGCAGGCGTATCGGACCGTCGTACTTGCCATCGTAATTGTGCGGCTCCCAGGTTTGTCCGCCCGTCTGGGCGGCATCGACCACCACCGGGGCATCGTTGACGATCGTGGCCGGGGTGAAACCCTTCTCCAGCGCCGCCGAATAGATGAAAGGCTTGAAGCTCGAACCGGGCTGGCGCCAGGCTTGCGTAACGTGGTTGAACTTGTTGCGGTTGAAGTCGAAGCCGCCCACCAGGGCGCGCACGCTGCCGTCGATGGGGCTGACGGCGACGAGCGCCGCCTCGGCTTCAGGCAGCTGCAGGATCTGCCAATTGCTCTTCTCGTCCTTCTGGATCCGAATCAGCGCGCCGCGCCGGATTTTCTTGTTCGGCGCGGCTTTGTCATCGAGCATTTTCTGCGCGAACTTGAGGCCATCGCCCGCTATGGTCACCACTTCCCCGCCGCGGCGATAGGCGCGCACCTGCTTCGGGCTGGCCTCCAGCACCACCGCGGCGAGGAGGTCGTCGCTGTCGGACTCCTCCGACAGTGCCTCGTCTATCGCCTCGTCCGGCTGGCCATCCGAAGGCAGTTCGATGTAGCCCTCGGGGCCGCGGTAGCCGTGCCGTTTGTCGTAGTCCAGCACGCCGCGGCGCAGCGCAGCGTAGGCCGCCTCCTGGTCGGTCTTGGTGATGGTGGTGTAAATACGATAACCCTTGGTATACACGTCGTCGGCAAAGCGCTCGTACAGCATCTGCCGCACCATTTCGGCCACGTACTCGGCGCGCAGGGCGAACTCGTTGGCCTCGTGCTTGACCACGATCTGCGCCTTCTGTGCGTCGGCAAACTGGCTGTCGGTGATGTGGCCCAGTTCATGCATGCGCCGCAGAACGTAGAGCTGTCGCTGTCTGGCGCGCTTGGGGTTGACCACCGGGTTGAAGCTGGAAGGCGCCTTGGGCAGCCCGGCCAGCATCGCCGCCTCGGCCACATTGATATCCTTCAGTGCCTTGCCAAAGTAAATCTGCGCCGCTGCGGCGAAGCCGTATGCGCGCTGTCCCAAATAGATCTGATTTATATAGATCTGCAGAATTTCGTCTTTGGACAGGCTCGCTTCGATCTTGAAGGCGAGCAGCGCCTCGTACAGTTTGCGGGTAAGCGTTTTTTCCCGGGACAGGAAAAAATTCCTTGCCACCTGCATGGTGATGGTGGAAGCTCCCTGACTCTTGCCCCCCGTGGTTAGGTTGGAGTAGGCTGCCCTGACGACGCCGGGGTAATCGACCCCGGTGTGCTGATAGAAGCGTTCGTCCTCGGCGGCGAGAATGGCTTGCTTCATGACCCCGGGGACGTCGCCGATGGCGACAACTGAGCGGCGCTCCTCGCCGAACTCGCCGATGAGGATGCCTTCTGCGCTGTACACCCGCCGGTACCTTGGGCTTGTAATCGGTAAGCGCCTCGAGCGTGGGCAGGTTGGGATAGGCGAGCAGGACCATTAGGCCCAGGAGCGCGCCGGCAATGATGCCCAGCCCGGCAAGGAGCAACACCGGGAAGGCAATCAAGCGTAACCACATGAATGATCTAACGGCCAAGAGTCATATTCCCCGTGCCAAGCGCTGGTTTAGGTTTGGGTGTTCAAAGGGGGCGAAGCGACCCCTCGGGCTAGGGGCGCAGTCACTGTCGCGCTCGCGCGGGTTCCTAGAATGCGGGCATTATAGAGTATCCCCGGGGCGCCGGGCGCAACGGGATCCCTTGAGGCCAGGGAAACCTGCCGTGCATTATTTGCTTTACATCGTCTAGACTTGTTGCTAGCATTTAACGTAAATTATATGTATCGCGCCTAACCGGGCATAGTTCAAAGGGAAATTCGCCTTGGACCTTGATATCTTCAAGCCTAAAGCACCGCCGCTTTTCGGGATGGACATCAGCTCTTCCGCGGTGAAGATGGTTGAGGTCGCCGATGCCGGCAAAGGCGCGCTTCGGGTCGAGCGCTACACGATCGAACCCCTGCCCAAGGACGCGGTGGTGGACGGCAACATCACCAACCTTGAGGCCGTGGTGGAAGCGGTCAAGCGCGCCTGGAAGAAAATGGCCACACGCACCAAGAACGTGGCCATGGCGCTGCCCACTGCGGCGGTAATCACCAAGAAAATCGTCGTGCCGGCCGGTCTGCGCGACGAAGAATTGGGGATTCAGGTCGAAACCGAGGCCAACCAGTACATTCCATTCGCCCTGGACGAGGTCAACCTCGATTACCAGGTGGTCGGGCCCGCGCCGTCGAATGCGGAGGAGGTGGAGGTGCTGATTGCTGCCTCGCGCAAGGAAAAAGTGGAGGACCGCGTGGCGGTGGCCGAGGCGGCCGGACTGAAGGCCCTGGTCATGGACGTGGAATCCTATGCGATCCAGACCGCCTTCGATCTGATCAAGAAACAGTTCCCCGATGACGGCAACGAGCAGAACATCGCACTGGTCGACATCGGCGCCAACGTCATGAACGTCACCGTGCTCCGCAACGACCAGTCCGTGTACACGCGCGAACAGGCCTTCGGCGGAAACCAGCTGACCCAGGACATCATGCGCCAATACGGCATGAGCCAGGAGGAGGCCGAGAACGCGAAGCGCAGCGGCGGTTTGCCCGACTCATACGAAGCGGAGATCCTGCGCCCGTTCCTCGAAAATCTGGCGCTGGAAGTGCAGCGCGCCATGCAATTTTTCTTTACCTCCACTCAGTTCAGCAGTATCGAGCACATTCTGCTTACCGGCGGCTCGGCCGTCATCCCGGGGCTGGAGGACATCGTCGGTTCACGCTCGCAAATCAATACCCGCGTCGCCAACCCATTTGCCAGCATGCAGGTGTCGCCGCGCATCCAGCCGAAAAAGCTGCTCGTCGACGCGCCCTCGATGATGGTCGCTTGTGGCCTGGCGATGCGGAGGTTCGATCCATGATCCGGATTAATCTGCTGCCTTGGCGCGAAGCGCGGCGCAAGGCTCACAATCTGCAGTTCTACATTCTGATGGGGATGGTTGCCGGCTTGGCCGCGTCGATCGTCCTTTTGGGGCACGGATATTACGCCACCCGGCTTTCGACCCAGACAGAACGCAACAAATTCCTCAAGGACGAGAACGCCAAGCTCGACAAGGAAATCGAAGAAATCAAGAAGCTGAAGGAGGAAATCCAGGCGCTGCTGTCGCGCAAACAGGTGATTGAAACCCTGCAGGCCGACCGCGCACAGACCGTGTATCTGCTCGATCAACTGGTGCGGCAGACCCCGGATGGGGTATACCTGAAATCGATCAGGCAAACAGGCTCCAAGGTGAACCTGAGCGGCTATGCGCAATCCAACGCACGGGTATCGACCTTGATGCGCAACCTCGAGGCTTCGCCCTATCTGGAGAACCCGGACCTGGTCGAGATCAGGGTAGCAAATGTCAACAATAAACGCCTGTCCGAATTCAACATGAACGTCAGCATCAGGCGGCAACAGTCCCAGTCCGACACGGCCAAGGGCGCGGCGGGCAAGGCCGCGGCGGCGCCGCAGACGGGCGAAGGCAGCACAAAAAAGTAGGAATGGCTCGATGAACCAGCTGCTCGACCAATTCAAATACCTCAATCCCAGGGATCCGGGGGCCTGGCCGGTATTGCCCAAGCTGCTCGCCTTGATTGCGACCCTGATAGCCTTGGTCGCGTGCGGGTACGTTGCCGACTGGCAGGGCCAGGTGGAGGAACTCGCTGCCGGCGCCGAGCAGGAAGCGAAGCTGAAGGAAGAATACAAGGGCAAGAAGCAACAGGCGGTCAACCTGGACCTGCACCGCCAGCAACTGCGCGAGATCGACAGCTCTTTCGGCGCCTTGCTGAAGCAGCTGCCCAACAAGTCGCAAATGGACGCTTTGCTGGTGGACATCAACCAGGCGGGACTGGGCCGGGGCCTCCAGTTCGAGTTGTTCAAACCGGCGCCGCAAGAAACCACGAAGGACTTTTACGCCGAACTGCCCGTCAGCGTTCGGGTGACCGGCAGCTACCACGACATGGGGCAGTTTGCGAGCGACATCGCACAGCTGTCGCGCATAGTTACGCTCAACGACATGGTCATCAGTCCGGTCGGAAAGGACGGGAGCGTGCTGGCGATGGACACGACCGCCAAGACGTTCCGTTATCTCGATGACGAAGAGGTGGCGAAACAAAAGAAAGCCGCCGCCAAGTCTCCTAAAGCTGCGGCCGCCAAAAAATGAGAAACCTAGCGATCGTCACAGCCGTGCTGTTGCTCGCCGCGTGCGGCGGCGACGAGCACCAGGATCTGAAGGCCGAGCTGAAGAACCTTACCGCCGACATGCGCGGCCGCATCGACCCGCTGCCAGTGGTGAAACCCTACGAGCCGGTGCCGTACCGGGCCTTTGATTTGCCCGACCCCTTCGGTTCGGCCAAGATCGAACTCGCCGTTGCCGCGGCCGCGAAGGCCAAGAGCGGGGCCAATGCGCCCGACGCCAACCGGCCCAAAGAGCCGCTGGAGGCATATCCGCTCGAATCGCTGAAAATGGTAGGCACGCTGTCGCAAAAAGGCGTTACCTATGCGCTGGTGCGCGCCGACAGCAGCGTCTATCGGGTGAAGGCGGGCAACTATCTGGGACAGAATTTCGGTGTCATCACCGGAATCACGGACAATCAGATCAATCTCAAAGAGTTGGTGCAGGACGCGTCCGGCGATTGGACTGAGCGCAAGATCGCGCTGCAGATAGCCGAAGCAGAAGCGGCAAAAGGAAGGTGAGGATCTCTATGGCTAAAATTCTCGGTGTAATCGGCTTCTTAACCGCGTCCCTCTGGGCTGTTCTCGGAATGGCGCAGACGCCGCCGAACAGCGTCGAGGCCTTCAACGTATCGCAGCAAAGCGGAAAGGTCATCATCAAGCTGACGCTGAAGGAGCCGCTCAAATCCGCGCCGGGGAGCTTCACCGTAGCCAACCCGGCCCGCATCGCGTTCGATCTTCCCAACACGGTGAACGGTCTTGGGCGCAACAGCCAGAACATCGGCGAGGGCGAGCTTCTGAGCATGAACATGGTGCAGGCAGGCGAGCGCACGCGCATGGTGCTGAACCTGCGCCGCTCCGTCGGCTATGACGCCCAGATCGACGGCAGAAATCTGGTCATTATCCTCGCCGCCGCGCCGGTCGCGAGCGCCGGCGCCGGCGCCGCAGTCACGCATTTTGTCGAAGCCAAGGCGGCCGATACGCATACGGTGCGCGACATCGATTTCCGCCGCGGCAAGGGCGGCGAAGGCCGCATCGTGGTCGACCTTTCCGACAGCACGACCGGAATCGACATCCGCGCCCAGGGGCAGAACCTGGTGATCGATTTTTTCAAGACCTCGCTGCCGGATAAATTGCGCCGGCGCCTGGACGTGACCGATTTCGGTACGCCGGTGCAGTCAGTGAACACTTTTAGCCAGGGCGACAACGTGCGCATGGTGATCACGCCCAAGGGCATGTGGGAGCACAGCGCCTACCAGACCGATACCCAGTTCGTAGTCGAAGTGAAGCAGATCGTTCCCGATCCGAACAAGCTGGTGCAGGGGAGCAAAGCCGGTTTCAGCGGCGAGAAATTGTCGCTCAACTTCCAGAACGTCGAAGTGCGCAGCGTGCTAAACGTGATTGCCGATTTCACCGATCTCAATATCATCACCAGCGACGCAGTCGGCGGCAGCCTGACCCTGCGGCTGAAGGACGTGCCCTGGGACCAGGCCCTGCAGATCATCCTCGACACGCGCGGCCTGGACATGCGCAAGAACGGCAACGTGGTGTGGATCGCGCCGCGCGACGAATTGGCGACCAAGGAAAAGCTGATGCTCGAATCACAGCAGCAGATCGGCGAACTGGAGGCTGTGCGCACGGAGAGCTTCCAGCTCAATTACCAGAAAGCGGCAGATGTGCAGACGCTGTTGAAGTCGCCAGGCCAGAATGTACTGTCTAAACGCGGCAGTGCGGTGGTCGATGCGCGCACCAACACCGTGTTTGTGCAGGACGTCCCCACGCGCCTCGAAGAAGTGCGCAAGCTGATCGCCCAGATCGATGTGTCGGTGCGCCAGGTGATGATAGAGGCGCGCATCGTCGAGGCAACCGACTCGTTCAGCAAGAACCTCGGCGCGCGGCTGGGCTACAACCAGGCGCTTCCTGGCGGAGACTACATCGGGCCCAACGGGACGGTGCGTACTTCGCTCGGCTCGAATTTGCAGAACACGGCGCAGCAAACGATCAGCGCCGACGGCACCAAACAGCTCGCATCCGGCACGCCGGATATTATGGCCGGCCAGAACGTCAATCTGCCGGCCAACGGCCTGAACGGTTTCAATGCTGGCGTGATTTCCGCGATTCTTTTCAACCGTGGTTTCACCCGCTTCCTCACCCTGGAGCTGACCGCGCTCGAAGCGGATGGCAAAGGCAAGATCATATCGAGCCCGAGGGTGCTGACCGGAGACAAGGTCGAGGCGCTGATCGAGCAGGGCACCGAGCTGCCGTACCAGGCGGCGACGTCGAGCGGCGCAACCAGCGTGTCATTCCGCAAGGCCAACCTGAGCCTGAAGGTGAAGCCGCAGATAACCCCCGACGGCAATATCATCATGACACTGGACATCAACAAGGATTCGGTGGGGCAGGTAACGGCGGCCGGTTTCGCTATCGACACCAAGCACGTCAAGACCGAGGTGCTGGTCGAAAACGGCGGCACGGTGGTGATCGGCGGTATCTTCAGCCAGGACGAGCGCGTGACCACGACAAAAGTCCCGTTGTTCGGCGACCTGCCCGTGCTCGGCAACCTGTTCAAGAACACCGGCAAGCAGGACAACAAGACCGAGCTGTTGGTGTTCATCACGCCGCGCATCATGGACGACCGCCTCAACCTTCGCTGATTGCTTCTTCCTTGGCATGGAAAAGAGCCGGGAGACCGGCTCTTGTTTTTGGGACCGCCCGCGGCCGGATGGACCGCCCGCGCCCGAAGGAGGGTTGGGCCCCTCCACCCCACCCAAGCCTAGCGCGGGCTGTTTCAAGGCGCGTGCCTCGCGATGCGCCGTGTGCCAAGGAATCGGTCTTGCAGGGGGCAGGTGCAAGCCGTGCTCCAGGGCCCGAGGGCGGTTGGGTGCTGCTAGAATGGCCGTGTGAAAAACTCGGATAACATATTCCTCGTCGGCCTGATGGGCGCGGGAAAGACCACGGTGGGCAAGCATCTCGCCGTCGAACTCGGCAAGGCCTTCCACGATACCGACCACGAGATCGAACGCCGCACCGGGGTGAAGATCTCGCTCATATTCGAAATCGAAGGCGAAGCGGGTTTTCGAGCGCGCGAAGCGCAAGTCGTGGACCAGCTGACGCAGCTTTCCAACGTGGTGCTGGCGACCGGCGGCGGCGCCGTGCTCGATGCGGACAACCGCAGGCACCTCACCCATCGCGGCGTGGTGGTATACCTGCATGGCCAGCCCAAGGATCTGTGGCACCGCACCCGTCACGACAAGTCGCGACCCTTGCTGCAGGGCACCGACCCGCTGGAAAAGCTGCAGGCGCTCTACCTGCAGCGCGATCCGCTCTACCGCGAAATCGCGGATATCGTCGCCGATACCGGCCGACAAAGCGCGCGCGCCCTCCTGGGCCAGCTGCTCCCCCAATTGCGCGAACGATGCAATCTCTCCGCGTAGAACTGGGCGAACGCGCCTACGCCATTTTCATCGGAGAGGGTTTGCTCTCCAATGCCGAGTTGATTCTGCCGCAGCTGGACCTGCCCAGGGTCGCCATCGTCACCAATACCACGGTTGCGCCGCTGTACCTCGAGCGGCTGGCCGGGGCGTTGCGTGTTCGGGGCGTGGAGGTGATCAGCGTTGTGCTGCCGGACGGCGAGCGCTACAAGGACGGGACCACTCTCAACCTCATATACGATGCACTGCTCGAACGCCGCTGCGACCGCAAGACCGCGCTCATCGCCCTAGGCGGGGGCGTCGTCGGCGACCTCGCCGGCTTTGCCGCGGCGACCTATATGCGCGGCATACCCTTCATCCAGGTGCCGACCACGCTGCTCGCCCAGGTGGACTCCTCCATCGGCGGCAAGACCGGCATCAATCACCCGCTGGGCAAGAACATGATCGGCGCGTTCTACCAGCCACGCCTGGTGCTGGCCGACACGCAGGTACTGGAAACGCTGCCGCCGCGCGAATTGTCGGCCGGCATGGCGGAAGTGATCAAGCACGGCCTGATACGCGACGCGGCGTTCTTCGCATGGCTGGAACAGAACATGGAGAAGTTGCTCGCCTGCGACCAGGATGCCCTGGCGCACGCGGTGCGCCGCTGCTGCGAAATCAAGGCCGCCGTTGTGGCCGAGGACGAGCGCGAGACCGGCGTGCGCGCCCTGCTCAATTTCGGCCACACCTTCGGCCATGCGATCGAGTCCGGCCTCGGTTATGGCAAGTGGTTGCATGGCGAGGCGGTGGCCGCGGGCATGGTGATGGCCGCGGACCTGTCACGCCGCATGAGTCTCGTCGCGCCGGCCGATGTCGAGCGCATCATCGCCCTGCTCAAGCGCGCCGGTTTGCCGGTCGCCCCGCCCGACATTTCGGCTGAACGCCTGCTGGAATTGATGGGTGTGGACAAGAAAGCCGAGGGCGGCAAGCTGCGCTTCATTCTGCTGGACGGAATCGGCGCCGCTTCGATCCGGGCAGACGTCCCTGACGGCGCGCTGCACCAGGCACTCGCTTTATCCGCCGCCTGACGCTGGTCTCGGGCACAAAATGCTGCTCTGCAGCGTCCTCCCTAAGCGCTTGAAGTGACAGCGGTCCGCGGGTAGAATTATCGGTTCCGCCGGAAAAAATCGCAGGCCTGTTCGCGACCATCCGGAGCCAATTTGCAGCTAAAGGTGAGCGCGTGACCCATCCGGCCCTCCCCCTTGTCCGCCCAGCGGCACAAGGCTTGTACGACCCCGCCAGCGAACATGACGCCTGCGGCGTCGGCTTTGTCGCCAACATCAAGGGCGCCAGGAGCCACACGATCATCGAGCAAGGGTTGCTTATCCTCAAGAACCTGGCCCACCGCGGCGCGGTCGGCGCCGACCCGCTGGAGAGCGACGGCGCCGGCATCCTGATCCAGATCCCGGACCGGTTCCTGCGCGAGGAAATGGCCAATCAGGGGGTGCAGCTTCCGCCGGTCGGGCAGTACGGCGTCGGCATGGTGTTCCTGCCGCAGGAACCGGCCTCGCGCCTCGCCTGCGAATACGAAATCGAACGGGCCATCAAGGACGAGGGGCAAGTGCTGCTCGGCTGGCGCGACGTGCCGCGCGACAACTCGGGGCTGGCCGAGTCCGGAAAGAAAATCGAGCCGGTCATCCGCCAGGTGTTCATCGGCCGCGGCGGCGACGTCACGGTGACCGATGCGCTCGAGCGCAAGCTCTACATCATCCGCAAGTCTTCGGGGCACGCCATACAGGCGCTCCGGCTCAAGCACGGCAAGGAATTCTATGTGCCGTCGATGTCGGCGCGCACGCTGGTGTACAAGGGGCTGCTGCTCGCCGACCAGGTGGGCAGGTATTACAAGGATCTGCAGGATCCGCGCCTGGTGTCGGCGCTGGCGCTGGTGCACCAGCGCTTCTCCACCAATACCTTCCCCACCTGGGACTTGGCGCATCCGTTCCGCCTTATCGCCCACAACGGCGAGATCAATACCCTGCGCGGGAACGTCAACTGGATCCGCGCGCGGCAGCAGGC
>Ga0182021_10008159_pt1 | contig 12414 bp, 12 predicted proteins | sample 612E3MmetaG_FD_120493 | JGI IMG/M metagenome (GOLD analysis project Ga0182021, IMG submission 120493) | Permafrost microbial communities from Stordalen Mire, Sweden - 612E3M metaG (Illumina Assembly) | ecosystem: Environmental > Terrestrial > Soil > Wetlands > Permafrost | place: Sweden...
ATGGTACTGCAGGGGAAACTCTGTGGGAGAGTAGGTCGCCGCCGGGATTATTTTCGACGCGGGAAGGGGCAACTCTTCCCGCGTTTTCATTTTCGGGGTGGCGGCGTCCCCTCGAGACTGCCGAGGCGCGCCAGGTGGCGGCCGAACTGTTCGGCGATGAGGTGTTCGAGGCAGTAGGTGCTACCGGCGAGGCGATGGCGTGCGCAGTCGACCTTGCGGCAGGCCGCCTTGCGTTCCTTGATTTCACCCAGGTGTTCTTCGAGCCGTGCGAGGCAGTACGGCCGCAGGGTGCTGGGGTGGTCGAGGTCGCGGAGCTTGCGTGCGCCGTCGGGCCGCGGCCGGCAGAGAATCGGCGGTGACTCGCCCTCCTCGGGCCACACCGCGAGCCAGGTCGCACCGCACTCGGGGCACTGCCGCAGTTCTTCCCATTCCGCGATGTCGATGGCCGACCAGCGCATCACGGCGTCGTCCTCGATCACGGCCCAGTCCGGCCGGGCGCCGCAGGAACAAGTCGCCGACGGATCTTTCTTGGTCGCCATGCTAGTCAGGGTACTCGAAAACCCGGCAAATGAAGCACGGGCAAGCTCAAAATAGACGTTGACCGTCTATACTCGCGGCCATGACAGCTCCGACCGACATCCTTCGCGAACTGCGCGAGCGCGGCTTCGTTCAGCAAGTCAGCGACGAGCCGGTACTCGCCGCTCTGCTTGCGCGTGGCTCGCTGACTTTCTACGCCGGTTTCGACCCCACCGCCTCCAGCCTGCATGTGGGCAGCATGGTTCCGCTGATGGCGATGGCCCACCTAGCGCGCGGGGGCCACCGGCCGATCGCGGTTCTGGGCGGTGGCACGGCGATGGTCGGGGACCCGAGCGGGAAGACGGAGCTGCGGCAGATGCTGACGGTGGAGAGCATCCAGGCGAACCGGCGCGCGATCGAGCCACAGGTGCGACGCTTCCTTGGTGACGCGGGCGAAAACGCCCTCGTGGTCGACAACGCGGACTGGCTGGTCCCGCTCAACTACCTGGAGTTTCTCCGCGACATCGGCCGCCACTTCAGCGTCAACCGCATGCTCGCGGCCGAGGCCTATCGCCTGCGCCTGGAAAAAGGCCTCTCCTTCATCGAATTCAACTACCAGATCCTGCAAGCCTACGATTACCTAGTGCTCCATCGCAAGTACGGCTGCGTCTTGCAGGTGGGCGGCGACGACCAGTGGGGCAACATCCTGGCGGGCACGGATCTCATCCGGCGCCTGCATCAGGCGGAGACCTACGCGCTCACCTTCCCGCTCATCACCACCGCGGCCGGCGCGAAAATGGGCAAGACCGCGGCCGGCGCGGTATGGCTCTCCGCCGAGCGCACCAGCCCCTTCGACTTCTACCAGTACTTCGTCAACGTCGACGATCGCGACGTCGCGCGCTTCCTCAAGCTCTTGACGTTCCTGCCCATGGACGAAATCGGCCGCCTGGCGGCCCTCGAGGGCGCGGAACTGCGCGCGGCGAAGCAGACCCTGGCCTGCGCGGTGACCGCGATCGTGCACGGCCAGGCCGAGGCGGAAAAAGCCCAGGACGCAGCCCGCGCGGCCTTCGGCGGCGCCGGCGGCGACCTGGTGCCCACGCATGTCGTGGCCGCGGCCGACATTTCGGCCGGGCTCAAGACCGTGGATCTCCTGGCCGCAGCCGGTCTCGCCGCCTCGAAGAGCGCGGCGCGCAGGTTGGTGGAGCAGGGCGGGGTCCGCCTCGGTGCTCGCAGGGTGACTACCGTCGACGATGTGGTGCAGCCCGGTGAGATCGCGGCCGACGGCACGCTTCTTCACGCCGGCAAGAAGCACCTCCGCCGCATTGTCGTGGGATCGTAGGGCGAGCACGCGCGGGGATCCGGACTTTTCACCACAGAGAGCACAGAGGGCGCAGAGGAAGAAAAGGGCTTGGACCCGGATCCGGAACCCTTCTTCCCCTTCCCTCTCCGCGCTCTCTGCGCTCTCTGTGGTGAAAGCCCTCTACAGCTCTTTCCGCATCCAGGTGGAGGTCTTCGACCTGGCCATCTGGTACTCGACGGTGGCAGTGATGGCGGGGGAGATGCTCTTCTGTTCGATGACGTCGAACCCGAGCTTCTCGCCCAGAAACCCCTGCGCCCCGTCGGTGACGAGGTAGAGCTGAAGCGCGCCGTCCATGCGCGCCTTCTTCATCGCCGCATCGACGAGCGAATAGCCGAGGCCCTCCCCGCGCCGTTCGGGAGTGACGGCCAGCATGCGCAGGAGGGCATCCTCCTCGACGTGCTCGATGGCCACGCAGGCCGCGATCTCAGCGCCCTCCGGCGCAGGCATGACCAGGAACTCGGACCACACCTTGTCGAGCGCGGCATGGGTAATCCCGGCCCGGTCGAGGAGCTGGCCGATCTGCGTCTTGTCGCCCGGACGTGCCGGTCGCACCGGATCGCCCAGGCGCGCGAGCAGAAGGTCGTGCAGGCCGCCATAGTCGCCGGAGCTCATGATAGTGACAGTGTCTCCCGGGGCCGCGCGCTTGGACAGGTGTTCCGCAGTCGCCTCCGCGCCGGCGATCACGCGCGCCGGGATCTCCAGGCCACGCAGATCCGCAGCCAGTCGCTCCACGTCCAGGCGCTGGTCCGCCGGCACCTTCTCCGGCGCGTGCAGCGGGGCGAGCACGACCTCGTCGGCCACGGCCAGCGCGTCCACGAAATCGTGCTGGAATACCGCGCGCCGGCTGGTGGCCGAGCGCGGCTCGAAGGCCGCGATGAGCTTGCCCGGTCCGTGCCGGCCCTTGAGGGCGCCCAGGGTTTCACGAATCGCGGTCGGGTGGTGGGCGAAATCGTCGACGACGGTCACGCCATAGGCGATGCCGCAAACCTCTTGCCGGCGCTTGACCCCGAGGAAACGCCGCGCGGCGCGCGCGATCTTGGCCAGCTCGATGCCCAGGCAGTTCCCGGCCGCGATGACGCCGGCGAGGTTCTCCATGTTGAAGATCCCGGCCATGCCGGTATCGAGGCTGGCCACGCCCTTGCCCTCGTGGGCGACGCGCAGGATGGAACGCCCGCCCAGGTTGCGGCCCGTTACCTCGAAGGTCCACTGCGCGTCGCTACCCGGACGTCCGTAGGTCGTGAGCTGGCAGCGCGCGGACTTCGCCACGTCCATCGCGCCCGGCGAGGCGGCGCACACCACGAGGTTGCCCTCGGGCGGAATGAGCGCGACGAACTCGCGGAAGGCGTTCTTCACCGCATTCTCGTCGGCGAAGATGTCGGCGTGATCGAACTCCACCGAGGTCAGGATGACCAACCGCGGCCGGTAGTGCAGGAACTTCGATTTCTTGTCGAAGAAGGCGGTGTCGTACTCGTCGCCTTCGACGACGAAATCGGGCCCGCGGCCCAGGCGCCACGAGCGCAAGAAGTTCACGGGTACGCCGCCAACCAAAAACGACGGATCGCGGCCCGCCTCCGTGAGCACGAACGACATCAGCGACGAGGTCGTGGTCTTGCCATGCGTGCCGGCCACCACGAGGGAGTTGCGCTCGGCGAGAAAGAGCTCGGAAAGCAGGGCGGGGAACGAAACCAGCGGGATGCCGCGCTCTTGCGCGGCCAAGACCTCGATATGGTCGCGCCGGCACACGTTGCCGACCACGACGCGTTCCGGGGCCCAGTCGAGGTTCTCTGGGCGGAATCCCGTCATGACCGGAATGCCCAGCTCCTCGAGCTGGGTCGACATGGGCGGATACACATGCTCGTCGGACCCCCGCACGTCGTGTCCCGCGTCGCGCAGCAGGCCGGCCAAGGATCCCATGCCGGTTCCGGCGATGCCTGTCAGGTGCAGCTTCATGAAACGCCTATGGCTTGATTTTGCACTCGGACGCGCCCGGCGGATACTCGGTCGCGAACTTTCTCACGTCGAGGGCGAAGGAGGCCTCGAAATCGCGCAGGGGGCCGCCCTTGTCGGCTTCCGAGCCGCCCGACGTCGTCCATTTGAGACGACTCACGTTGATGGAACCGCAGGGTTCGAGGCGGCCGCGCTGGCGCGTCGCTTTCCATCCCTCGCCCCAGTCTTTGGCGGATTCCAGGGTACAGGCACTGGCGCCGAGGCCGCAGTGGATGTCCACGATGTCGTACCAGTAGGGTCCGGCCGGGCCGTACTCGGCGATGTGCACGTGCGGTGTCACGCCCGCGTCGGTGCGGCCTTCCTCGCTGTCCAGGTGGAAGTCATGGCTCAGGTTGACGTCGAGGTCGAGGTAGAAGCACGCCTCTTCCGCTCCGCCCTGCTCGAAATGCCCGGTGGACGGCGAATCCAGCTTGATGTGCCCGTTCACGGCGGACATGCGGATCTCGATGCGCTTTCTTCCCGCGGCCGGCGGCGGGCTCTCGGCCGGGTCGCGCGGCCCGCGGCAACGGCACACGCCGTCCGCGCATCGCTTCCCAGCCAGCGCCGGCACGGGTCCGCGCGGATACGCTTTCTCCGCCCGCGCGCGGCGATACTCAACTTTCCATGTCGTGCATGCCGACAGGAAAAGCGCCAGTGCAAGCGGGAGATACCATGGACGAGCCGCCATCGCGCACGTAGGATACACCGCTCGTGTTCCAAACAGCCCACAGAATTGTCTTCCCCCTCGCTCTCCTTTTGCTGGCGGGCATCCCCACGTGCGCTTCCAGCGAGGACGGCAAGCAGGTGACCTACGCGCTCTCCGCGAAACAGAACTACGAGCGCGGCCTGGAGGAGCTGAAGAAGGAGAACTACGTCGAGGCGGCGCATTTCTTCAGCTACGTGAAGCAGAAGTTCCCGTTCTCGAAATTCGCGGGCCTGGCCGAGCTGGCCCTGGCCGACACGGAATTCGCCCGCGGCAACTTCCAGGAGGCCATCGATTCGTACAAGAGCTTCGCGCGCCTGCACCCGACGCACGAGAAGGTCGAGGACGGCTACGTCGCCTTTCGCATCGCCGAGTGCTTCGTCAAGGAGATGCCGGACGATTTCTTTCTGCTGCCACCGGCCTACGAGAAGGACCAATCCTCCGTGCGCGACGCCCTCCGCGAGCTCGACAGCGCCCGTAGCAAGTATCCCGACTCGCCCTACGCCAAGCCGGCCCAGGCCTACCGGCGCGAGGTCCTGCGCCGCCTCATCGAGCACGAGGTCTACGTGGCCCGCTTTTACCTCGAGCGCGGTCATCCCAAGGCGGCCATCCTGCGCATCGAGACGGCGCTGCGCCACTACCCCGATTCGGGCCAGGAGGGCGAGCTCCTGCTCGCGCTCGGGGAAACCCACCTCGAAATGGGCAACCCGGCCCGCGCCAAGCAGGTCTTCGAGCGCGTGCGCGGCGAATTCGGCAGCAGCCTGCAGGTCAAGCGTGCCGAGCTTTTCCTCGACTTCATCCGCCAACGCTTTGGCGACAACCCCGTCGACAAACCCGCGCACGGGTAGCCGGATTTTCACCCCAGGCTCGCCGCTGGGCGGCCCCAGTCCTTCAGCCATGAAACGCGGCAGCCCCTCACCCGCCTCGCTGCGCTCGGCGACCTCTCCCCGCTGCGCGCGGGGCGAGGTGGTTTCAGGTCAGAGAGCGCAGAGGGCACAGAGATGGACCGGAAGAAGAAGGGTTCGGATCCGGAAACCCATTCCCTTCTCTTCTGGTCTCTGCGCTCTCTGTGGTGAGCTCCTTCTCTCTCGCTCGCCTCGTGGAGGGTGGCGTGAGAGACTGACGCGGTTTCATGGCGAGATTTGTCGCAAGCCCCGAAACCTTCCTCGTCGAGGAGATTCCCGCCTACCTGCCAGCGGGCGAGGGGGAGCACGCCTATCTGTGGATCGAGAAGCGGAACCTCACCACGCTGGAGGCGGTGAACCGGCTCGCGCGCGTGCTGGGGGTCGAAGGCCGCGATGTCGGCTACGCGGGCATGAAGGATCGCCACGCGACCACCCGGCAGTGGCTGAGCGTCCTCGGCGTGGACACGGACCGGGCGCAGTCCGCAGCCGTCGATGGCATGCGTATCCTCGGCGCCAGCCGGCACAAGAACAAGCTGCGCGTGGGCCATCTCCACGGCAATCGCTTCGAGGTCGTTGTCGGCGACCTGGCGGAAGGCGAGGCCGAAACGATCGCGACCAGGCTGCGCGAGCTAGCCGAACAGGGTGTACCCAACCGCTACGGCCACCAGCGCTTCGGCAGCGCAGGCGACAACCTCGCCTTGGGCCTTGCCGTGCTGCGGGGAACCCGGCGAGAGTCAGACGCCCGCCGGCGCAAGCTGCTCCTCTCCGCGGTGCAATCGGCGGTCTTCAACCGCGTGCTCGAACGGCGCGCCGCCGAGGGCGGTTTGCTCCTCGTGCGGGAGGGCGACATCCTGGAAAAGGTCGCTTCGGGCGGGCAGTTCGTCTGCGCGGATGTCGCGACGGATCAGGCGCGCGTGGACGCGGGCGAGGTCGTGCCCACCGGGCCGCTGCCCGGCAGCCACGTTCGTTCGCCCGAGCCCGGCAGCCCGGCCCGCGAGCTCGAGGATCGCGGGCTCGCCGATCTCGGAATCGAGCCCCTGGAGCTTGGCCAGGTCGGCCGCTCGCTACCCGGCGCGCGGCGGCCTGTGGTGGTCAAGGTCACACTCGGTGAGCCCGCCGTCACCGTCGAGCCGGGCGGCTTGCGTCTGCATTTCGTGCTGCCGGCTGGGAGCTACGCCACAGTCGTGCTCGAAGCTCTGGGCCTGCGAGGGGATCGGCGCGACGAACCTGTGCTAGGTTCAGACACGGAGCCGGCAGGCTAGACGGAGCACGCAAACCATGCACATCACCGAACACATCCTCGCGTTCACCCTCCTCGGATCGGAATGGGTCCTCTGGCTGCTCGTTCTTCTGTCGATCCTTTCGGTGGCGGTCATGGTCGAGCGCGGCATCGCCATGTCGGGGCGATGGGTCGGTTTCGAAACCCTGAGCGCGAAGCTGCAGGACAAGATCGCGGCCGGCGATCTCAAGGCGGCACGCGGGCTGCTTGGCGAGCCGAGAAGCCCCGAGGTGCGCGTGGCCCTCGTCGGTCTCGAACAGCTTCCGCGCGGCACCACGCCCGCCGTCGAGGCCATGGCCAGCGCGCGCTCGCGTGAGCGCCTGGCGCTGGAGAGCCATCTCGGCATCCTGGGCACGCTGGGCAACAACGCGCCCTTCATCGGCCTCTTCGGCACCGTCCTCGGGATCATCAAGGCCTTCGCGGATCTGGCGAAGAATCAGGGTGGTGGCGCGGCCGTGGTCATGGCGGGCATCGCCGACGCGCTGGTGGCGACCGCAGTGGGGCTACTCGTCGCGCTGCCGGCCGTGGTCGCCTTCAACATCTTTCAGGGCCGGATCCGGCGCACCATGGGGCGGGTGGACGCCATCGCGCACATGATCCTGACCGGCGCGCGCGACGAAAACCCCGCCAGCAAGGACGCGGGCAAGGGGGGCTAGGAACATGGCAGGCGCGGCCAGCCAGTTCGAGGACGACGACTCGGGACGGATGATCACCGAGATCAACGTCACCCCGCTCGTCGACATCATCCTCGTGCTGCTCATCATCTTCATGGTCACGACGACCTACATCGTGAACCCGTCGATCAAGGTCGACCTGCCCAAGGCAGTCAGTGGCAGCGATCAAGCACGCACCACGCTGGCGCTGACCTTGACCCGAGACGGGCAGCTCTACTTGAACGGCGACCGCTCCGACGAGACCAAGGTTCTCAAGCAGATCGCCGCCGAGTTGCCCAAGAATCCCGACCTGCAGGCCATCATCGCGGCCGACAAGGTCGTCCAGCACGGCAGCGTCGTCCACATCATCGACTTGGTGAAGCGCGCGGGCGTGCGCAAGTTCGCCATCAACGTGGACAGCACGGCCGCCGCCGCGGCCACCGCCGAGAGCCCGCGCCCGGCGGGAGCGAGGTAGACGCTGCGCGGGCGCGCAGGGAGCGGCGAGGTGGCTGGCGGCTCTGGCCCTCACCCGCACGCCTTCCTGTGGGGGGGCGCAGTCGCGATCACGCTGCACGCACTCGTCGCCGTTGGACTGGCGCTTGTCCCCTACCGGGATGGGCAGCGTGAACGCGCGATCTCGGTCGAGATCGACGTGCCCCCCCCGCCGCCACCCGAGCCCTTGCCCCCGCCGCCGGAGCCGCCGCCGCCGCCACCCGAGCGGACCGCGAACCCGCGCAAGCTCGTGCCGCGGCTGCCGCCGCCACCGCCCATGCCCAATCAGGAGACCAAGCCAACCGCGGCCACGGAGGAGGCGGTCCAACCCGTGTTCGGCGTGACCCAGGATTCCGTGGTGACGGGCGACAGTCCGGTGGCCGTGCCGGTGGGCAACACCCTGATGACCAAGGATCGCACCCTGGCCAAGGGGCCACCAGCGCCGTTGCCCCCCGCGCCGCCGCCCCCGCCTGCCTTCGCGCCCGTCGACGAGGATGCGGTGGCGGAGTTTCCCGAGGCTCTCGTCAAGCCCGAGCCCAACTATCCCGAGGTCGCGCAGCGCATGGGGATTGGCGGCAAGGTGCGCCTCAAGCTCGGCATCGATCGCAAGGGCAACGTCAAGTCCGTGCGGGTGCTCGAGAAGGCTGGCTATGGCATGGACGAAGAGGCCGTGCGGGTGGTCTGGCAGTACAAATTCAAGCCAGCCAAGGGGGTGAACGGCCACCCGGTCGATTTCGTCATCACCTACAACTTCACCTTCCGCTCGCCCGCGCAATAGCAGGGTGCAACGGGGTCATTAGACAGAGGCGAGGAGCGCGGATATGATCCACCCGATCCTCATGCGCGCTGTCCGGCGGGTCGGTCTTGCTCTTCTGCTCTCGTTCCTGGGCGTCGGAACGCGGGCGCACGCTCAAACGGGCGGCGGCACGCCCGCGCCGCAGCGCCTGGACCGGTCCTTCGATGTCCAGCTCTTCCACCCCGCGGTGGGGTCGGGAAGCTTCATCACCCTCGACAGCGCCGAGGTTCTCGAACACCGGCTCTGGCACTTCGGCCTGGTCGCGAGCTACTTGCGCCAGCCGCTGACCTATACCCTGCAGAGCCTCGGCGAGTCCGCCAGCTCGACCACCCTGGCGCCCGTGCAAAACCTGGCCATGACGGAACTGGTGGCGGCCGTTGGACTGCGCAACCGCTTCGAGGTCGGCGCGGCCCTACCCCTGGCGCTCACCTGGGGCGGCGATGGCTTCGACAGCTACGGCCGGAGCACGGGCGGCGTGGGGGCTGCGGCCGCCCTCGGCGACCTGCGCGTGGAGGGCAAGGCCGAGATCGTGGGTTTCGGCCGCGATCGTGCCTTTCTGCTCAGCCTGTCCGCTGGCGGCACCCTGCCCACCGGCGACGAGTCGGCGTTCCTCGGCGAGAAGACCTTTACCGGCCGCGCCCGCGCCCTGCTCGAATACCAGCGCGGCGACCGCTTGCGCGCGGTCGCCATGGCCGGCGGCCTCCTGCGCGAGAAGTCCCAATTCCTCGGCACCCCCGAGGGCATGGCCTTGCTCTACGGCGCCGCGGTCGAGGTGCGGCCGACCCAGCAAATGGGCGTGCTCGGCGAAGTGACCGGCCGCTATGCCTCGAAGTACTACGACACCAATCCTGCGGAATTTGACGCGGCCATGCGCTTCTACCTGCCCTCGATGGTGAGACTCATCATGGGGGCGGGCTTCGGGCTCAATCAAGGCGTCGGCAGCCCCGTGGTGCGCGCGTTCCTCGGCGTCGGCTGGGCGCCCGACTATCGCGACCGCGACCACGACGGCATCCCCGACCGCCTGGATCGCTGCCCGGACGAGGCCGAGGACTTCGACGGCTTCCAGGACGAGGACGGCTGTCCCGACTACGACAACGACGGCGATGGCATCCCCGACACCGTGGACAAGTGCCCGAACGAGCCCGAGGACTTCGACACCTTCCAGGACGACGATGGTTGCCCGGACCTCGACAACGACGGCGACGGCATCCCCGATCTCTACGACGCCTGCCCCAACGAGAAGGAAGATGGCCTGGGCAAGAAGCCCAACGACGGCTGCCCGAGCACGACCGAGGACGCTGACGGCGACGGCATCCCGGATGCCGTGGACAAGTGCCCAGACGAGCCGGAGGACAAGGACGGCTTCCAGGACGAGGACGGCTGCCCTGATTATGACAACGACGGGGACGGCATCCCCGACGTCTACGATCTGTGTCCCAACGAGCCCGAGGACTTCGACGGCTTCGAGGACGACGATGGCTGTCCGGATCCCGACAACGACCACGACGGCATTCCCGACGTCCTCGACAAGTGCCCCAACCAGCCCGAGACCATCAATTTCTACAAGGACGAGGATGGCTGTCCCGATCCGGGGCCCGAGCTGGTGCGCCTTGGCGAAACCGACGCCAAGGTCTACCTCTCCGAGACCATCAACTTCCACACCGGCACTGGGGGCAAGCCCCAGCTCACCATGAACAGCAACGTCATGGTCGCGCTGGTAGCGCGCGTGCTCAAGGGCCACGTCGAGGTGTCCAAGGTTCGTATCGAGGTGCACGGCAAGGATGCGAGCCGAGAAGTCACGCAGGAGCGTGGCGAGATCGTGCTCGCCGCCCTGGTCAAGAACGGCATCGACGCCGGGCGCCTCAAGGTCGCCGGGCTGGGGTCGGGGCCGAACCGCGTCGACTTCTTCATCGAGAGCCGGGAGCCACCACGGCGGAACCGACGGCCCGTCCCGGCGATCGCGCCCGCGGAGGGCGCGGCCGGAGCGACTTCCGAGGCGGCGCCGGGAAGTCCCGCCCCCGCCGCCGAAGCGCCCGCGGCCCCGGAGAATGCGCCGCCGCCGCCAACCACCGCTCACCCGGACGAGGAGGCGCCGTAGCGCGGATTCGCGAGCCGCGCTAGCGTACACTCCATGAGGCCCCGCGGCTGGAGCGCCACTGACGTCGGCCAGAAACGCGACCACAACGAGGACAGCTTTTTGTGCAACGACCGCCTCGGCCTCTATGCCGTCGCGGACGGCATGGGCGGGCACCTCGGCGGCGAGCAGGCCAGCCGCATGGCGGTCGAGGTGCTGGAGAAGGAGATGGCGACGCGACTCTTTCCCACCCCGGACGGGCCCAGGTCGGCGAGCGTGGCCGAGGCCATGCGCGAGGCGACGACGCTTGCCTCCCGGGCCATCCACGACAGCGCCCAGGCCACTCCCGAGCGCGCCGGTATGGGCACGACCCTGACCGGGCTATGTTTTCGTGGCGGCAGCCTCAGCCTGTGCCACGTCGGTGACTCGCGCGCCTATCTCCTGCGCGATGGCCGCGCCCGCCAGCTTACCGAGGACCATTCGTGGATCCAGGAGCAGGTGCGCGCCGGCCTGCTCTCGCCGGGCGACGCCATCGTGTCGCGTTTTCGCAACATCATCACGCGCTCGGTGGGCTTCGAGCCCACCGTGACCCCCGACCTCTTCACCATGCCGGTCGAGGCTGGGGACTGCTACCTCATCTGCTCGGATGGGCTATCGAACTACTTCTCCGTCGACGAGATCGGACGCGTGCTGGCCGCCCAGTTCTACGGTGAAGCCGGGCGGGCGCTGGTCGAGATCGCCAATGAGCGCGGCGGCGACGACAACATCACTTGTGTCATCGTCTACGTCGCCAACACGCTATCATCGTAATGGGAACCCTGGGAGGGTTCCCAATCCCTCCCGCGCTGTGGCTCCGCCGAGCCAAGCTCGGCTACGCCAACGCGATCGCCCGGCGGCGCGACCGCCGACGGAATCTGCGGGGATGTGCAATGCTGGCTGGCCGCTAACCGATCACCTTGCTGATCAGATCCTCAATGCGCGCGCGGGGCACCGCGCCCACGAGCTGACCCGCCACCTGTCCATTCTTGAACAGGAGCAAGGTGGGGACGCTGCGGATCTCGAATTGCATGGGCACCATCTGGTTACTGTCGATGTCGCACTTGCCGATGCGGATTTTGCCGGCGTAGGCTTGCGCGATGGCCTCCAGGTGGGGTGCGATGGTGCGGCACGGTCCACACCAGGTAGCCCAGAAATCCACCAGCACCGGTGTGCTGGACTGGGAAACCTCGGCCTGAAAGTTGGCGTCCGTGACCTCGAAGGTGTTGGGGCTTGCCATGGCGAAGTTGTAACACGGAAGTAGGGGAAGGAAAGCCGGTGAAGGGGGTTTGTGCCCTTCACCGAGCGATGCTAGGTTGGGCAGGAAGGCGAGCGCGGTTTTTCCTGATGTCCACGAAAGTGTTTCTGCCCCAGGACTTGGTAGATTCCTGGATCACCGCCGACAAAGTCGAGTTGGCAGGCGAGGTCATGACCTTTCGCGGGAGCTCGGTGGCCCTGCGCATGGTTCCCGGTTTCTACTTCGATGATGTTGCGGGCGGCTCGGACGAAGTCCACCAGCTTCTCGGCCGCGCCAAGAGCAAAGCCGCAGTCTCCGCGCTGGGCGCCGAGGTGTACATGAATTCCATCATTCTCGGCGAAACGGCCTACGAGGTG
>Ga0182021_10008160_pt1 | contig 12414 bp, 8 predicted proteins | sample 612E3MmetaG_FD_120493 | JGI IMG/M metagenome (GOLD analysis project Ga0182021, IMG submission 120493) | Permafrost microbial communities from Stordalen Mire, Sweden - 612E3M metaG (Illumina Assembly) | ecosystem: Environmental > Terrestrial > Soil > Wetlands > Permafrost | place: Sweden...
GACCCCCCGCAAGTTTTCCGGTGCCGAAGGGGGAACAAAAATGGGGTGATGCGGTAAGAGCGAAAATGCCTGAATCAGACCATTTTTCATCAGCCCAGTGTCAAACTGATTGTGAGCCATGCCGAAAAAGTCATCTGAAATTTTGGCGAAGGTATTGAGGTGATGATCAATAGGCGTTCTTGTCGGTGAACATGCGCAGCGCCGTGCGGATCAAGATCTTGATGTCGAGCAGCAGCGACCAGTTCTCGATATACCACAAATCGTACTTGGTGCGTTCGCTGATCGACGTATCGCCGCGCAGGCCGTTGACCTGCGCCCAGCCGGTAAGCCCGGCTTTTTCTTTATGGCGTTCCATGTAGCGCGGAATGGTGCGGCGGAATTGATCGACGTAGACCGGGCGCTCCGGGCGCGGACCCACTAAGCTCATATCGCCGATCAGCACATTGATCAACTGCGGCAGCTCGTCGACGTTGGCCTTGCGAATGAAGGCGCCCAATTTCGTGCGGCGCGGATCATCGGGGGTGGTCCAGCCGGGGCCGTCGGCTTCGGCGTCCTGCCGCATGGAGCGGAACTTGATCATCATGAAAGGTATCGCGTCCAGTCCCATGCGTTCCTGCACGTAGAACACCGGGCCGGGCGATTCCAGTTTGATGAGAATGCTCATGATGAACAACAACGGCGAGATGAAGACCAGCCCGATGGCAGAGAGCGTGACATCCATCAGGCGCTTGACGGTGACGCGCCAACCGCGCTGGCGCACATCGCGCACGCTCAACAGCGGCAGCCCGCCCAGATCGTCGATGGTCACCTGCGTCGCGATAATCTGGAAGACGTCGGGGAAGACCTTGATGCTGAGCGAGGCCTTGGAGCATTTGGAGATCAACGCCAGCATTTCATCGTCCGACGCTTCCGGCAGGGCGATGATCACCTCGTCGATGTGCCGCTCATCGATGAGGCGCGACAGATCGTCGGCGTTGCCCAGCACCGGAACGCCCAGCACACTGGTCGGCTCGGTTTCACCGTTTTTGTGGACGAAGCCGATGACTTCATAGCCCAGGTGCGGCGAGCCTTTGATCTTTTCCAGCACCAACCGGCCGATGTCGCCGGTGCCGACGATCAGCGCCCGGTCGCGTCCGATGCCGCGCGCCTGCAAACGCCACTGCACGGCGTGATAGATCAAGCGCCCGATCATCACCAGCACAATGGTGAGCAGCCACGAGTAGATGATCAGGACGCGGGGAAAGTCAAGCTCGAGGTTTTTGAACAACAGCGTCGAAACGGCGACGGACATCATCATGCCGATCGAGACCGCGCCGAACACCGCGTAAAACTCGTCGACGCGTGAGACGGCCCGCGCTTGATGATACAACTGCGCCCAAAACATGACGATACTGATCGCCATGATCTGGACGATCAGCAGCCCAAAGTAAGTGGATAGGCCGCCCAGGTTGATGCTCTTATCGGCCTGCGCCGATTGCCAGCGAATACCATAGGCGATGAGAAAAGCGATAGCGATCATCACCCCGTCGGTGATCACCAAGCCGATCGCAGACAAGGCCCGAATACGACTGTTTTTCATCTCTTCATGTCTGCTCTCAACTGCGCCCCACCCTTCAGGCCCAGTCCCAATTTCACGAGCCAATCCACCACACCGGGCGTGGTAGATTGATAGTGCTTATGATAGAACAACCACATGGCGCGATCAAATTCATATTTCGCTTTGGCCGCGCCCGCGTTGTCCTGCCCGCTTGAGGCGCGCTTGACGTGCGTGACGACGACCTGCGGATAATAGTAGACCTGCCAGCCGCACTGCTTGATGCGGTATGCCCAATCGAGGTCTTCACCGTACATCCAGAAGATCTCGTCCAGCAAGCCCGCCTGCTCGATGGCTTCCCGGCGCACCAGCATGAACGCTCCCACGACCGCATCGATCTCGGCCGCTTGATCGGGATCGAGGTAGGTCATGTTGTAGCGGCCAAAGCGCCGGCTGCGCGGAAATATTTTACTCAATTTGGTCAAACGCCAAAAGGAGACCTCCACCGTCGGGAAGCCGCGGCGACAGGCCAGATCGAGCGAACCGTCGAGACGCACCAACTTGGGGCCGCTCACTCCGAAAGCGGGATGCGTGTCCAGCAAATGGATCATTTCGCCGAAAGCATTGGGCGGCACAACCGTATCGGGATTCAAGAGCAACGCATACCTTGGAATTTCTGATGGTTGATTTCTGACACTTGCACCGCGCTGCGGATGCAGTGCCGGTGTTTCTGATTGATCCCTGATCCCCGATCTCCGATCCCCGATTACTTCTCCCTGATCCCTGAATCCAAAATACTTTAGCCCCAAATTATTCGCCGCCGCGTAGCCCATGTTCTCCGTGTTGCGGATGAGGTGAGCTTGCGGAAACTCGCGCGCCACCATCTCGGCGCTGTCGTCGGGTGACGCGTTATCGACGACGCAGACTTCAACCCCGAAAGGGCGTCCCTGGGTCACGCCGGTGCTGGCATACACAGATTTCAGACAGTCGCGGAGCAAAGCACAGACGTTGTAGTTGACGATGACGATGGCGAGGTCGAGCATGAAGATTTATCCACTAAGGACACGAAGAGCACGAAGAAAACTTAGTGTTCCTTCGTGTTCTTCGTGGATCAACACTGTTGGGCAGTTGGCAAGGTCTTTAACGGACTTCCGCGCAGCGCCGCCCGCAGGGCTTCCCGATCGTCCCACGGATATTCAATTTCGCCAAAGCACATGGATTGCTCGTGGCCTTTGCCGCAGGCCAGCACCACAGCGCCGGGCCGGGCGAGCGAACACGCACGGGCCAGCGCTTCACCTCGATCGGGCACGCGCCAGAAATCGACGCCTTCCATACGGCCCTGCGCGATCAACGCCTGCGCCGTGACGTCCATGATCTCGGCGAGCGATTCCGTGCGCGGATCTTCGGCGGTCACGATGATTTTGTCAGCAGCCCGACCGGCCACCTCGCCCATCAAGGTGCGCTTCTCGCGATCGCGCAGGCCCGCGCACCCGAACGCGACGATCACTTGCCCTTCGGCCATGCTGCGCGCCGCGGCAATGGATCGATCGAGGGCGTTGGGCGTGTGCGCGAAGTCCACGATCGCCGTAAAAGACTGGCCTTCGTCGATGCGCTCCATGCGGCCGGGAATGCCCTTGAAAGCCGCCAATCCCGATCGGGCGGCTTGAGGATCAACGCCGAGTCCATCCACTGTGGCCGCGATGGCCGCGAGACAGTTCGACACGTTGAACTCGCCGACGAGGGGCGTCGCGATCTCGATCGAGCGGCCCGATCCAATCGCGTTGAAGTGGATGGCGTCCGTGCGGTAATCAATGTCGATGGCGTTCCACGCGGCGGACTGCCGAATGGCGTAAGTGTAAATATCGGGACAATGCGCACCGCAGTTGGCCGCGGTATCGATCCATGCGCGCAGGTAGGTGTTGGAGAAATCGTCGTTGTTAAGGATGGCCGCTTTGCGCACGCCCTTATTCAGGGCGGTGGCAAGCGACGTGAACAAGATGCCTTTCGCGGCGCGATATGCTTCCAGCGAACCATGCACGTCGAGGTGCTCGTGCGTGATGTTGGTGACGACGGCCACGTCGAACTCGCAGGCGTCCACGCGATGCTGCGCCAGTCCGTGCGAGGTGGTTTCCAGCACGCAGTGAGTCATGCCTGCGGCTACCATCTCCGCAAGATAGCGCTGCACGGCGTCGGCGTCGGGCGTGGTGGTGTGCAGGCCGGTGTCCAGCACGCGATCGCCGATCACCGCATTGACGGTGCTGATCAAGCCGGCTTTGAGGCCAGCCACCGTAAGGATGGTGTGAATGAGATTCGTCGTGGTCGTCTTGCCGTCGGTGCCTGTTACGCCGATCATGATCAACTTGCGCGCGGGGAAACCGTGCCACGCGGCGTTGAGCCAGGCGAAGGCTTCACGACCGTCGCGGACCTGAAGGTAGGGCGTAATGAGTAATGAGTAATGAGTAATTTGATCGAGTTCTGTTTGGTCTTGTTCGCCCACGATGGCCACGGCTCCGCGCTCGATGGCGCTAGCAATGAAGCGATGTCCATCGACGGAGACACCGGGATAGGCGACGAACAACGCGCCGGGGATCACTTTGCGCGAGTCGGTGGTGATGAGGGTGATGTCGGGATCAGATTGCGGCGGCGTGTCTAGTGAGGGCAAGGCCGCGACCAGCTGGCTGAGTTTCATGGCGCGAATTGTACATCAAATCTGGAACGTGGCGTATGGAACGGGGAGGACTACACCGAATGGGGGGCAATACGAAGCCCGTAACATCCAACCGCCCGCTAACCCGACTTGCTTATAATGTCTTTTATGCAGTCCTCATTCTTGGACGAACCTCTTGATCCAACCGGCGCCAATCAGGTCGTGTGTGCTGACTTGAGTCTATTGTTCACACTGTTCATCACCAGACTCCTGGAAGTCATAGCGCGCACCGGCGGCAAGCCGTTAGCGGATCAGTTCGCGCAACAGCTCAATTTTTACGCGCGGCAGCACGGCTGGAGTGTTTTGACCGGCTTGACGGACTTGACCGAGTTGAGGTATCGCATACCGGATGTCGATGTTAAGATATTAGCGTCGGTTTACGTTTCGTATGCGCAGTACGCGCAAAAGCTAACCCGGCAAATTCTGGGAGAGCAGCTGCTGAAATCAACGCTGGTGACCATGCTGACGAACCTGCCGTCCGACATTGCCCAACTCAACACTCAATATGGGGTCGTTCGTTTAACATGAAGGTCTACTGTTACGGAGACGCACGAACATGAAACGGGCCTGGCTCACTCCGACCACGATCGTTGGTTTGCTGGGGGTGTATGGCGTGTTGTACCTCTGGCAGCCCGATGGAGCCGAGGTGCTGCTCGTCGTGACGCATGTCTTGTTCGCGGCCTGCGCCTTGCTGGCTTCGATCCTGGCGCTGAAGGCCAGTGGGATATTTGAACCGGGCGTAGCCTCGCGCCGCGTATGGCTGGCCTTTGGTGCGGGGATGACGGCGTTGACTATCTCCGAGATGCTCTGGATCGTCTACTACGTCGTGGGCCAACCGATCCCCTATCCTTCCATCGTCGACGTTTCATGGGGGATCGGCTTTATCTCAGTGTTGGCGAGTCTGGTGCTGCAATATCGCGCGTTGGATGTGCAAATCAGTCGGCGCCGCAAACTGCTGGTCCTGGCTGCCTACCTCGGCGTGTTGCTCGTTTTCCTTGGCTTATTAATCGGCCACATTCTTGCCAATCCAGGCGAGGTCGCCGTGATGCAGCTATTGATCAGCGCGTATTATCTCATCGGCGATCTGGGCGTAGCCTTTCTCGCGACCTTGACCCTCGTGTATTTTGGGAAGGGCCTAGTGGGGCGACCCTGGCGTTATCTGCTCAGCAGCATCTTATTGTTTGCGGTCGGTGGGCTGGCCTTCTCCTACGGAACATGGACCAACGCGTATGTGACGGGCAGCAATTTCCTCAGCGGCGTGGCGGATGTGGGTTACTTGTCTGCCTACATGCTGGCCGCCGCCGGTGGATATATCCAGCTCACCCTGCGCTTGCCCTCCGTGGATGAAGAATAGCCGCACCCTCACGCGCAGTATCCTCGATTTTAGCGAACCACACTACGGAGGGCTACAACGAATTGGGAATGGAACGAATTGGCTCAAGCGCTAAACTTCGTTCGTTTCTGAATTCGCTGTAGTCATCCGCTTTATCCTCAATCTGTTGTTGTGCCTGACGCTTCCGACATACCAAACGGCTCATCGTACCCGCCGCGCAGCGAAGTGGGATTAAGCCGACTTGGTCACACGTTGTCAGCCGATGAAGTCATTCATCGAAAAAGCATTTCATCTTGGCGAGTGATTGACAGTATAATACTCAAACCACATCGCAAGGAAATCTTAGATGAAACTATATTCACGTGATACACAGACTCAAGTGAAGCACATGATTCTGACCCAATACCTTGATACGTGGTGCGGTATCATTTTCAATCCAAAGATGCGCTATCTTGCAAAACAGAGATTAAGTAGTGGCCAGAGATTTGATCCACATTTTGTATATGTGGATTGTTTTTCATCGATCGGAAGATATGCAGGTGATAAACACCGTTCAAGCGACATGGTTGAGGGTTCGCCAATAATCGGCATTCGCGCTCTCGATAGATTAGTGGAGTCCACACGTAAAGATGAGATTCCTATTCGGGTCAACTCCATTCTGATAGAGAAGGATCGGAAGATCTACCAAGGGTTGCTGGAGACTCTCTCGATCTATGAATACGCAAACCGCGTGAGAGAGACAAATGACTTTGCTTGTTTAAGGCCAGGCGAGATTGCTGTTCTCAATGCAGACGCAACCAAGTTGGTGGAAAAATTAGTAGGTTACACTACTTCTGGCTTTACATGGGCGTTTTACCTGCTCGATCCATATGGGGCAGGCATTCCCTATGATTTCGTTTGCCCTATTGTAAGACAGGAACATCATGACGTGATGATCAATTTCATATACGAAGACTTGAGCAGAAAAGCGGGCATGGCGCGTAGCGACAAAGTGGGTGCTCAACAGCGGCAGCAAGTCGAAAACTGGACAGCCGTCTTTGGAAATGAGGAGTGGAAGAACACTGAACAAGAAGTACGACAAGCAATGCACCAAGCCACTGACTCTAGCGATAATGAAGAGTCTAAGCGTGTCGAAAGAGCATTGGTCGACCGTTATAACCATGTTTTGAGGCGCATGGATCCGACACTTGCTGTCAAGCTTGTTGATTTACAGTTCCCAGAAAAAGAGCGAACGATGTTCTATCTGTTCCTTACCACGCATGATCCAACGGGTGCATTATCATTAAACAAGACTCTGTACAACGCCAAGCTCTGGGAACAAGAAATCCGAAGCGTTCGCCGCCTTTCGAAAGAAATGGAAGAGACAGGGCAAATGGCGTTTTTTTCGGCTCAAGAACATTTGGCAGAGCCAACTGCTCCACCACGACCAACAAACGACGTAATAGCATCTGACATTCTCAAGCGCTTTTCAGGCAAGATTGCAACACGCCGTGAAGTTTACCGCGAATTGGTGAACGAAGAGTATTTTCCAGAAGAGATTGATAAAGCACTGGGTCTACTCAAAAAGCGAAATAAGGCTCACTTCGAGGGATCATTATCACATGACAAGCCGCCGATTCAATTTAGCAAATCCTAGCGTCGATAGGCTCGGTATAAGGCTGGCAGTGCGTGTTTTCCCCGGGTTGCATCGGGATGAACATATGTGCTATTATCATATTGTACGAAGCGGGGACGGTAACTTATGGCTACCAAATCCAGCATCGAGTGGACTGAATCCACCTGGAATCCTTTGACGGGCTGCACCAAAGTCAGCCCGGGCTGTAAGCACTGTTATGCCGAGCGCATGGCGAAGCGCCTGCACGCGATGGGCCAGCCCAACTATGCTAACGGCTTCAAGTTGACGCTGCATCCGCAAGCGTTGGAGATTCCGCTGAGTTGGAAGAAGCCGCAAGTCATCTTCGTCAATTCCATGAGCGACCTCTTCCACAAAGACGTACCCATCGAATTCATTCAGCAAGTCTTCGACGTGATGCGCCGCGCGGACTGGCACACTTTCCAAGTCTTAACCAAGCGCGCCGAACGGTTACAAGAAATCGATGCGCAGATTGAGTGGCCTGCCAATGTGTGGATGGGCGTTAGCGTTGAGAATCAAGACTACACTTTCCGTATCGATCACCTACGGCAGACACATGCTAAGACTAAGTTCCTCTCGCTTGAGCCGTTGTTAGGGCCATTGTCCAGACTGAATTTGAAAGGCATCAACTGGGTCATCGTCGGCGGCGAATCTGGGCCAGGTGCACGCCCCATGGCCGAGGAATGGGTGATCGACATTCGCGATCAGTGCCATGCCAAATGCGTGCCATTCTTCTTCAAGCAGTGGGGCGGTGTTCAGAAGAAGCGAGCGGGACGTCTGCTTCAAGGGAAAACCTGGGACCAGATGCCGGCATTACCCAGGCTGGTAACAGTTTGATTTCAACGGGACAGGCTATCGACCTGGCCCGTTTTTCTTGCCAAATCTTGGCATGGCTCACAATCAGTTTGACACTGTGCAGTCCGGTCTTGTGGGGTGATAATGGGTCATCCATTTTGGTTTGCCAGGAGCCTCCCGATGGCCGCTCGCAGCACGATGGCCTTGGGCGGTGCTGCGCGTGTTGACGTTGGCGGTCAGGCCATCGACCACGGCTTGCACTTCCGTCAGCACGGGCGCTTTGAAACGCTCGGCGGCGGGGCGGGCCTTTTCAGTCTTGGCATATTGCGCCAGGGTCTTGACGATCGCGGGGCGTCCATCCGGCATCAAAATCGTGCCGCTGCGCTTGCCCGTCTGCCGAATGTCGAAGCCCCACTTGGTCGCCTCAGCGGGTGTATCGCCGAATTCGTATACCATGGTCCGGTGAATCTTCTTGATGAGTGCGACCGATTTCTTGTCCAGCGCCTTGACTTCTTCCGAGGACAGCACGCGCTGGCTTTCGCCCGTGCTCTTCAGGCCGAGCGCGGTATCCACCGTGGCGAGCAACTCGCGGATGTCCTCCGTGTAGACGGTGCGCTCGTCTTCATCCAACTCATCCTCTTTTTTGAGGAAGGCTCCGGCCAGCGTGAAGATGGGCGCGACTTTGCCCGGCACCGGAAACTGCGCGTTGAACTGCCCCTTCATCTCGGAGGTTTTAGCCTGCTATCGTTACTGCTCAGCCGTCATGCCCGAGTGCTTCTATCGGGCATCCAGATTCGCTGCTGACATGCCCTCTGGATTCCCGCTATGCCGTACCCAAGCCCCAGTGGGGCTTGGGTACGGCACGCATGAGCGAAAGCATGCGGGAATGACGGCGCTGCGCGACGGCTGAGTAGATACCTGCTATCTATCCTTGCCTGACGATCGATCACGTTGATCATCTATTCATGCCCGCCAATCAATGAAAACCTCCGAGGTCTGCCGCGCCCATCCGCTGTCGATGATTTACGCGAGGCGATGTTCGTCAAAATGTCCGATGATCTCAATGTGCAGCCGATCGACGATCTTCTCATCCTGAAACGCTTCAGCGGGCAAGCCGTTGACGAGATCGATCCATTGTTGGCGCAAGTCTGAAAAGATAGCGATGATGGCCGATTCATTCAGATAGTGAAGTCGATCAATCGCCTACGCGTTGAATTGATCGACATCGTAGAACACGGGGCGAGTGGGCAGGCGGTGGTTTCATGCTCCCAGTAGTTTGCGTGTGCATTCGGCATCGTAGGCCGCGCCCAGCCGCTCAAAGATCGCCAGCGCCTGGGTGAGATGCTCGCGCCGCGCCGGGTCAGTCTGCGGCAAAAAGCGGCCCGCGTGATAGTGCAGCAAGCCTTCTTCATAAGGCATCCGCAGCTCTTGCGCCAACTTGATCCCCTTTTGTGCGATCTTCTCGGCCCGGCGGTGGTTACCTTCCGCACCCGCCTGCCAACATTCAGACACCGCCAGGCGCGGCCTGCCTACTAAATGCATCGACGCAAACTGGCGCAAGTTCAACATCGCCCGAAACACTTCCCACCGCCGGCGAAGGTCTGGCTTTTGCTCCAGGCAAGTGAGAGCATAGTCGGTCATCCCTGCATGGCCAACCACCAGCCAGGCAACCAGCGGCATGGGCATGACTTTCCGCGCCTTCTCCGCCCACTGCCGGGCCAGGTCCATTTCGCCACGGGCCAGGTAAACCTGGGCCCTGATCCCACAGCTGTCGAAAATATTGCCCAAGTCGCCGGCCCTTTCCAGTCCTGCCTGGCACTCGTCCAGCAGCGCGAGGGCCTCGGCCTGATGCCCACGCCGCAGTTCCACTTCGGCCCAAACCCGGAGTCCCACCGCTGCAAAATGGTCGTCACCCTGGCGGCGACAGAACTTGATCATCTCGGAAGTCAGTTGCCACTCTGCCTCCCAGCGTCCCTGGAAATGCAAGGCTTGTCCAGCGATGCCATACATCTCGGTACATTCGATCATATCGCCGATCTTGATCGTCTCTTCAGAGACCTGGCGGAAATCTGTCTGTTCCCATTGCGCTTGGTCGGCCGCACAGAGCATGATGTTCTTGGCGATCCGAGATCTGGCAAGTTGACTTGTGCAGGAGGGGAGGGCGGTGGTTCTCTTTTGCAAGAAGAATTCAGCAATCTTTGAAGAAAAACCTAAGGTCACCACTGCCACCGTGCTGTAACCCAGCGCCAAAGATGCTAGAGCCGCCTCTCCCCCGCATTCAGCTTGATTAAGGAAGCGCAAGCAGTAGTAAGCGGAAGGGAGTGCTCTCGTTGTATGAAAGCCGACCGTACAGCCTACCCATGTACTTTCCTTAGCAACATCCCAGTGAGCAGCGTCAATGGCCGTTTTCAGCGGATGGCCCAAAACATCAATCTGCAAATGGTGCTCTAATTGCCTGACAACCTCGCCGAGGATGCCGAGGAGATATCCCGCCGTGGTGGTCGGGTAACGCCATTTCAGCAAGCTCAATGCCTGCTGTGCATGGGTTAACGAAGCGTCGAATTGTCCCAGTCCTAATAGTGCCGTGGATAACTGCACTTCAAGTTCAGCACGCCTGATGATGGGCAAACCGGCCTGCTCGGCCTGCGCCAGTGCTTGCTCCAGCAAGGGCAATGCGTCTTTGTAGACGCCATTCGACAGCGCATAAATGCCTGCCAGCGCCGTGTAATGAGTCTCTTTAGAAATGTCGCCTGCCTCGCACCAGTGATGGGCCAGCAACGCCGCTTGCGCCGGATCATCCGGGTGCACCTGCTCAATCGCCTCGGCCACCTGCCGATACACTACCACCTTTTCTTCCGCCGGCATGGCGACCAACAGCCCTTCGCGCAGCTTGTCATGGCAAAAGCGCCAGCGGTCACCCTGCGCGCCGCGCTCGCCCACTTCCAGCATCAGCGCCTCGGCACAGACCTCCAGCCAGCCCTCCAGGCTCGCCGCCTCTCCCTGAGCCGCGCGGCCAGCATCGGTCGCCTGCAACACCGCCAGGTCAAGCTCACGCCCGGCTACCGCCGCCACACGTAGCAACGGGCGGGCGGCCTCGGGTACGCGCAACAGTCGCCGCCGCATCTCGATGCCCTCGACGTAAACGTGCTGTGGCAAGGTCATCGAGGCAATCCGGTCGAGTTGTCCGGCTTCCTCAGCCAGCGTGCGCAGCACCTCGATCACAAAAAACACATTGCCTTCCGTCTCGCGCTGCAACAGGTGAACGATGCGCTCTTGCCGCCCGGCTTCTTCGCCCAGCATCGAAGCGCTCAGGTCGGCCATCGCCTGTTCATCCAGCCGCTCCAGTTTGAGCTGGTGCACTTCAGGTGCGTTCAGGTCCAGCCCCGTGCGGGCTGGCAGGTCGGGGGCTTCTTCGATGCGGTACGTGCCGATCATCAGCAACGCATGCTGGCCCGCCGACCTACCCAGGCGCGCCACCACCGCCAGGCTTTCACCCGCCCAGTGCAAGTCTTCCAGTATTACCGTCATCGGCTGCGCTTGGCGTTCAAACACGTCCTGCACCGTCGAGAGAAACCGCATCTGCGCCGAGGCCGGGTCAACTTCCGGCGCATCCGGCACCTCGCGCCCGATCAGGTGGCCGATATCGGGGACGAGCGGCTTGAGCACACTGGCTTCCAGGTCGGATAACGTCGTTTGCAGGCTCAAGTGGCGCAGTGCGCCCTGCCAGGCGATGTAGGGCGCCCCGCCTTCGCTGATGGCATGTCCCCGCAGCACCTGCGCGCCTTCCACCAACGCCCGGACGCGCAACTCTTCGCACAGCCGCGTCTTGCCCACCCCGCTCTCGCCGCCGATCAGCCACAGGCTGCCCTGGCGGCCCCCGATGGCATCCGCCAGCGCCCCGGTCAGTTGCGCCAGCTCCGCTTCCCGCCCAACAAAATCCGCCGCCTGCAAAAAGCTCTCGCGCAGCTCGGTCGTTTCCACTTGAGGCAGCAAACTGGCCGCGCCACACTCGTTGCACAGGTCGTCGAGCACGTGGCGCGCGCGCCGGTAGCGCTCGTCTGGGTCCTTGGCTAGCAAGCGTTCCACCACAGGGCGCACGCTGCTGTCCAGACAGGTCAAGTCCACTGCCTTGTTCATGATCTCGACCGCCAGGACGCCAATGTTGCTCTTGTTATACGGAAAGTGCCCGGCGAACATCTCGTACCCGATCATGCCGACGGCATACAGGTCCGAGCCGCGATGCGCCCGCCGCCCCTGGAGCAATTCCGGCGCCATATACGCAATTGTGCCCGCCGTCGTCTCCGTCAAATCCGCGACCGTCTGGCGGCTCACCAGCGACAGGCCAAAGTCCAACACCTTGACTTTTCCATCGCCGGTGACCAGCAGATTGCCCGGTTTGAGATCGCGATGCA
>Ga0182021_10008161_pt1 | contig 12413 bp, 8 predicted proteins | sample 612E3MmetaG_FD_120493 | JGI IMG/M metagenome (GOLD analysis project Ga0182021, IMG submission 120493) | Permafrost microbial communities from Stordalen Mire, Sweden - 612E3M metaG (Illumina Assembly) | ecosystem: Environmental > Terrestrial > Soil > Wetlands > Permafrost | place: Sweden...
GGGGTCAAGGAGAAGGTCCTGGCCGCGCAGCGGGCGGGCTTGCCGCGCATGATCCTGCCCGCGGCCAACCGCAAGGACCTCATCGACATCCCCAAGGTCGTCAAGAACAAAATGGAGTTCATCTTCGTCGAGGAGATCAAGGAAGTCCTGCAGGCGGCGCTGGTCAAGACGCGGAAAAAATAAGATGGGGGAAGGATATAGGTGTTCCGGCGATTCGGGGGGGCCGGGTCAAAACGCGCGGATTTTCCCCGGCGAGGAAAATCCGCTCCGACGCTCCTCTTTCGCTCTTTTCGCCTGCGGCGAAAATCCATGCCCGCTCAATCGTCCTTGCTTCGCGGAGGACTGCAAAGCCTGTCGCACGGGTTTTGACCCGGCCCCCCCGAATCGCCGGAAGTTTCAATCTTATAAACGACAGGGACGTCTGTCGGCCGTCCATCCAATCAACCCAATTTATTTTGGCCCCAAGTGAAAATCCTCTCGGTCGCCTCTTGAAAGCGAAAACGGTTCAGGAACTGGGGGAACGCGGGCTCATTGAGCTTATCCGAAAGGCGTTCCCGGTCCGGGGGAAGAATGTTCTCCTGGGCATCGGGGACGATGCGGCCGTGTTGCGGCCGGGTCGAAGGCCGATGATCCTGACCAAGGATCTCCTGGTCGAGGATGTCGATTTCCTGCGGGATCGGCATCCGGCCTTTTTCATCGGCCGGAAAAGCCTGTCCGTCAACCTCTCCGATATCGCGGCCATGGGCGGAACGCCCCGGGCCGCGCTTCTGGGCCTCGGGCTTCCGGGCGATCTGCCGCTGGGCTGGATCCGGGCTTTCCTGAAGGGCTTCTCCGCCGCGGGCCGCGACTTCGACGTGGACCTTATCGGCGGGGATATTTCGAAATCCCGGGAGATCGTCGTTTCCGTGACCCTGATCGGGGAAGGGGAGCCGCTGGTGGCGCGAAGCGGAGCCCGACCCGGGGACGGCCTTTACGTTTCCGGAACTCTCGGAGACGCGGCCCTGGGTTTCGTTCTCATCGAGGCCGGCGCGTCATCCGGAACCCGGGGGGTGAAGGCGGACGCGGTGAAGGCTTTCCTCGATCCCCGGCCTCAACTGGCTTTAGGCCGCGAGCTGGCCCGGCGCGGCCTGGCCTCGGCCATGATCGACCTTAGCGACGGGTTGTCCGTCGACCTCCGCCACCTGGCCGGGGAGAGCGGCGTCGGAGCGGAGATCGAACCGGCCGCTCTTCCGCTTTCGCCCGGAATGCGGGCCTGCGGCGGGAAAGACGCCTTGAATTACGCCCTTCATGGAGGGGAGGATTTCCAATTGCTCTTCACAGTCCGCCCCTCGCGGGGGAACGAAGCCGCGCTGGCCGCGCTGGCGCGACGCTATCCTCTCCGGAAAATCGGGCGGATCGTCGGGAAGAAGGGGATCTTCACCGTGGACGCGGCCGGGCGGCGGACGCCGCTTCCGGCTCGCGGCTACGAGCATTTCGAAGCCTAGCGGCGCGGCCGCGGGCCGTCATTTCAACAGATACGATCCGACAAAGGCGAACTCGGCCGGCCCGGTCTGGAAGACCGGCTCGCCGTCCGAAGCCCAATCCACCAGCAGCGATCCCAGGGCCGTCTTGACTTTGACCTGGCGGTCCACGTAGCCCTTGAGCATGGCCGCCACCGCCGCCGCGCAGGAGCCGCTGCCCGAGGACATGGTTTCGCCTACGCCCCGCTCCCAGAAGACGACCTCGATCTCGCCCCGGCCGACCAACTTGATGAACTCCACGTTGGTCCGGTTGGGGAAGAAGGGGTGGATCTCGATCTCCCGGCCGATCTCCTGCCATTCGATGCGCGAAGGCATCTGGTCGACGAAGATGTCGCAGTGGGGATTGCCCATGGACACGATCGTGACCGGGTAGACTTTGCGGTTGATCATCAGCGGGTAATCGACGATCCGGTCATGGGGCCGCCCATCGTCGAAGGGGATCGCGGAGGCGGAGAGCCGCGGCCGGCCCATTTCGATGCGGATGGTGAAGCGGCTGCCGTTGCGCTCGATCAGGCGGCAGGAGCGGGACCCGGTGCCGGTCAGGAAGACGGCCGTGTCACCGTCGATCCGGCCCTGGGCGAAGAGGTAGGCGCCGGCGCAGCGCAGGCCGTTGCCGGAGATCTCGGCCTCGGAGCCGTCGGCGTTGAAGATGCGGAAGCTGACCTCGCCCTGGGGCGCGTTCTTGACCGAGATGAGCAGGATGCCGTCGGCCCCGACGCCGGTGTGCCGTTCGCACATAGCCCGGGCCAGGCCGGCGAAATCGGAGAATTCGGCGACCTCGTCCTGATCGACGATCAGGAAATCGTTGCCCAGGGTGTGGAACTTGCTGAATTTCACTAGGGGATCCGGACGGTGACGATGACGTCCTGGGACTGGCCGTTGCCTTCGCGGCGGATGAGGAGCATCAGGACGGAGCCGGCGGGCGCCTTTTCCAGGATCTTGTCCCACTGGTCGACCGTGGAGACCTTGGTCCGGTTCACTTCCAAGAGGATGTCCCCGGCTTCCAGGCCTTTTCGTTCGGCTTCGCTGCCCTGGGCCACGTCGGTGATGAGGAGGCCCTCCCGGCTGCGGTAGCCGTAACGGCGGGCGGTGGCCGCGGTCAGCTCGGTCACGGTGATGCCGACATCCTTGCCCGGCTTGAGCTGGGTCTGGCGCTGGACGCCGTCCTCCTTCTCGGCCACGACGGCGGTCAACGTCAGGGGCTTGCCGTCGCGGATGATCTTCAGCTCGACCTTGGTCCCGGGCTGGATGTCGGCGATCTTGAAGCGGAAATCGTTCTGGTCCTTGACGTCCTGGCCGTCGACGGCGACGACGACGTCATACTGCTTCAGGCCGGCCTTGGCCGCCGGCGTTCCGGCCTCAACCGAATTGATCAGGGCGCCCTTCTTGTCCTTGAGCTTGAGGGCGTCCTTGGTGTCGTCGTCGATGTCCACGGGGTAGAGCCCCAGGTAGCCGCGGACGACCTTGCCCTTCTCCTTGAGCTGGCTGACGACCTTTTTGGCCAGGTTGGAGGGGATGGCAAAGCCGATACCGATGCTGCCGCCCGTGGGGGTGAGGATGTTGCTGTTGATGCCGATGACCTCGCCCTTCATGTTGACCAGCGGGCCGCCCGAGTTGCCTCGATTGATGGCGGCGTCCGTCTGGAGGAAGTCCTGGTAGGTCGGCACGTTCCCGCCGATGCCCAACTGGCGGCCCTTGGCGCTGACGATGCCGGCCGTGACCGTATGTTCCATGCCCAGGGGATTGCCGACGGCCAGGACCCATTCGCCCACCCGGACCTTGCCGGAATCGCCCAGCTCGACGGTGGGCAGATTCTTGCCGTCAATCTTGATTAGGGCCAGGTCGGTCTGGGGATCGAGGCCGATGACCTTGGCCCGGAAATTCTCGCCTCCGACCAGGGTGACCGTGAGCTTCTCCGATTTTTCGGCCAAATGGTTGTTGGTGATGATATAGCCGTCCGGGCTGACAATGAAGCCCGTGCCTTGGACGGTCACCCGCATGTCCTGGCGGCGTCCGCCGGGGTTGTTGAAAAAGCGGTTCCAGAAATCGTCGGGGCTGCCTTCGTCCGGGGAGGCTTGGGAGGCTCCGGCCTTCTCCACCCGCTCGGATTCGAGCTTGACCACGGCCGGCCCGATCTTGTCCGAGATGCGGACGAAATCCAGATCCGGCTTGGCGGTGTCCGACTGGGCGAACAGGGCGCCTCCCATGGGGGAGGAGGAACCGTTCAAGAATCCATGGGCTTCGGCCTTCTTCTCCGGCATGACGATGAAAACATATCCGGCGGCCAGAATGCCCAGAACGAAGCTTCCGAGCGAGATCCAAACAAACTTCTTCATTGCACCGTCCTCCGTAACTTTGTTGTCGACGATCCGTTCTCTGCTGTTGGGAATCGAGAGATCACGATAGCATATCCCTTTCAAAAATTCAATCGGGCGGCGGGTTTAGAGCCGTCCATAGTCTCTTCAAACGCTCCCCGCCGGCCGAAAGTTGCATTTTACCGGACCGCCGTCTATGATGGGGCCCTCATGAGGCAAAAGGGCTTTCTTTTCGTCATCGAGGGCATCGACGGGGCCGGCAAATCCACCCAGGTCCGGATGCTCCTGAGAAAGCTGCGGGCCCGGGGCCTCGATGCCGCCGCGCTGCGGGAACCGACCCGCGGACGATGGGGCCGGGAGATCCGGGCCAAGGCCCGACAAGCCGGCTCCCTGACGCCGGCCCAGGAACTGGATCTTTTCCTGCGCGACCGCCGGGAAAACGTGGAAAAGAATATCCTCCCGGGCCTGGAAAAGGGCCGGGTCATCCTCCTGGACCGTTATTATTTTTCGTCCGTCGCCTACCAGGGGGCCAAGGGGATCGATCCGGGGCGGATCCGCCGGCTGAACGAGCGGTTCGCCCCCAAGCCCGACCTCGTCTTCATCCTGGACCTTCCGGCCGCCCGCGGGCTGGGACGCATCGAGGGCCGGAAAACCCGTGACCTTCTCTTCGAGAAAGAGAGGTATCTGCGCAAGGTCAGGCGGATCTTCGCCGGCTTCCGGGGGCCGCGCTTCGTGCATCTGGACGGCGGCCGCGAAAAACGCGCCCTCGGGGCCGAGATCCTGGCCCTGACTTTGAAGAAAATGGGGCGATCTGGTATCATCTTCGATCATGAGCGACGCCCCGAAAAAATTGATCATCCGCATCGTCAAAACCGATAAAAAGAAGCTTTTCAAGCACTTTCTCGTCCTGTCGGTTTTCGCCACGGCCGTCGTCCTGGGCGGCCTGACCGGGGCCTATTTCGCCGTCAAACAGGGGCTGCCGGACGTCTCCGAGCTAGAAAAATTCTCGCCCAGCCTGCTCACTTCTATCTATGCCGACGACGGAAAAGTGGCCAAGGAGATCGGCACGGAAAAGCGGATCGTCATCGGCTACGACAAGATTCCCGAGCTCATGAAGCAGGCCATCCTGGCCACCGAAGACCCCCGGTTCTTCACCCACAAGGGCGTCGACGTGAGGGGCATCATCCGGGCCATCGTCGAAAACCTGACCAACGTGTTTCGTAGCCGCAAGCTCCAGGGCGGCAGCACCATCACCCAGCAGCTCGTCCGCAATCTCCTCCTGTACCGCCAGCAGACGCTCCACCGCAAGCTGACCGAATGGGTGCTTTCCGTGCAGGTCGAGAAGCGATATCCCAAGGAAAAGATCTTTGAGATGTACTGCAACCAGTTCTATCTCGGACATGGCGCCTACGGCGTGGAGGCCGCGGCCAATCTCTTCTTCGGCAAGAGCGCCAAGGACCTGACCCTTGAAGAATGCGCCATGATCGCCGGCATCTTCCGCTGGCCCCAGGGCTATTCGCCCTACACCTATCCCGAGAGGACCCTGGATCGCCGCAACCACGTCCTGTCCCGCATGGCCCAGGAGAAATTCATCTCCGAGGCGCAGTTCGAGGAGGCCCGCAAGAAGCCCCTGGCCGTCCTGCCCCAGGGGCGCGAGGATGCCGAATTCGGGGCCACGTTCTTCGAGGAAGTCCGGCGCCATCTCGCGGACAGTTACGGGGACGCGGCCCTCTACAAGGGCGGGCTCAAGGTCTATACGACGCTCAATACGGCTTATCAACGGTACGCCGAGACCGCCCTAGCCAAGGGCCTGCGCGACCACGACAAGCGCCGCGGCTGGCGCAAGGACAAGAAGAACCTGGCCGACGACAAGGACTTCCAGAAGAGCGGGCGGACGATCGGGGATTACTGGCTCAAGACCTGGTACCTGCCCCGGCTGGATAAGGACGATTACGAAGACGCCGTGGTGCTGTCCGTGACCAAGACCGAGGCCAAGGTCCGCATCAAGGGATTGACCGGCATCGTCAGGAACGACGACATCGAGCGCTGGACCGGAACCCGCCAAATGGACAAGCTGATCAAGGCCGGTGACCTGATCAAGGTCATGGTCAAGTCCGTGGACGCGGCCAAGAAGGAGTTCACGGCTTCGCTGGATCAGGAGCCGCTGACCGAGGGGGCCTTCCTGGCCGTCGTGCCCCAAACCGGCGAGATCAAGGCCATGATCGGGGGCTTCTCCTTCGGCCGGACCCAGCTCAACAGGGCCCTGCAGACGGCCCGCCAGGCCGGCTCGTCGATCAAGCCCATGATCTACACGGCGGCCCTGGAAAACGGCTTCACTCCGGCCTCGCGCCTTAAGGATGAACCCACGGATTTCGAAGACAAATGGTCGCACGCGGTTTGGTCGCCCAAGAACTACGACCGTGAATTCAAGGGCACGGTGACCGCGCGCATGGCCCTGGAGGATTCCCGCAACGTGCCCACGGCCAACATGCTCCAGCAGATCACGCCCCAGACCGGGGTCGACACCATCAAGCGCTTCGGCATCAGCACGACGCTGTATCCGTACCTGTCCCTGGCCCTGGGCACCTTCGACATGAAGCTGATCGAGCTCGTCTCGGCCTATACCGTCTTCCCCAACAAAGGCGTGCGGTTGAAGCCCTATTTCATCAGCCGCGTCGAAGACCGGGAAGGCAACATCCTGGAAGAAACCAAGATCGAATCGGAGGACGTCATCTCGCCCCAGACGGCCTATCTCATGACCTATATGATGGAAGGCGTCGTCCAGCGCGGCACGGCCCAGGCGGCCGCGCCCCTGACCGCCGACAAGCCCCTGGCGGGGAAGACCGGAACGACGGACAACTTCACCGACGCCTGGTTCATCGGCTTCTCGCCCTCGCTGTGCGCGGGCGTCTGGGTCGGCTATGACGACAACAGAAAGCTGGGTCGCGACGAAACCGGGGCCGTCGCCGCCCTGCCCATCTGGATTGATTTCTTTCGCTCCCTGATCGAGTCCGAGAAGAAGAAAGCCAAGGAAGGGAACACGGAGGTCAAGTTCGAGGAGTTCGAGGTCCCCCCGAACATCATCTTTCTTCCCATCGACCGCATGACCGGCCTTCTGGCCGCGCCCATCTGCAAATGGCGCTTCATGGAGGCCTTCGTCGAGGGCGCGGGCAACATCCCCTCCCGTTATTGCAGCTACGAGGACCACCTCCTGACGCTCCACTACGCCACCGGCGGCAAGGACCCCGAGAACCGGTAGGCGCGTCTCCCCGAGCGGCGTTCAAACCGCCGCGAGGCAAAAAAAAAGGACCGGCCGAAGCCGGTCCTTTTTTGTTCGGATTTCGTTCAGCGATGGTGTCCGCCGCCTCCTGAGGAGTGCGAGCCGCCGGAGCTTCCATGGGACGATGAGCCCGAGGAGCCCGAGGAACTGCGGCCCGAAGAAGAGCTGCTGCCGCTGCGGGACGTCGTCCCGCGGCTGGACGAGCTGCTCGAAGTGGACGAGGAGGAGGAGGACGAAGAGGATGAGGAGGACGATCCGCTTCCGTAAGAGTAGCGCCGATAGGCGCTGCCCAGGGAGCTATAGGACGAGCTTTCGCCTTCTTTCTTGCGGATCTTCCGCTCCCCGGTATTGACCGTCCCGGTCTTGGTCGTAGCGGTGCCCTGCCCCGTCTCGCCCTTGGCGCGGGAGTCGATGCGGCGGGCGTCGACGGTCTTGGTCTCGCCCGACTTCGCCTCGCCGCTCCTGGCGTCGCCGGAGACGCGCCGGGTCGAAATGTCGGTAGCCCGATTGCCGTTGGAAGCCTCGCCGCCTTTGCGCAGGAGATAGCCTCCTCCCTGGAGGGCTTCGGCGCCGATTCCGGTCGCGGAGACGGGCCGGACGTCCGGGAAATGAGGGGACATGGTGATCTTGCCCAGGGATCTCAAACCTTCGTCGCCGATGGCCAGCTTGTGGATGTCTCGGGCCTGGAGCTGATCCTTGCGGATGACGGTCAGGGCCCGGGAGTTATGGGGGTAGTCGCCGGTCCACCCGCGTCCGTAGTAGCGGTTGTTGTAGAGGATGCCGGGATAGCCCCAGTAGCTCATCGGAGCCCAGCCGAAGTAGTCGTAATCCCACCACCAATCGACCCAAGCCGGACCCCAGACGTTCATGGGGATCCAATACCAGCCCCAGTTCATGGCCCACTGCCAGCGGCCGTAATGGAACGGGCCCCAGCCCCAGGGTTCATAAGGAACCCAGGTCCAGCCGGCCATGGGAATCCACATCCAGCGGCCGGACAGATAGGGATGCCAATCGGCGCCCATCCCGCGCGGGATCCAGACATTGCCGTACTCCGGGGAATCGGCCCAGTCGCCGTATTCGTCCAGCTCGCCTTCGAAATCGGCCAGGTCGCCCGTCAGGTTCCGCCGGGCCAACTGGCGGTTCACCGCGGCCGAGCGGGTGGCGTTGAACTTGTCGAAGGAATCCTCGGCTGCGGCGGCGTAGAACGCCGTCGGCCGGCCGTCGAAACGCCCTTCGGTCAGGGCCAGGCGCTGGGCGCCTTTGACCAGCATGGAGCCGTCGCCCCCCGCCGCCTCGATGGTGCCCTGGAAGACGAGAATCTCGGTGGCCCCGTTCTCCCGGACGTTGATCCGGTAGAGCCCCTTGTCGAGGACATAGAACGTGGCGTCGTCGGTCAGGATCTCGATGGCCTTCTCGCGTTCCAGATCGCCCACCTCGAGGTAGATGTTCCCGGCCCACTGGCGCAGCCGGATCTGGCTCCGGTCGCGGCGGGGAAGGGAGGTGAAGTCGATCTTGGTGTTCTCGTCCAGGCGGAGATAGGTCCGCCGGCCGAGATAGATCTCCAGCCGCCCGTCGGTCGTGCCGATCCGGTCGCCCTCGACGACGGGGGCGTTGATTTCGGCGTCTTCGAAGCCCAGATCCTGGGATCTCTGGATGAAGGTGCCGCCGGAAAGATAGCTGACCCGGGCGAACGAATTGTTCGCATACTTGGTCGTTTGTTCCTTGTCCTGGGCGGCCATGCAGCCGGCCAGGATGGCCACGCTGAGCGCGATCAGAAGAGTTCTTTTCATGGCCTTTCTCCTTCCAAGGCCTTAATGTGCAATTATTATACCAACTTCCCCGCCTGTAGATCTATCGCCCGGCCGTCTTTTTTGTCCCCTAAAAGGGACATCTGACCTCGGGGAGAGCCTTGAAAATAGTCAATAAAATGAAGAAAAATCGTTCATCTAGAGCGGCCAGAAGCTCCGCTGGATGTCGAAAACGGGCATGATTTCTTTCTGGGTCTCGAGCGAAGGATCGGCCGCCACGGCCGGCGGAGGCTCGATCCCCGCCAATTGCCCCAAAACCGACCGGACGCCGGCGGCCAGGACCGGAAGGTCGTAACCGCCTTCGAGGACGAGGACCAGGCGGCCTCCGCAAAGCGTCTCGGCCAGGGACTTGAGCTCGGCGGCCAGGGCGGCGAAACCCTCGGTCGAGATGCGCATCCCGCCCAGAGGATCGCCCCGTCCGATATCAAAACCGGCCGAGACCAGAATGAATTGCGGTTCGAAGGCCTCGGCGATGGGGCCCAGCAGGTTGCGGTAAAGGAACCTATAATCCCCGTCCGTTTTTCCAGGACGCAGGGGAACGTTGACGGTGAATCCCTGGCCTTCGCCCCAGCCCGTCTCGTCCCACGAGCCCGTTCCCGGAAAAAGGGGAGATTGATGGGTGGAAAAGAAAAGAACGTCGCGGCGGTCGTAGAAGGCGTGCTGGGTGCCGTTGCCGTGGTGCAGGTCCCAGTCGGCGATCAGTACGCGCGAAAGCCCGCGGGATTGGAGGAGATGCCGGGCCGCGACGGCGACGTTGTTGAAGAAACAGAATCCCTTGGCCTGGTTGGATTCGGCGTGATGGCCGGGCGGCCGGACCAGGGCCAGGGCGTTGCGCGCCTCGCCGCTCAGGACCGCGTCTACGGCCGCCAGCACTCCGCCGGCCGCCAGCAGGGCGGTCTCGAACGTCCGGGCCGTGGCCGCGGTGTCCTGGTCGATGGAAACATATTCGCAGCCCGCGGTCGACGCGACGTACCCGTAGTACTCATGGGCGTGGACGGCCTCGATTTCCTCCCTCGTCGCCGGCCGCGCTTCGATCCGTTTCAGCGGCAGCCCGGGCTCCCGGTCGAGCAGGGCATGGATCGCCTCCAGCCTCCGCGGCGACTCGGGATGCCCCGGCCCCATGTGATGGGCCAGATACCGCTCATCGCGGACGAGGCCGGTTGCTCCTTGATTCATAGGCGTCATTGTAATCCCGATTCCTGTCGTTACCGAAACAAAAAAATAAGATTGCGTGTGCCGTTTGCGGAAGATTAAATTATCGGTCGGTTCGGGTAACCCGGGGCAAAACCCGTGCGACAAGCCTTTGGCAGTCCTCCGCGTGAGCAAGGACGGGCTTTGCCAGTCCTACGCCTTGGCAAGGACGACGGAGCGGAAAATCTTAGAGTTGACTCGTCCGCGCCCCGCTTCAAACTTATTGATATCACCACCCCTACCCCTCCTGCGCAGGAGGGGCTTCGTCCGCGGACTCGTAGCGGAGAGGAGGAGAGCGAAGGCCGAGCGTCGGAGCGGATTTTCCTCGCCGGGGAAAATCCGCGCGTTTTGAACCGGGTTACCCGAACCGACCGACAATCCATCAAACGCGAACGGGACTGCTTACAGCGGCGCCCGCCGACATTTTATTTCTTCGGAAAGAACTTGCCCAATTCCTCGGCGGTCGGCTTGGGCGTCAGCAGGCTGACGATGACAAGCGCGCCGAGCGAGACGATGAGGGACGGATAGATGAGCGGTATGCCCCACGGATCGCCCTCGGGCACCTGGGCCGCGGGCAGAACCTTGGACATGACGAAGAAGAAGACGCAGACGACCGAGCCGGAGATGATGGACGCCAACCCGCCGGCCCGGGTGGCCCGCTTCCAGGCCAGGGCGGCGATGAGGGCGGGGGTGATGGCCACGCCGTAGATCGTGTAGGCGAACAGGCTCATCTCCAGGACGCTCTTGAGCTGGGTGGCCAGGAGGAAGGCTATGACGCCGACGACAACGATGAGGACCTTCTGGAGAGCCACCATCTTCTTAGGATCGGCGTCCTTCTTGAGGAATCGCTGGTAGATGTCGCGCATCAGGGTCGTGGAGGGGGACAGCAGATAGTTCATGCCGGTGGAGATGACGACGGCGCAAGCCGCGCCCAGGAGCAGGACGCCGACCGGGACGGGCACGAGCTGCTTGGCGGCCATGAGGACGACCTTGCCCCCGGCCTTGGGCACGCTCAGATCGATCTGGCCCTTGAGCTTGCTGAAGGCGAAGACGGCGATGACCACGACGATGGTCTCGACGAAGATCGTGCCGACCGTCCACCAGGCCACGGCCTTCTTGGCGTCCTTGCCCGACTTGGCGCTGTAGAATTTCTGGTACATGCTCTGGACGCCCAGCAGGAGAAACATGGTGGAGAGGAAATAGCCGATGGCTTTGAGCCAGGGATGGGCCCCGAAGTGGCTGTTGACCACGGCGAAATAGCCGGGGTCCAGGGCCGCCTTGGCCGCCGGCAGGCCGCCTGCGGCGTGGATGACGAAGGGCACGGCCAGCAGACAGGCTAAGACGATGATGATGCCGTTGGGCAGGTCGGTGTAGGCGATGGCCACCATGCCGCCGACCGCGGTGAAGAGGATGACGAAGACGGCGGCGATGAGCGTCCCCGTCGATTCGGAGATGCGGCCGTCGGTGATGACGTTGAGGATGAAACCCCCGGCGACGAACTGGTAGGAGACGATGGAGATGAAAGAGAGGATGAGGGCCATGGCGCCGAAGAGTCGGGCCGCGGGCCCGTAGCGCACTTCCAGCACATCGCCGACCGTGTATTGGCCGAAGGTGTGGATCTTGGCGGCCAGGAAATAGATGAGGATGATGCCGACCCAGGCGCCGGCGGCCAGCCAGAGGGCGGAGAAGCCGGCCTTGGCCGCGAATTCCGCGCCGCTGATGAACGTGCCGGAGCCGATCCATGTGCAAATCAGGGTGAAGACCATGACCTGCCACTTGAGATTACGGCCGGCGACCTGGAAGTCGTCCTCGCTCTTGATCTTGCGGGAGCGGTAGAAGTTGAAGCCGGTCAGGACCAGAAGGTAGGCCACGATGATGATGAAATAGATGTTCATGACGGTCTCCTTTCGTCCTTATTACGATGGGCGGGGCGGGCGTGCGCTTTGCGCTTCCCCAAACGCAGGCGAAGATAGACGCCGCCCATGATCAGACGGCGCCGGAAATCGGCGAAGGATCGGATGTGCTTGAAAGCTTCGGGGGCCTTGCGGATCAGCCCCTTGTTGGGGTTGGCGCTGAAAGACCAGCGGAAGACCAGCTCGCTGATCTGCCGCCAGGTCAGCTTGTCCACGTAGAGCGGGACATCGCCCTGGGCCTGGGGCAGGGTGATGACGCCCTTGCGGTAGCGCCGGGTCCAGGTGAAGTCCTTGGGCAGGAAACCGTTCTCTTTGGCCAGCCGCTCCAGCGGCGTGCCGGGATAGATGTGCAGGATGGCGATCGAGCCTTCGATGCGTTCCTGGTA
>Ga0182021_10008164_pt1 | contig 12411 bp, 12 predicted proteins | sample 612E3MmetaG_FD_120493 | JGI IMG/M metagenome (GOLD analysis project Ga0182021, IMG submission 120493) | Permafrost microbial communities from Stordalen Mire, Sweden - 612E3M metaG (Illumina Assembly) | ecosystem: Environmental > Terrestrial > Soil > Wetlands > Permafrost | place: Sweden...
ATGCCGGCGCTGTTGACCAGCACATCGAGCCCGCCGAGGAAGGCCACCGCCTCGCGGGCCATGAGCTGCAGCGGCGCCACCTCGCGGAAATCCGCCTTGAACGCCGCCGCCTTGCCGCCGGCCTCCACGATCTGCTTGACCGTCGCCTCCGCGCCCGCGGCGCTCTGCGAATAATGCACCGCCACGGCCGCCCCGCGCCGCGCAAACTCGAGCGCAATTCCCTGCCCGACGCCCGTTCCGGAACCCGTCACCAGCACCCGCTTGTTCTTCATACTGTTCCCTCCACGGTTAGTCCCTCTCCCGGCCGCAGCAGCATCGCCTTCACGCCGGGGCACAGGACCGCGCACGCGTTGATGAACCCGCCGGGATCGCCTCCGCCCTGTTCGGCGAGGGTCCAGAAGTGACAGGGAATTGCGATGCGCGGCTTCGCCTCGGAAACCAGCCGGGCCGCGTCGATGTGATTCATGTTGCCGAACACGCCGTTGATCGCCGGCAACACCACGTCGGGTTTCAGATCGTAAAGCGGCTTGAACAGGACCGGCCGCCACGACGTGTCGCCCGTGGCCATCACGCGGATGCCGCCGAAATCGAGAACCAGCGCCACGGCGCTCGGCGCCAGGTCGCCGTGATCCGCGGGCACCGTGTGAACAACCAGATCGCCCAGATCGTGGCGGCGGTTCGATTCGAGCAACACGCGGCGCGCAGCCGGCACGCCGGCTTCCTCCAATCCCGCCATGCACCCGGCGGGGGCGGCAAAGCGGCAGGCGGGATTGTTGCGGGCGATCACGGGGATCGCGTCGGGATCGAGGTGATCCGTGTGCTCGTGCGTGAGGATCACCCAGTCCGTCTCGACCTCCTGCGGACGCAGCGCCGGCAACGACAGGCGCTTGGATCCGTGCAAGCGCTCGCACGCGTCGGACAGGTAGGGATCGAGAAAGACCCGCCGCCCCGCCGCCGTGCGAAAGGCGAACCCCGCCTGACCCAGCCAGTACAACCGCACCCCATCCGCGGGAACCGCCGTCTGCCGCAGATCGTCCGTCAACTCACTCATCGCGCACCTCCCAAACCAGGCCCTGTTCGCCTGGATCGAATGTCGCTCCCCCGCTTGCCCATGACACTAGGGCGCCGCGGGAACGGCCGCTTCCTGCCCCGCCTTCAGCACGAGCGTGCGGGAATGCTTGCGGGACAGCGTTTCGTCGAGATCGAGCAGTTCCCTGTAGCGTGCCGCGGAAACGATGGCCGGCGCCGTTAGCGCGCGCGCCTCCACGACCACCGTGCGGCCGGCCTTGCGGTCCTCAGTCACCGTCTTCGAACTCACGTCCATGACGGCTCCGGCCGCGTCTCGCACCTGGAGGTCCGCCGGCAGGTATTCCACCTGGTAGTCCGCCGGAATGCCGATCTCCAGCCTCACCTTTTTCTCGCGCCGGGTGGCGAGCAACAGCGGGTTCACTCGCGTGTCGGCTTTCACGTCGAGCACGCCCTCGAGAAATTCAGGAAACGCGCCGTAGAGGAATCCGGAGTCGGCCACCGCATAGCGCGGCAGGCGCACCGCATACTCGATCACGCCGGGATAAGAGGAGAAGTCGGTCACCAAGTCGCTGTTGGTTTCCGCGCCCTGTGAGAGCAGCGCGATCAACTCCTGGTGGTAGCGGCGCCGCTCTTCGGGCGTCATCTCGGCAAACCGCTGGTGCTCCGCCCCGAAAGCCGTGCCATACAGCAATTGGCGTTTCCTGAGTGTCACGTCGCCGTTGGGTTCGATCGCCAGCCAGTAGCGGGATTCCGAGAGGTCCGGGCGGGCGGGAACAATCTCGCCCATCTTTCCCGAGGGCAGAAACAGCGCGAACGCGCCCGCATGAGGCGTGGCGCCGAGCGCCGCGTATTGATCCGTGTCGTTGAAGTAGATCCAGCGGTCCGTCTTGTCCGCCGCGGAGCGGTCGCGCACGCGCACGAGCACTTGGCCGAACGTAGCCGCCACGGGCAAGGCGCCCAGGCGCGCGGCGAGTTCGGGAATCGCCGGCATGGACGACGCCAGGACGAACTCGGGATCGAACCCGGCGACGGCGAGCAGGGCGTACAGCAGGACCGCGCGGTCGGTCGTGTTGCCGTAGCCGTCGCTGAGCGTCCGGTCCGCGGGCGTGATCCGGTCCTGCGGCATATCCGCAAGGCCCGGCTCGGTCTCGCGCACGCGCAGGGCGACGAAGTCGCGGATCGCCGTCAGTTTGGCCTCGTCGCTCTTCGCCCCTGCCGTGAGGCGCCTGGCCTCCCGGGCAACCGTCCGATCCTGCGCGGCGGCCTTCTTGAACGCCTTGGCCAGCCCGCGGGCGTACGTCGTCCAGTCGCCGACCGAGGCGAAGACGGTCGGGTTGAAACTCCACCAGGGCGGCAGCAGGTCTTCGCGTTGGACCGGCTTGACGTTCTCCACGGTCCATTCGACTTGCACGCACGGCTTCACCCGGTTGGTGACGCACGTCACATGGATGCCGTCGCAGGCGCCGGTTGCCGTGCGCACCAGCCCCGCGGGCGCGGCGATACGAACGGTCTTGCGCGCGATCGGATCCAGCGAGCGGAGCGACTCATAGACGGCGAAGAACGGGCGGTTCGTACACGCGCGGACATAGCGGTATTCGATCGTGCAGCCGGTGTCCACGGCCGGCAGGCTGGCCACCAGAATCTTACCGGCCGGATAGCGGCCCGCCGTGCCGACCCAGGGGGCGTCCATGAGATTGATCTCCTTCGCGCTGATCTCCCGGCGCTTGCCGTCGGCCGACGTCACGATTCCCTGCTCCAGCCGGACGTCTTCCCATCCCGCATTGAAGGCGATCTTGAGTTCGGAGTTCTGCTTCTTGCCGGCGTAGGTGAGAATTCTCTTCCGGACGGAACGCGTTTCGGTCCAGGTGTGGGCGTTGGCCACGTCATACGTCACGGTTTCGTCGAGCACCTGAGCGTCGGCCGGGCTTGTCGCGGCGGCCGCCGCGGCGGGCAGCGCGTAGATCGGAATTTCGCGAGCCGTATGCTCGATCTTCGTCAGCGTGTCCTTGAGGTTCCGATACTCGGACGGAGCGAACTCCACGGCCTTCAGCCGGAAATCCATCGACGCTTCCAGCATGGTGTTGGTCTGGCGCAGTTCGGAGCGCCAAAGGAGGGCGGCGTCCTCGAACGGCTCCGGCCGGGGGAGGGATTCGGCCGGCCCCACGCTGCCGCCCAGGTCCAAAGCGAGGCGCTCCTGCACGCCGCAGGCCGTTTCGGTCTGGAGCGGATACTTGCGCTGTTGCAGCCCCGTCTGGCCGACGATGTGATTGACGAGTCCGAGACGCGTGCCCAGAACCGGCAGGGGCAGCAGGAGCGAGCGGCCATCGTTGATGAACACGTTGTCCGCCTCGTAGGCGATGCGCACGGTCAGCGTCGTGGAGACGTCCATCATGTCCGCCGGGCTGAAGGCGACGTCGGTCACGCGCGCGCCGGGCTCGGCCCGTTCCGCCACCGTTTCGACAAAGCGCCGCCGGTCCTCCGGCTTGCTCCGGGCGAACCAGCCGCGGTAGGCGTTGTCGTTGACGCCGTCGAATCGCAGCACCGTGACGGCGTCCAGATGCCGTTCCGCGTTGATCCGGCCGGTCGTGTCGATCCGCATGAGATTGGACTCCGCCGGGTCAACCGGCGAGGTGCGCAACGGATCGCCCTCGGGCGTGGCCACCAGAAAACTCTTATCGTCCAGGTACGCGGGCAGCAGTTGGGTGGTGTTCTCGTCCGTTGGGTCCATCAGCGTGTAGCTTCCGTCCGCTTCCCGGACGGCCACGATGGCGTGATTGAAATACGGCTGCGCCACCTCGGGGTCTTTCTTGACGCCCGTGTCGATGAGCGTCGGAAACGCCTCGAATCCCGCCCCGCGCAGCAGGGCTACCAGCAAGGCGGCCTTGTCGCGGCACACGCCGTGCTGGGCCTCGAAGGTGTCCTTGGCGTCATGCGGCTCGTAACCGGGCGCCGCCGCTTCCACGGTGATGCCCATGTACCGGATGCGTTGCGACACGAAGTTGAAAAGCGCTTCGAGTTTCCGGCGGCGGCCATCGAGGCCCTGGGTCAGCGCCTCGACTTTGGCCTTCATGGCGGGCGAGGCGGCGTAGTGCGGCTCGGACAGTTGCCAGTACCACCGCGAAACGCTCTGCCAATCGGGCGAGGTGCTGACCAGCAGCCGCTGGACGCACGTGTGGACGGGCGGCATGTTCGGCTCGGGAAACATGCGCGGCACGTCCCGGGCTTCCCAGCGATAGAGCAGGCGGCCGTCTTTTTCGGCCACCGAATGGGTGACCGTGCCCTTGATCTCGGCCTTCAGGGCGATACTGCGCAGCGGGCGGTGGGTCGGGGCGTTGATCTCGATCGCGCTGCGGACGATCGGCTGAGGGCCTTCCAGGACCAGCCAGTCGCACCAGGCGTCCTTCATCCGCGGATGAACGATGCGATCAAACATGACGACGTGCAGGACGTCGCCCAAGTCCAGATCCGCCACGTTGACCTGGATGACCTTGTCATTCGGGTTGTAGATGTTCATCGCCATGGCCCCGGAGTCTATGACGAGGCGGCTCTGCGCCTGAACGTCCACGGCGACCGTGCGGCCGTCCGGCTTGACGATCTCCAGCAGCGGAATCCTGCAATCCTCCGGCCCGCGCTGATACGGGATGGTGAAATGGCTGGAGACGGTGAGGTGGTTGCGGCGTCCCTCCTCGGTCAGAATCTTGATATACTCCTCGGCCCACTGGGTATAGGTGCCGTCCTCGGCGTATTGGATGCGGTTCAGGCCGCCGACCAGCACGTCCTCGGCGTCCGGATACTTCTCCGCGGTCACGCCCTTGGCCGTTTCGAGCACGGCCGGCCGGTCGAGCATACCGCGCGAAAAATCCTCTTCGGCCAGCCCCACCCCGCACCACAACGAGAGCAGAGTCGAAAGAGCACTGGTTACGGTGAAGCTCGGACGCATGATTTCCTCTCCCGTGTTTCGATTCCGTTTCCGACGCCCCGACAACATACAGGGCCGGCACCCGAAGATGCAACTCCTCGCGAATTTGCGTTGACATTTTCCCGCCGTCATCCATACTTATCCTATCTTTTTAATAGGATAAACAGTGAAACTGACATCCCGCAGCGAATACGCGCTCCTGGCGCTGGTGGAACTCGCCCGCCGGGACGGCGACGTGTACGTGCCATCCGAGCAACTCGCCGCCGCGCAGGGGATCCCCCGCAAGTTCCTGGAACAGATTCTCTTCGCCCTCACCCGCGCCCGCATCCTCAAGAGCGTGAAGGGGCAGCACGGCGGCTACGCCCTCGCCCGGCCCGCGGACCGCATCGCGCTGGCCGAAGTCATCCGGCTCCTGGACGGCGCCCTGGCGCCGACCGAATCGGTGAGCCGCTATTTCTACGAGTCCACGCCCATCGAGAAGGAACCCGGACTCATGGCCGTGTTCCGGGATATCCGCGATTACGTGGCGGCCAAGCTTGAGAAAACGACCTTGGCAGACGTTTGCGCAACAAGGAGAACAACCCATGAAAAGTGAATGCTTCAAATCGATCGCTCTCGCCGCGGGGGTCCTGGCGCTGGCCGCGCCGGCGCCCGGCCTGGCGCAGGACCTGGAGGGCACCATCGGCATGTCCGGCGCCTGGGCGCTCTACCCCATGGCCGTCAAGTGGGGCGAGGAGTTCCAGAAACTCCACCCCAAGGTCCGCTTCGACATTTCCGCCGGAGGCGCGGGCAAGGGCGTGACCGACACGCTGGCCGGCGCGGTGGATATCGGGCTGGTTTCGCGCGACCTGAACGCCGCCGAAACGGAAAAAGGCGCCCTCGGCTTCGCGGTGGTCAAGGATGCGGTGGTGGCCATCGTCAATGCCCGCAACCCCGTCCTTCAAAAGCTCCAGTCGCAGGGCCTCACGAAGGACGTCTTCCAGCGGCTGTGGCTCCGCCCGGACGCCTCCACCTGGGGCGAGGCGACGGGCGGAACCGAGAAGGCCCCGGTTCGCGTCTACACGCGGTCGGACGCCTGCGGCGCGGCCGAGACCTGGGCCAAGTACCTCGGCAAGAAGCAGGAGGATCTCAAGGGCGTGGGCGTCTATGGCGACCCGGGCATCGGGGAGGCCGTGCGCAAGGACGTGATGGGCCTCGGGTACAACAATGTCAACTTTGCCTACGACCCGAAGACCGGCAAACCGGTGGCGGGCCTTGCCCCGGCCCCGATCGACGTGAATGCCGACGGAAAGCTCGACGCGGCCGAGAACTTCTACGCCTCACGCGACCAACTCCTGGCGGCCATTGCCGACGGGCGTTATCCCTCGCCCCCGGCGAGAGATTTGTACCTGGTGACCAAAGGCAAGCCCGGCAAGGACGTGGTGAAAGCGTTTCTGGCCTGGGCGCTCACCGAGGGACAGAAATACGTCTCCGACACCGGCTATATCGTGCTTCCGCCCGAACGGCTGAAGCAGGAACTGGCCAAACTTGCGACGAAGTAATCCGTGGCAGGGCATGGACTTCCGATTGCTCAAAGACCGTTGCGCGGGGGGCGTGTTCTTCGTCCTGACGGCGGGCTCCTGCCTGCTCATTCTTCCCATTGCCGCGGGCCTCTTCCTGAAATCGCTTCCCGTGCTGCGCCACCAGTCCATCCTCTCCATCCTGACGTCGGCGGAATGGAGCCCGCTCGGGGGCCGTTTCGGCATGCTGCCGTTCGTGGCCGGAACCGTTTACATCACGACGCTGGCGCTGGCGCTGGCGGTTCCGGTGTCCCTGCTCACCGCGATCTATCTCGCCGAGTACGCGCCCCGGGGCGTGCGCCAGGCCTTCCTGCCGGTGCTGGACCTGCTGAGCGGCATCCCCTCGGTCATTTTCGGCGTCTGGGGCATTCTGGTCGTCGTGCCCGCCGTGGCGAGGATGGCGGACACCTTCGGAGCCTATTCGAGCGGCTACTCGCTGCTGGCCGGCGCGGTGGTTCTGGCCCTGATGGTGTGCCCGTTCATTACGCATCTGGCTCATGAAGTCATCTCGGCGGTTCCATCGGGAATCCGGGAGGCGTCCCTTTCGCTGGGCGCCACGCGGTGGCAGACCGTCAAGCACACGATCGTCCGGCGCGCGCTGCCCGGCATTACGGCGGCGATCGTGCTCGGGTTCTCCCGCGCCTTTGGCGAGACCATCGCCGTGCTGATGGTCGCCGGCAACGTTCCCGCCATTCCCCGGTCCGTCTTCGATCCGGCCTATCCACTCCCCGCCCTGTTGGCCAACAACTACGGCGAGATGATGTCCATCCCGCTCTACGGCTCCGCCCTGATGCTGTCAGCCCTCGTGCTGCTCGCGGTGGTGCTGGGCTTCAATGTGCTGGCGCGGGGCCTGTTGCGCCTGGCGCCGGAGGGACAGGAATGAACAGGCGCCGATTCGACCGGCGGAAGGCCGAGGAAGCGGCGTTTGTCGCGCTCATGATTCTGTGCGCCTCCTTGATGGCCGGCGGCCTGGCGCTGATTATCGGGACCATTCTCTATAAGGGCCTCCCGTCGCTCAGCCTGGCCATGGTGACCCAGACCCCGCAGGGCGGCTACTACCTGGGCAAGGGCGGCGGCGTGCTGAACGCGATCCTGGGGTCGCTCTACCTCGCGGCGGGCGCGACCGGGCTGGCGCTTCTCGTGGCCGTGCCGGTCGTGAGCTACGTCAATGGGTTCCTTCCCCGGCATTCACGCGCCGGGCGTTGGGTGCGGTTCTCCATGGACATCCTCTGGGGAATCCCGTCCATCGTCTACGGCGCTTTCGGGTTCATGATCATGCTGGCCCTGGGGCTCCGGGCCTCGCTCGGCGCCGCCATGGTCGTGGTGGCGCTCTTCGAACTCCCCATTCTGGTGCGGACCATGGACGAAGCCGTCCGGATGGTTCCCCGGGACTTGCGGGAGGCGGCGTACAGCCTGGGCGCCACGCGCCTCGAAACGGCTCTCGGCGTCGTGGCGCGGCAGGCGCTTCCCGGGCTCCTGACCGCCACGCTCATGGCGTTCGGCCGGGCCATCGGGGACACCGCCTGCGTGCTGTTCACGGCGGGATTCACCGACCGCGTCCCCACGTCGCTCACCGAACCGGCCGCCACACTGCCGCTCGCCATATTCTTCCAGTTGGGCACGCCGTTCCCCGAGGTGCAGGGCCGCGCCTACGCCTCCGCCGCCATTCTGACGGTCCTCGTGCTCGCGGTCAGCCTCGGCGCCCGTTTTCTGTCGCGGCAGGCGACGCGCCACGTGATCCGATAGGTCCACATGAATACAAGCCATCTCGAAATCAGGAATCTGAGCGTCGCTTACGGGAAACAACCCGTCTTGAAAAACATCAACCTCACGATCCCCCCCAACTCGATCACCGCGATCATCGGGCCGTCGGGCTGCGGGAAGACCACGTTGCTCCGCTGCATGAACCGGCTCCTGGAAACGGCGGACGGCGCGTCCATCGAGGGCAGCGTGATGGTGGACGGCGAGGACATCTACGCGCCCGGCGTGGAAGTGACGCATATCCGGCGGAAGATGGGACTGCTTTCGCAACGACCGCAGGTCCTGCCCATGTCGGTCTACGACAACGTCGCCTACGGGCCGCGGATCCACGGCGAGCGCAACCGGCGCCGGCTGGAGGAGCTGGTCGAGCGCTACTTGACCATGGCCGGCCTTTGGCTCGAGGTTCGCGACCGCCTCCATTCCCCGGCGGCGCGCCTTTCGATCGGGCAGCAACAACGGCTCTGCCTCGCCCGCGGTCTGGCGGTGGAGCCCGGGATCATCCTTGGCGACGAGCCCACGTCAGCGCTCGATCCGCAATCGAGCCAGACGGTCGAGAAATGCCTGATCGAGTTGAAAAAGAACTACACCATTATCCTTGTGACGCACATTCTCCGACAGGCGAGGCGGCTGGCCGACAACATCGTCTTCCTTTATCTCGGCGACGTCGTGGAAACCGGAACGGCGGAGGAGTTCTTCAACCGTCCCCGGCAGGAACTCACCCGCAAGTATATCCAAGGGGTTATCAGTTGACGGGACCCGCGATCCCGCCGCCCTGGATCCGACTCAGGCGACCTTGACCAGATTGTGAAGCCTCCCGGTCAAAAGGTTTCCGCCGTCCATTTCATTTATCGGATCGCGCGACAGCCATCTTCCGACCTCCGGACTGCAGTATCTGCGGCCACGTTCCTTCACGGGCGAAAAGGGGGTATGCGTCTTCGGGCTCGCAAGAAATTTCCCCGGCACTGCGTTTTCGGGTTCCGCTGTGAAAGAGTAGCCCATGGTCAGACCAAACCGCCTACGCAACACCGACTATCTTCCTGTTCTTTCATATAAGCCTTTTCGTGTTCTTCTGGTCACCCCCCCAGTCAACTGGCTCATCTTCAGCGGGTTGGAGGGTGTTCACCCCTGGTTACCCTGGTCACCCCAAGAAGGTTTCGGAAACCGGTTTCCGACTCACTGGACGTCCATAATACGCTTCAGCTTCGGGACCAAGTCAGGCAGGTCATCCTGTAATCGTCTTCCACAAGACCGTCGGTTCCACTCCCCAGTAGTGGTGTACGGCGAAGTTGCGCATGTCGGACATCAGGCGCCAGGGAACATCCGGATGCTGGGCGACAATCTCCTCCGGGACATGGCCCGCCGCCTCGCCAATGGTGATGAAATTGCGGATCACTGCATCTATCGTGCGCCCGTCGTCCTCGAAATACTCATAGACCCATAGACCATTCCGGCTGTGTACTCTTGTATCCGCCCGATGGCGTCGAGGATGTCCCCGACCAATGATTGCCACTCCCTATGCGACATTCAGCGCCTCCGTCAGGATTCTGCCACGCAAGGAGGGCTTCAACGCCTTGGGCATGACCAAGTCAACGCGGTCCACGCCCAAGAGGGCCTCAATGTCGTGCTGGACCCGGAAGAACTCCAGCAGCCCGAGTGGCCGGTCGAACTCGACGAGCAGGTCAACGTCGCTCGCCGCGGTGGCCTCGTCCCGCGCAACGGAACCGAAAACCGCCAAGGACTTGATCCCGCGGCGGCGAAACTCGTCCATGTGCTCCGCCAGCCGCTTCATGATCTCTTTTCGTTGCTGAACCATCAGCCCTTCTCCTCGTTCACAGCCCGAATAGTATGCCCTCCGCCCGCCGATCTCAATCCCGGATTTGCGCAGTTTTCGAGCGCACCGGGGACCAGTCATCCCGAGCATCGTTGCTCATTCGTCACACTTCCGATGTGTTGCTTGTCCCTCTGTCGAAGGTCGCGCCCTGCCCCTCGGCTTATCCGTCTGTCTCGACAGCATCAAAGCCTGGGTTGCTCCTGGTTGAAAGAAGCGGGCGATGTCGTCAACCGAATACGGTCTCGGCAGTTCGTTTCTTCCGACGCCAACGGCAACCGTCGTCGCTCCATTCCCCGGTACCCCATATTATGGCGATGTGTGGTTCGCCAACGTATCTCCCCCGGACTAGGTCATCAGTCTGCGAGCCCACCCAACAAAAGTTGTCGTATTCCAATCGAAAACGGTTTCGCTCACACATTACACCATTGAAATCGCACACCGTGTGAACCTTGTACTTCTTGCATGTAATGGTCTCGTTATAGTATCGCACTTGGCGTTCGCATATGCATTTGCATTTGTAGGTCAACGCGTGATTCTCAAATGCGTAATCCTTCAATGTCCACCAAGTGAAATTCTCCGTGGGAAGGGTTCCCGAGAACTGATAAACAACTTGTGGCGCAGAATCCGAGCAGCCTTGAAGGCCATAAGCGTCATGCAACATAATGGGCAGATTGCGTGTGAAACTGTAAACATGCAGCCCGCCCTTTTCCCCGATCGGATCTCGGTTGCACCATCTTCCGACCTCCGGGCTGTAAAAACGTTGACCACGTTCCTTCACGGGCGGAAAGGGGACATGCGTTTTCGGGCTCGAAAGGGAATTTTCCGGCACTGCGTTTTCGGGCGAGGCTGGAAGGAAGTAGCCCATAGGCAATCGTGTTCCTGATGGGCACGAATGTACGACGATCAGGGGTGGGAAGGAAGGAAAATCAGCGACAAGCGGTGGCAACGGAAGGACTGAAGCCGCGCATCCCGTCAGTGACGAACGGCGAGCCTCTTTCGACGAACCATGATCTTCTTCAGAACGTCATCAACAGTCGGACTACCGAGAATACGCCGCCGCTCCGCCGTGTAGTCTCCATGGCCCGTGTCAAACTGTTGGAGGAAACGAATCGCATCCACGGAGCCAAGAGACTCTGTCAGAACGGTAATGCCTTCCTCTCGAATCTGGTTGAGTGTCTTCATTCGTCCCTCTCCGCAACCCATCGCAAGGGGTTGCATACTCGAACCTTCATGTTGCCGCACCGCCGTGCGGCGTTGACAAATCCATCGTCCGTGGTCAAGAGAACATCAGCTATCGCGCTTTCGGCGCAGGCCACGTGAACCGCATCATAACCGCCAAACCCGTGAGGCCCCAGTTCCTTGGCCCGCGCAGACTCACGATCTCCGATTTTCACATAGCAAGAAGCCACCCTCAACAGGTCATGGACTTTGCCCTGTCGCTCGATGTCAGGATTGTCATCGATCTCCGTCTCCAGCGCCTCACTGTTGATGAGAACAAGCTCCTTCCGTTGTATCCGTCCCAGAATCGTCAACACGGCCTCCGACTCCAACCTGACCCGATCCTGACTCTGGTCGTCAAAGGGCCGATTCAGGCAACATACATCGAGGTAGATGCGGGATTCGCGTCTCATATCCATAGTTAATATACCTCCATTTATGATTGGCCGCAACCGTCCTTTTCTCTCGGGTGGAAGCGTGCATGCTCCTTCTTGAGGTCCGTGATCGTGAGCAAGACGTAGGGCTTGAGGGTGTCGAGCGACTCGTGGCCGAGCAGATCCTTGACGTGGTACATGTTGGCCCCGTCGCGCAACATCTCTGTCGCGCATGAGCGCCTGAACGTGTGGGGCGTGACGTTCACCTTGATGCCGGCCCACCGGGGGCGTAAGGACGGGAGAAGACATGGCCGCAGGGATCGAACCGGGAAGGAGAAGGACAGGACCCACCGCCCAATCCCGTCGCAACGGCCCCGATCCATTGCGACGGCAACGGAAAGAATCGGGAAAACGTACGACGGGAATGGGGACCTTTTTACGGGCTCAGCGCGGGAACCGGGGCCGTTTCAGACAGGTTCAATTCGGGAACCGCGTACGGTCAGAGAGTGGTCGGTAACAGATAGATCGCCCCAGGGAACTCCACTCGTAGATGTCTGGCCATGCCCCGACTATCACACAACTACTCATCGCTTGTAAAGTGTATTGTGAAGGGCTGACCCGAATGGCGCTTAGTTAAGCCCCAATGTTTTCTTGCTCAATGACTTGCGACGCGGAGGTTCGGGGATGGTGCGAAAGAGAACCAAGCGCGATATTTGCTCC
>Ga0182021_10008165_pt1 | contig 12410 bp, 7 predicted proteins | sample 612E3MmetaG_FD_120493 | JGI IMG/M metagenome (GOLD analysis project Ga0182021, IMG submission 120493) | Permafrost microbial communities from Stordalen Mire, Sweden - 612E3M metaG (Illumina Assembly) | ecosystem: Environmental > Terrestrial > Soil > Wetlands > Permafrost | place: Sweden...
CAATCTTACCAAAAGCACCGAGAGATTTCCCAACAAGAATTTGAATTGATTCCATCTTCATAAGATTCATTTCAAGCATCAATGTCTTGCGTCCCATTTTTTTGATCATTTCTTCCGTTTCAGTAGATGGAACATAATCCACTAAAACGAGGTCAGCACCTGCTTCTGCTAATCCCAACGACATCCCCTGACCCAGTCCTGTACTGGCACCAGTGACAATGGCAACTTTTCCAGTTAAATTAAATAGATTACTCATGTATTTTTTCCTTCAGCAATATTTTTAATGACGATAAACAGTTTTCATCTGATTTTGAAGAATATATTGATTACCTGAAATAATATACCAATAATCTAATGCAAGAAAAATACTCAACGTAATTTAATTGCCTGCCCCTTTATTCCACTAAAAAGGCAGGCAGACGTAAAATGAATCTCAATCGATGAACAAAATCAGTCCTCTCTAGACTTTTTGCTTAAGGCTACAAATCTATCAAGTCTGAAATGAGTCCGATTCTCCGTTGTCGATAGTTGGCCCTCTCCATTTTTCACTACAAAGAATACGTATAAAACGAGAATGCTGTATAATACAGTCTAGCCGTTTGTACTTATTGTGCTTACTGAGCATTATTCAGTTGTGAAATGCCATAGCGGACCGTGCAGTGTTCCTTTTTCAGTGACCTCATCAATACGCCAATAGTACGTCATTTTCGGTTTTAAGCCACCTGGATTAAAAGAATTGTTTTTTTGATTTTTCTTAAACTGAGGAGTTGAGTTAATTCCAAAATACACTTTATGCGAGATTGCATTTCTTGCCGGTACCCACTTCAGAGTAGCTGATTTGTTTTGAATCTGCTGAGCGCCATCTCTCGGTCGCGGCAAAAACACTATGGGTAAAACAGATGGCATTGTTTCTTCCGGATCCCATTTGCCGTCGAATGTCCATTTTGCTGTGATCTCGTTTTCTTTCGGAGCGGTTTCAGCCGCTTCTAAATTGTTTTTAAACCAAGCAAAGTCGCCCCCTTCACGGTGGCAGTTATAATAATAATGCCGATCGCCCCATTGCCATCGTGTTCTGCTGCCTTCAGGCCAATAAATTGGTGTATCTGCCATTGCTTTAGAGAACTGGCAATCGAGTAGAAATATTTGTCCATCCCGATGGTTACGCCCCAGTGCAAACCCCTGCACACCATCGAAAAAAGAGCGGCGGATAACAAATTTCTGGCTTTTATTTGCATCGCCGTCATGCCAGATGCTTGCGCTATAGTGGTGCCCAAAAAATTTACTATCGGTAATATAGCACCATCCGCGCGGGCAGACATAATCTACCCCGCCTTCAAAAAAACAGTTGGCATGGTAATACATACCATTCTTTTTATTCCATAGACTGAGTGTGTCACCGCCATCGGCTATCACATTGCAATTTAAAATAATTATACGAGTTCCGCCGCCTCGAATAGCAAATTGATGACCTTCGTCATTATATAAAGATCCGTAATTATTGTGAACGGTGAGATTAGCTAACGTAATATCTGTAACAAACGAATCAATATTGATGACTGCCGTGCCCCAGTCCCATCTCATATCCAAAGGAGTCTTGTTAATTTGCGTACGTAATTGCGCATAGATAATGCGAGTACTGTCGCGATCTTCACCGACGAGTGTAATGAAACTTTTAGTGATAAATAACTTTTCTTTGTATACTCCATTTCGGATCAGAATAATGACATTCTGTTTATTGTCTGCCGGCACAGAATCAATGGCATCTTGAATCTTTGAGAATTGCCCGCTTCCATCTTGCGCGACAATGATGTTCACCTTATCTTTTGCAAACGCGGAAAAAGTAAACACACATGCGATGAGGATGACGGTAAGACCGATTATATATTTCATATTATTTAACCAGAATAAGTTTGATAGTTTGTGAGAAAGATTTTGAGTGCAGGCATGCGAAGTATACACCGCTGGGTAAATTCATGCCGTTTAATTCTACCGTATATGAACCGGCGGATTTCAAGCCGTCGACAAGTGTTGCAATCTCCCGTCCATAAATATCAAATATGCGCAAAGATGTATAGCAATACGTCCTTACAGAAAATGCAATTGTCGTTGATGGATTAAAGGGGTTAGGATAGTTCTGTTTGAGATTACCATCTTTCGGCACCATGGTCGTTTCATCCACAGAAACTATTCCCGTTTGTCCGACAATGCTGTTGAGATATTCTTCCAGCATTGTATAACCGCTGGGCGTAATTGTATTTCTATCAGATGGATCGTTCGGATTGAGACCATGGGCTATTTCCCAATTATCCGGTATACCATCATGATCGGAGTCAACCGGAGCAGGAAAGGAATTATTCGCCGGCCATCCACCTACATCCGTTGGTGAATCGATTATTCCTTTACCCCCACCGTTATACGTAGCGCCGAATGGTGCCGCGCCCGGATTGATTTCATTGATCACCCGGATATCTGCAGAATCCCTCTTGGGTAGTGTACAGCCCGCATCGGCTACAACAGAAGTAAAGGCTTGCTGTGCAGTTTGAGTTGTTACCGGTGCAACAGGCAACGGAGATGCGAGTTTAAATGTATCCTGCGGCAGAGTGCTTGCATCTGGTTGGACACCGCCGTTAGGGTAATTGACCCAGTTGTCTGCAGAGACACCGGTGTTTCCTTCTATATAATTCCCTGCAATGTACCATTTGCTATGGGGATATACCTGTACTAGAGTGTCGGAGGGATTGATAATTCTATATTGATATTTTCCCGCGCTTGTTGCTGGACCAGATTTATAATAGTTGTTAATCATATTATGACGTCCGGATTCTCCGCCATATGCACTATTGAATCCCCAATTGAAGATTACATTATTTCTAAAGTCAACGATCTCGGTCGACCACGTACTTAGGTGATACCGTGCACCACAAAACCTTGGATTGCGGCTGGAATTATCTGCAAGCAAATTATGGTGGAAGGAAGACCCCATGCCACCCCAAATGCCTCCATACCCATGGTTCCCTTTTGTATGGAAGGAATGATACATACTTTCACTTATCACGCACCACTGCATGGTAAAATTCATAATATCATAAAAGCTTGCGTTCTCATCCATCGCCCAGCTGAAGGAACAATGATCGATGATGATATTGCGAAAAGTGGTATTCGTATCTCCCGTTCCCATACTATGCGCCGCATCGTCTTCGATATGCTGTGGTTTATTGATAGTGGTATTGATAACGGGCGACCCATCAGCATTGCGCACGATAGTTGTATCGCCAAATCGACTCCTGACGTACCTCACAATTACATTACTGGCTTGGATCGAAAGCGAATAATTTTGCAGACAGATCCCGTCGCCCGGTGTTGTCTGGCCTGCAATAGTAACATTCCCAGTAGTGATTTTTAAATAATCTTTTAGTGCAATGTTCCCGGAGACTCGAAATACAATTGTACGTGCTCCGGATTGTTTGATCGCATACCTTAAGCTGCCAACACTCGGGTTTGAAGGATTATCAGACAGATTAGTAACTTCATAAACGACTCCACCTCGGCCTCCCGTTGCAAAACGGCCAAAACCCTCTGCGTTCGGAAAAGCTAATTGCTGAGCCACAAGAGCAATTCGCAAGACCGATATATTACATATCAAAACAAAAACACTAATTTGTTTTATATTCATTCCCCACATTAAAGCTGGATCATCTCACTTCAAAACAACACGCGCCCATCCAGCGGACGGGCGCGCGGTTATAAGTACTCATCTGAAAAATGTAAACTTATTTCTCATGATACCGACTCTTATTTTCGTCGGGTTGGAGATAGCATTCCTCATTACTTCATCATAAGAAGTTTAATAGTGCTCGACATCGCATCTGTTTTGAGGCGTACAAAATAGACACCGCTCGCAAGTCCTCGTCCATCAAAAGTTTCCTGATGTCTTCCTGCCGCCCTCGCACCATCTACCAAAGTCGCCACTTCCCGACCATAGAGATCATACACCTTCAGCGAAACCAAACCCGATCTTGGCAAATCATAACTGATTATTGTCGACGGATTAAATGGATTCGGATAATTCTGATGGAGTGCAAACGCAATTGGAGGTTGTTGTGTCTTCTGATCCTCAACTGAAGTCAACGGTATAGTCAGAAAAGACGGATGCCAATTTGCTGCATACGAGAATGGTGCAGCCGCAGTGGCTTTATTAAATATGGTATCAATAATGTATCTTGCAGCCTGACCGCTTGTAATTGCAGATGGCTGACTGGTTGTCCAAGAAGTTATTATAGGCCTGCTTGCAACTGCACCAGGTCCTGTGCAATTATATTCTGAATATAATGCGGGGGAAGGACCCATCAGTGTCCATCCTGCAGCATTCACCGTTGCCGGTTCACTGCAATAGAGGTAAACCGTTTTCGGAGCTGTCTGCCAGGGCCGCCCAAGATAGAAGGAGACCATAGGATTACCATCGGCACCATTTTGACCTGCAGGAGTTGAAGAAATGGTGCAGTTCAAGAAGACATATCCGAATTGAAAACCTATTTCAGTTGCGGCCGCTGTCAGTACGCCACCAGTTCGATTGCAGAAGATTGTGCAGCTATCGAACAATGCGACATCGCGTCCGAATATAAAATCTACCGACCCTTCGATATAACAATTCTTGTGATAGAGACGATCTGGCCCGGTCAAACCACCCTGCGTATAATATGTGTCTTGATACCCGAGCAACTTGCAATTATAGTACGACTGCCGATCGCCGTTTGTTCGTAATGCCACTGCTTGCGTCGCAGAACTACCGGGAGCGTAGGCATTCGCTGTATTTTGGAATGTGATTGTCTGAGCCTGGAAATCGGCGGCATCGATGGCAACACTGTACGAAGTATTCGTACCGTTGCTGATTGTATTTTTTCCTGCGTAGTCATCGTATGTGAGTATCGTACTATCTCTATTTTCGCCGACAAGAACAACATTAATTTTTCCGGCTGCTAAGAGATCTTTCTCGTAGTACGTCCCTTTCTTCACTAAGATAAACCAATGACCGGTGTAATTGGACGGGACAGCATCGAACGCTGCTTGCACCGTTAGATAATCGCAATTGACTCCGACTATACCATTCTTGTTGACAACCTTACGAACGTCGGGCTGTGCAGTTGCAGTGGTAATAGTCAGCTCTATCCCGTACGATGTTCCGACACTATTGGTTGCAAACGCACGCACATAGTAAATTGTCCCAAGTAAAAGTCCTCCAATCGGAGCTGTGAATGATCCGATTCCTGTTCCGCCGATATTAAAATTATTTGCAGTCGTTGGATTATGAGCCGTCCCCCAACAAATACCGCTCGCCGTCACTGTCGTGCCGCCCCAATCTTTCACTGTTCCGTACCCCGTTGCAGTGGTGTTTACGAGATTCTTTACGCTGTCTGAAGTAACTGTCGGTGCAACAAGAGTGAGTAAGGTGACTAATGAATCTTGCGCTCCGTATCCTGTCCCTGCACTATTAGTGGCGTATGCACGAACATAATACTTTTTACCGGCATTCAGTCCAGTCAAAGAGCTTGCAAATGTCCCGGCACCTGATCCATCAGTGGTTTTATTTTTTGCTATAGTTGGGCTCGGTATTGTATCCCAGCACGTGCCGCGTGCGGAGATCGCTGCATTTCCATCGTTTGTAACATTCCCACCGCATGTTGCTGTTGTTGTCGATATAAAACTTATCGGTGCAGTTACCACTGTTGCGATCACCGGAATCGCAAGTGGATTAACGTGACCTAAAACAAAGTCATTATTCAGGAGTGGGCCAAAACCGGTTGTCGATCCAAAGGTATTGGATACGATGGTACCTGTTGTATCTGATGTCCCGCTTCCTCCAATGCTAATCCATTTGCCTGATGTGTCTGATTTCGCTATTCTGATACTATCTTTTCTCAACATCCCATCATCAAGACCATAGCTTAATTGAACGGATGCTGTCAATACGTTTGCTCCCGTTCCTTTTGTGATATTGCAATAACGAACTGATGAAACCCTGTCCAGTACAAATGGCAATGTTCGGGCTGTAGGTGCAGAATTAAATATTTCTGCTATGTAGAGTGTTGACGTAGAAGCATCTTGTGTGACAGTCAAGATAATTGGACGATATGCAGTGCCTTTCCCGATTGGAAAATTGATCACTTTCGATGAGGTCGATCCATTCGTCATTACCAATGGTCCAATGATGTAACTCTGTGCACTCGCACCAACAATCACACCAGCAGTTGTAACAGTTATTGGGTTTGTTGATGAGGTAACAAATGTTCCATTACTCAAAACCAGAGTATCAGCAACTGACAACGGTGAATTCAATTGCACTGTGGCACCTTTTTCTACACCAAAATTCACAACTCCTAGAGAACCAATATTCGAAAAAGAATGCGGCACGACAGCCGTTGAATCAAACACTAATCTTGTATTTTTTGAAGTGTTCGATGAAGCAACAAATTTACCTGCTGCTCCAACGGAGAGATTCCCACGCAAATACCAGGTGCCCCATCCGCCAGATCCGCCGCAGAGATTAAAACTACCACCAGTGATATTGATGTCTTTATTTACTTTGATATTATATTGGGCAGCACCACTTGATCCGCTTGCGGTCAAATAACCACCGCTCACAATTACATTCCCCATAACCGTAATGTTCCTGACCGTCGCAGCGCTTGTCATTCTGATTTGCGAGGGACCAGGGCCGGATGCTGAACAAGTTAAATCCCCTCCAATCGTAATATTGTCCCAGGCCATATTCAGATTTGTTGTTTGATAGGGACAATTCCACGTGAAGTTATAGAAATTCTGAATTAAATTCGTCACAGGTTGAGACGATGTAGTCCCGGTAACCAAACATGTTGAACCCGAACCCCACGTTGCTATGGGAATCGCTCCTGCATTTTGGGCGTGCTCATATGTACTGCTGTTGGAAAAAGTGAGGGTGCCTCCTGTTCCCACAGTCAAAGCTCCATAATTCTTAATGGTTCCGGTCATTGTTAAAGAAATATCGAGAGTATCTACTGAAGTACCGGGAATAATAATTTTATCAGAACCCGTCGGTGCAGAAGCTGCAGACCAAGTGACACCACTATCGTTGCTCGACTGCCATGTAAGCGTGCTCCAATTTCCACTTCCCGTCGAACGAAGCCAAGTACCTGCTACTTTTACCCCCGTACCAGCTAATGCTATTTTAGCTTGTGGGGCACCTGCACCAGTAAACCGAAGTGTATCATTAAATACCGTTGATGTGCCGGGATTGAATACTACATAAAACGTTTTTGTTGCAAGTGTCGCAGAATCAACTTGAAATGTTAAGACTGTTGTGAATCCAGAAAAATTTGACTTTGAAATAAAAAATCCTCCAGGTGCATTCACCGTAATATTTGTGGGAAACGGGCCTGTCAGCGATGCGCCCGCTAGCGTTACTGACATAACCGGTGAATTTGTATTGATGACATTATTGCCATTGTACGCCAACGCTGCAGGACTCACCGTCAACGTCTGCGAGTACACTACCGATGTCATCAAAATAAAAAATACAGCGACAATTAAGTTTTTCATGTTTCTTCCTCCAAGGATGTGGCTGAAAATGAATTGGTTGTTTGCCCGTCTTATCATACATTTCATAGTATGGATATAAAGTTCTATTCTTTTTTCTCTTGAGTAAACAGGAATGAGGCCAGTGACAGAATATTGCGATAAAGCGGAGAAGGAGGCGGATAAAACGAGAATAAATTAGAGAGGATTTCCAGTTATTTGTTCAAAGTGCGAACGGTAAGTTCGGCTTAGTTTTAACTTTACTCCGCTCAGCAAGTACACATCAAAATCGCTATGCTCATTAAGACGGAGCGTTTTTATCTTTTCCACATTGACGATTGTAGAACGATGAATACGAATAAATTTTTGCGGATCCATTCTTTCTTCGAGTGCGGTGAGCGTTTCTCTAAAAATAAATTTTTGCGAACTTGAATGCACATACACATAATCACCGGCAGATTCTATCCACTCAATCTCAAGGACAGGAATAACTGAAACGTTGTCCTTGGATTTGATCATAAGACGATCCAAATATTTCTTCTGAGCAGCAGGTCCATGGTGATATTGAGGATTTTCTTCTGTTATTTCAAGATACTCATTCACCACTGACTTCAATTTATTTGCGTAGAGTGCAAGATGACGATGGCTGATTTCCGAAAGCGCAGTTTGTACGGCATTCTTAAAACGATCTTCTCTGATTGGTTTCAATAAATAATCCACCGCATGACATTCAAATGCTTTTATAGCATACTTATCAAATGCTGTTACAAATATGATAACAGGCAAACGTGACATCGTGATTTTCTTTAATACTTCAAAGCCATTCATTTCAGGCATTTGAATATCGAGGAACAACAGGTCAGGGCTGAGAGTATTGATAGATTTCACTGCTTCCATGCCCGAAGAGCACTCGCCCACAATTTGTAAATTTTTGAATTCCCTCAAGCGAATTCTGATGCCCTCTCTGGCATGAGGTTCATCATCAACGATCAGCGTACGTATTTTCACAAAGCACTCTCCACTACAAAAGCTCCCTCCGATTCGACAATCATTTCTTTGAATGGTATTCGAATCTTTACGAGAGTTCCTCCTTCCTGACTCAAATGTACTGTCAGGTTTTGGTGGTCTCCATAGAGATGCGATAATCGTTCTTTGGTAATATCTAAAACAATTCCGTCCTTTTTCTCATTCATAAACCTTGCCGGCGATTCCATTCCCTGATCTTCGATCAGTACTTCAAGTTGTTCGCCCACTTTGTACGCTCTGATGATAATCTCATGTTGGAGAACATCTCGTCCAGAGTTCCGGTACACCAATTCTTCCACGATAGGCTGCAGAATAAAATTAGGGACAATCGCTTTAGCAACGCGACGCTCGATATCTTCACGGACAAAGAATGTATGATTTGCTCGCACCTTCTCGATTTCCAGATATTGATTCAGAAACCGCACTTCTTCTTCCAATGAAATTTCATCACGTTCATTATCGTATACGGTTGTCCGTAAGAAATCGCTGAGTAAAGAGAGAATATGGTTCGCATCTTTATTTCTGTGCGTGCGGATTAACGCCAGGATTGTCTGTAAAGTATTAAAGAGAAATGTTGGTTGTATTTTACTGCGAATCTCCTGCAGTTTCGAGCGGATGAGCTGTACTTCCAACTGCGAGCATCTGATCTCGTTTTCCTGGCTTATCTTCCTGTATTCCAATAACGAAAAACTCAAAAGGAAAAGTATGTACACGAAGGTTTCGATCCAGACTGAAGGATTATTCAAGAGCACATACCATATTGTTGCCTTCAGTTTTGTCCCCCATATCAATGAATCCACACCAAGCGAGAGCATTTCGTGTAGGAAGAACGAAATAACTAACGTAATCAGATGGACCAGGAACCATCGGCCGAATATCTTTCTTGAGAACTGAACATTCTTCGAGTGCCATTGAATGACTAATGCCAAGAAAGAAAAATACCAACAATAGATTAGTTTCGAGAGTAGCGTTCGGAGCAGGATCGATAGTGAAGTTGTTCCCGTTTGGATCGTATAGTACGCCTGGAACGAATTCACCATCGCTATCAGGGTAAGAATTAAAAATAATGGAATAAAAATATTTAAATCCAGGAGTGCTTTGATGGATGCAATATATTTCCTGACGGATATCGTCATGAGTAAGCTACCGTTTGTGCATTATTGGTAAAGGGTATACTGATTGTGACCCTTACTCCTCCGGAGAGAAGATTCTCCAACTCAAACACGTGGTTGGTTCCGAACAGATGAGCTAACCGTTCCTTCGTAATTTTTAAACCAACACCTTCCTTGGATCTTTTCTTTTTAATTAGCGTCAGGCCAGGACCATTATCTTCTACACAAATCAATAACTGCTGTTCAACTTTCTTAGCACTGATCTGGATAATACCGTTGGAAGTTTTAGGGGCAATCCCGTGGTAAATTGCATTTTCGATAATGGGCTGTAAGAGAAGATTTGGTACCTGTGCACGCAATGTTTCTCTCTCGACGTTCTCCTTCACTTCCAATTTATCGCTGAAACGAACTTTTTCGATCTCTAAATAATCCTTAACGAATCGCAGTTCTTCTTCCAAGGTGATTTCCTGGCGATCGCTCTGAAACACGGTGGTCTTCAAGAAGTTGTTCAACAACGAGAGCATACGCTCTGCTTCGGAATCATCTGCTTTGAGGATGAGGGTGGAAATAGTATTGAGTGTGTTGAATAAAAAATGAGGATGGAGTTGGCTCTTCAGTGCATTCAAATGTGATTGTGCCAATTGCGATTGCAATCGTGTAAATCTCAATTCAGTCATTTTATTCTTCTGCTGATATTCTACCACTTTAATACCGATAAGGATTGCAAAGTACACAATAAAATCTAGCCAAATCCATGGATTCGTGAACAAACGCCAATGAAAGTGTACTTGAAAACCCGATTTATCCGGCAATATCGATATGATGATCAGCGTTGCTACAAATTGACGAATCACTACAATAATGATTGGAAGAAGGAAACAAACAACAACCCAGTGCAGGAGCTTCACCTTCTCCAACGGCAAACGAATGGTAATCCAAAACATTATTGGAATGAACAGAAACCAATTCCACCACATAAAGAGGTTAAATGGGATATGCCACCAAAGTGTATATTGTATTCGTTGAAAGACATCAACGAAGTATTCGTGTTGGAGCGCACGTGCAATACCGATCCCTGTCAAGACGAAGAAGAGAAGGCCGGAAAGATATCCGTCGAAGGAATACTTTCTAATGACATTGAGAAACGATATGCGGAAATTCTTAACCATAGAGATACTGAATTTAATGGTTGTCAAAGGTTAACAAAAAAGCAACGATACGAGTTTTAGACAACGTTATTGATAATCATTGTCAATTTCTTTGAGCACCTCTTACTCTTGCTTCACTGCATCGGCCTTCACGTCTTTCTCAAGTTCTATACTCTTTTTCGCATTCTTGAAATCAACGCCGATCAGCCGAATATTTTCCGATCTCTCGCCAAAGACCTTCAGGAACAGATCGGCTGACGCAGGATAGGTTCCGCTCGTGATGGTAACATTTCGGCTTTGAATAATATTAAACACATTTCCTGATTGTGGAACGATCCTGCATCCAATCAACTGTACTCCATCCGCATCGGCAATGAACGCACCTCTTTTTGAGATAATAGAAACGTTATCAAGGACCATGTTCTTGATCGACATTTCTGGAAGGCCGTTAATGACCACAGCGCGGTCTGCGCCGTTGCAAATAATGTTCTTGACAAAGAAATCCTTGAACTGCGGCGTCCTGTCCGTTATAGGTTCACTTTTTCGGATGGTCAGGTCTTTCCTGACTTCCACGTCAGGGGCACCGCCGGAATAATACATATCAAAGAGAATTGCATCGGTCTCGATCTCACGCATCTGGATCCCCTCGATGAATATCTTTTCGATCACTCCTCCCCTTCCGCGTGCTGATTTAAAACGTAGTCCCACCTCTGTGCCGATAAAAACACAGTTACGGACTGAGACATTGCGTGCACCTCCATAACTTTCACTTCCAATAACAAAACCCCCATGCGCATGATACACCACACAATCCGCGACTACAACATTTTCGCACGCCGGACCAGATTTCTGATTCAAGGCTATAGTACCTGGTTTTAGACATATTCCATCATCACCGACATCGATCATACAATTATAAATCACCACATTACGGCACGCCGCTGGATCTATGGCATCGGTATTTTTTCCGTAGACCGGCGCGAACACCTTTATATTGCGGATGATCAGGTTTTCACACTGCTGAGGAATGATATGGTACCGGGGTGAGTTTTCAAAAGTCGGACCATCAAGTAAAATAGTATTACAATCGATAAAGTTGACGAGATTGGGCCGAAGATATTCCTTTGTCGATTCATACTCAGTCTTCGTGAGCATCTTTTTTGCATCAGCACTTTTTTTGAATAATTTCTCGGCTCCCATTGCTTCTTTCGACGGCCACCACTCTTTTCCGTTGTCTGATACAACGCCACCCGAGGCAACAAGATCTTTCCATTGGTTTTCTGTCAGATCCTCCTTCAGTACATAGCGCCACACTTCTCCCGCTCCGTTGAAGATACCATCACCGGTAATGGCAATATTCTTCACTTTGTAAGCAGAGATAAGCTGCGTTCTCCCGTACCTGTTTTGTCTGCCTTCTGGATTCTCCACAAACGGATAGTCATTGATATTCTTACTGAACTGAACCAGTGCTCCCTTCTCCACATGAAGATTGACATTGCTTTCAAGTTTAATGGGTCCGGTCAACCATGTGCCGGCAGGCACAACAACTGTTCCGCCACCGGCATTGGCACAGGAG
>Ga0182021_10008166_pt1 | contig 12408 bp, 19 predicted proteins | sample 612E3MmetaG_FD_120493 | JGI IMG/M metagenome (GOLD analysis project Ga0182021, IMG submission 120493) | Permafrost microbial communities from Stordalen Mire, Sweden - 612E3M metaG (Illumina Assembly) | ecosystem: Environmental > Terrestrial > Soil > Wetlands > Permafrost | place: Sweden...
GAGGTGCCCCTGCCCTCAAGCCGGATCAGCACCGTGCCAGCCGGTCTTGACCGGCTCGTCGCGCGGGCCAGCGCCCGCAACCCGGACCAACGGCCCAGAGACGCCAACGAGCTGCTCGCGGAGGTGCGACGCACTCGTCAGGCGCTCTCGCCTGATGAGCTCGACACGCGGCCAGGGGGGGGTTCCGGGCCCGCAAACCCGACCATCATGCTTTCGCGGACCGCGGTGGTCCCCGAGGCGTTGATGTCCCCGGTCGCAGGGGCGGAGCCTTCGCGTCGTCGCTGGCGGCTGGCTTCTGTCGCCAGACTGCGGCGGCGCACCTGGCCCGTTGTGACCATCGCGCTCTTGCTGGTCGCGACAGCGGCGGGGCTGCTTTTCTTCGCCGCAGGCCCAGGCGCCAAGGTCGCCGTGCCCAAGGTCGTCGGCTCGACCAGCCTGGTCGCCGAGAACGCGCTGACCCTGGCCCACCTCGACGCCAAGGTAGTCACGTCGTTCAGCGAGACCATCCAGGCTGGAGTGGTCCTTGCCGGCGACCCCCCGGCCGGACGTAAGGTCGGTCGGGGATCGACGGTCACCCTGACAGTCTCGAAGGGGCCAGAGCGATTCGGTGTACCCCAGCTCATCGGACGTACGCAGGTCGATGCCGAGCAGCGGTTGATCGCTTCCCGCCTCGGCGTCGGTGCGGTCAGCCAGGGATTTAGCGAGACCGTGCCTGCAGGCCAGGTCATCGCGACGTCGCCGCCAGCAGACACCCCGCTCAAGCGGGCCACGCCGGTCGATCTGGTGATCAGCAAGGGCCGCCAGCCGATCAAGATCGCGGACTGGACCGGTCAGCCCGTCGACCAGGCCGTAGCGGCGCTGACCCAGGCCAACCTCAAGGTCGACAGCACCAAACAGGACTTCAGCTCCACGGTGCCCAAGGGGTCGGTGATCAGCCAGTCGCCGTCGACCGGCACCCTGTTCCAGGGAGATCTGGTCACCCTGGACGTGTCCAAGGGTCCCGAGATGGTGGCTGTCCCCAATGTGATCGGCCAGCAGGAACAACCCGCGAGGGCGATCCTGCAGGCTCTGGGTTTCACAGTGAAGGTCGACCGCGTGTTCGGCGGGTTCTTCGGGACCGTCAGGCTCCAGTCGGTCGACGGGGGGACAAAGGCACCAAAAGGCTCGACCATCACGTTGACCGTTGTCTGAGATCCCGCACCGGTGACAGCGGCTCGCTCTCGCCGCCTCGCAACGCTACTGCTGATCGCCATCACGGCTCTCTGGGGCTCGACGTTCTTCCTGATCCGAGGCATGGTCCCGGCGACGGCCCCGGCAGACTTCCTCGCAGTCCAGTTCACTATCGCCGCGATAGCCATGGCGGCGGTGTTCTGGCGGCCCGTCATGGCCCTGAAGAAACGCGAGGTCCAGGTGGGGTTCGGTCTGGGGGCTGTCTACGCCGTTGACAAGATCCTGCAGACCGTCACCCTGGCGCACACCTCGGCCTCCCGATCGGGCTTTATCACCGGCACCTACGTCGTGCTAACCCCCATCCTGGCCGCTGTCCTGCTGCGCGAGGCCATCCCGAGATCGACCTCGGCTGCCGTGCTCATCGCCACCGCAGGGCTCGCGACGTTGTCCCTGAACGGTTTCGGGACCGGTTTTGGTGGAGACCCTGACCCTGATCGCGGCCGGCTTCTACGCGCTGCACATCATCGGTCTGGGCAGGTACTCCTCACCGGCGAACGCCCCCGGCTTGGCCGCTGTCCAGATGGTCGTGATCGCCCTGGTCTGCCTGGTGGCAGCCGTGCCCGGAGGTATCGAGCTGCCGCACGGCGCGGGCGCCTGGGCGTCAGTGGCCTACATAGCCCTGATGGCCGGTGCGGTGGTCCTGTGGGCGCAGACCCGGCTTTGGATGCCTGCACCTGTATAGTGAGCCCATGAAGACATCAACCCCCCGCGCCGCGCTCTACGGCCGTGTATCTCAGGACCATCGCGCCGGCCGGTCGGTTGCCGAGCAGGAGACCGAGTCACGCGCCGCCTGCGCGCTCAACGGTTGGAAGCTCTCCGCGACCTACACCGACAACGATGTTTCGGCGAGCAGGTTCACCACAGCGGTGCGTGCCGAGTGGACCAAACTGGTGGCCGACCTCGACGCCGGCAAGTTCGACGTGCTGGTCCTGTGGGAGCCCTCGCGCGGATCTCGCGAGCTGATGACGTGGGCGGCACTGCTGGACGCTTGCCGCCGCCGCAAGGTCCTCGTGCACGTCACCAGTCACCAGCACACCTACGACCTGTCTAAGCCGCGGGGCTGGCGCTCCCTCGCAGAGGATGGTGTGGACTCCGCGTATGAGTCCGAGAAGGCATCCCAGCGCATCCGGCGGTCGATGACCGCGAGCGCCGTTGCCGGCCGGCCGCACGGGAAGGCGCCATACGGTTACGTCCGCCGCTACGACCCGGCGACTAAGGCGCTCGTTGCCCAGGAGATAGACCCACAAACCGCCCCGGTGGTGCGTGAGATCTTCCGCAGACTGGCCGCCGCAGAACCTGTCAGCGTCGTCACCAAGGACTTGAACGACCGCGGCATTGCCCCACCGATCAGCAAGCAGTGGTATCGCCAGAACGTCCGCAAGCTCGCACTGAATCACGCCTACATCGCGCAACGGGACTATCACGGCGAGATCCACAACGGCGACTGGCCAGCGCTGGTCAAAGCCGAAGATTGGTATGCCGCGCGGCGTATCTTGCTCGACCCCAAACGGACCATGACGAAGTCCCGGCCAGGGCTGTTCAGGTACCTGCTGTCGTACATCGTCCGCTGTGGCGTGTGCGACGAGCCGTGCCAGGCGATCCAAAGAGCGGGTAAGCGTGCCGCTTACTACTCCTGCCCTAACAGCCACGTCTCGGCGGGTGTGGAATGGCTCGACTCGATCATCACGCCGCTGGTCCTGGTGCGCCTTGACGACAAGGAACTGATGGCCCAGTTGTCAGGTGGCGACGATGAGGCAGTGGTGGCCGCGCGGACTGAGGCCGCCGAACTGCAGGAGCGCCTCGATGGGTTCAGGGATGCCGCCGCGTCCGGGGAGCTCACAGCGTCCTCTCTGGCGCACGTGGAGGCCCGCCTGCTGGTCAGCATCGAGACGGCGAAACGCAAGGCTGCCAGTGACGCCGTACCGGCTGTGCTGCGTGGCCTGGCCGGTACCGACGACATCGCTGGGCGGTGGGAGCGGCTGAGCATCGCAGGTCGTCGGCAGATCGTCGCAATGCTGATCGAGGTCAAGCTCAATCCCTCGTGCACACGAGGCCGGGCCGCCAGCGACGACTACGACCGGGTGAAGATCACCTGGAGGCAGTCGTGAGCGACGACCGTCTGAGACTTGTCTGCACCGACCGGGGCACGCACCCGGTGCGGGCCCTGGCGCTCGTCATGTGGACACCAGGAAAGCGAGACGGCTACGCAGTCTGGGATGCAGCCGAGGACCAGCCAAAGCACACCCCCGAGGCCATCGCGGATACGGTGCGCGGGACCAACGCGGGACCGAACAGGGAAACCAAACGCCGCCCTGTCGAGACGGTCACCCGGACCGATGGCGGTCTGACGTTCATCCTGCCGCTGTGCCAAACGTGCAAACCCAGGAAGCGGGTCTCGTTGCGTGACGACACGCTTGGCAAACTCCTGCGGGGGTTGGCCAACACGCCGCACGGGCCGAGCGCCGACGTGTCCCTATTCCAGAGGTAGTGTGTTCGTAGCGGTCAGGTATCTGGGCCGTGGAGCGGGTCGCGGACTGCGTTGAGTTTCCGTGGACAGAGTCTCTCTTCTGTGAGTAAGCAGAGTCGAGGCGGAGAAGTTCTGTCCGAAAGGCTCCCGCCGTGGCACTCTCAGCCGCACAGGTCCAGCGCAACAAGGTTGCGATACTCACCCGCCATCACCCCGACTCTCCCGAGCTTGTCGACGCGCGCCGTGACCTGGCCGCGGCCAAGCTTGAGGACTACATACAGCGCACGGTCGCCGCCGCTCCGCCCCTCACACCTGCCATGCGCGACAAGCTCTACATGCTGCTGCGCGGTGGTCAAGTTGTTGCCTGAGACAAGAAACGACCCCGCGGGCAACGGGGTCGGATCGCAGAACGTCAAGGCGGACAGCCTCTTGGTGTCGAGTCTAACCGATGGCGCCGACTTCTCCCGGGATCAACTCTCACGGATGGAAGGCACGCTCGATCTGGTCAGTCTCAGCCTTGAGGATCGGCATGCCGCTTGGCTGGCCGGCGTAGAGCACGGCAGGGCAGAGCGCATCGACTTCGAGATCGAGGACAAGATTCAGGCCCGCATTCACGACAGGGTGCGCGAGTCGCTCGGCCTTGCGAGAAAGTATGCCGCCGCCAAGGGTCCTTCATGGCTGGCGCTCATGACAGAGTGCGGCGAACTCGATGACTAAGGCCCATGAAGGCCCTTCCGCCGCAACGAAACTCGCGCGCATCGCCCAGGACCGTTACACGTTCGGAGTGTCCGACACGGGCGAGCCGTATGCGTTGCCGCTCGACGGGCCGCGCATCGTGAAGATGCTCAGGGGCGCCGGCTCACTACGGGCCGAGCTCGCCGCGGCGTTCCTGACTGACTTCGGCAACCCACCGCCACCGCAAGCCCTAGCCGATGCGCTCATGGCCCTCGAAGGGCTCGCCCTGGCAGCCAAGGCAAAGCCGCTCGCGCTACGTGTTGCCGACTCTCACGGCGCGCTCTGGCTCGACCTCGGAGACGACACAGGCGAACTCGTGCGTATCGGTCCCGAGGGATGGGAGATCGTCTCAGAGGCTCCCGTCCTGCACCGCCGAACCGCGCTCACCGCAGCACTACCCAGGCCCGTCACTGGCGGCAACCTCTCCGTGCTGTGGTCACTGCTCAACATCGCCGCCGCAGACCGCCCCGTGCTCGTGGCGTTCCTCGTAACCAACCTCATGCCGAACATGCCTCACCCGATCCTGTTGCTCACCGGCGAACAGGGCACCGGCAAGAGCACCGCCGCCCGGATCATCGCCAGCGTGGTCGACTCCTCCACCGTGCAGCTACGCAAGCCGCCACGGGATCTCGACTCATGGACGACCGCGGCCGTTGGCTCGCACGTCGTGGCCGTCGACAACCTCTCGACATTGCCGGACTGGCTCAGTGACGCGCTCTGCCGTGCCAGCACCGGAGACGGAGACGTGCGCCGCCGCCTCTACACAGACGCAGACCTCCACGTCATCTCGTTTCGCCGCGTGGTCATCCTCAACGGCATCGACCTCGGAGACGTGCGCGATGACCTGGCAGACCGCCTCGTGACCGTCGACCTTCACCGGATCGAGGAAACCGCACGGGCCAAAGACGACGACCTCACCCAACGCTGGCAGGCCGCCGCGCCGCAGATCCTTGGCGGGCTGCTCGACCTCACGGTGCGAGTGCTCGCCATCCTGCCGAGTGTCCACCTCGAACGGTCGCCACGCATGGCCGACTTCGCTCACGTCCTGGCCGCGGTCGACCAGTTGGCGGGTACCGAAGGCTTGACCCGATACCGGGCAACGGCCGGCGATCTCGCCCGGGATGCCGTGACCTCTGACCCGGTTCTATTGGCCCTCACCTCGGCCATCTCGACGCCATGGGAAGGCCCAGCCGCAGAACTGCTCGACATCCTCACGGCCACACTGCACGACGCGCGACCGCCCAAGGGCTGGCCGACAGGGGCACGAGTCCTGGCGTCGCTACTCAAGCGCCGCGCGCCATCGCTACGCCGTCTCGGCTGGACCGTGGAACAGCTCAGCGAGCGGAGCGAACGGGGCACGCTCTGGCAGATTGACCCGCCATCAGATCGGCGCATCAATCCTGACGAGAATCCTGACGAGATCGTTTCGTCAGCCGCTCGTCAGGATGTTCGTCAGCCATCGGCACCCATTCTGGCCTGCAAAGACGTCAAATCGAGCTGGATTCCTGACGAACTGACGAACAACACGCCGAATCTCTCTGTCCTTACCGAACAGAGTAAGAGACCTAAAGATGTACCGGATTCCTCGTCATCTCGTCATTCCGTCAGGAACTGCCTCGCATGTGGTGAGCCGTTGGCCGCTGATCTGATCGCTGACAACATCCGCCGCCACATCGGATGTGACGCCGCATGACCGGCAACCGTGACCGCTACGGCGAACTGATTGAGGACGACGTCGACCCGATGCCCGACACCGCCCCGCGCACCCCTGACGAGATCCGCCAGCACTGCCAAGAGTTGCGAGCCGTATTGGCCGAAGCCCGCACACGTCGGGAGGACCGGCCATGAGCGACGACCTCCGGCACGCGCCGGCATGCGACCACCCAGGCGTCGCCCACGAGCGCGGCTACTCCGTGACCGTGACCCGCTGCCTTGGTTGCGGCGCCGTGAGCACCACCCGCAATACCCCGAGCACCGCCAAACGAAAGGCCAGCAAATGACCCACGCCGCCGGATGCTCTCGGCCGCGGCCGAACTCCAGACCTGTCAGCCCAGGATGGTTCCGCCTCACGTGCCCCGAGTGCGGACACGTCGGCAGCGAGGCAGCGAGGCGAAAAGCACCGACGCCGACACTCGCCCCGACCAGCACGGGTTACCGCTGCCGAGATCACCACGAGCAGCCCGTCAACTTCCGCGGCAAGGGCTGCCCTCGTTGCCCGACTCGCAAGCGCAAATCCCGCAAGGCATCCGAGCCGAGCGACTACACCGAAATGGAGACATACCGATGAGCACCACTGCCGACGAGTTGCGTGCCCAGGCCACCGCCCTGCTGGCCAAGGCCGCTGAGATCGAAACGCCGATGACCAAAGACGCCATTCACAAGCTCTTTGTCGAACGTCGTTTCGATGAGATCGAGCAAGCAAGAAAAGACGGCCGAATCTCCTACACGACCACAACCGACCCCGAAGGGAACTCACCAGCATGAACATGGAGCGATACTCTCTCGCCAACGCCGCCGAAACGTACAGCGTCGATTTGCCCGACTATCTGGTCACAGCCAAGGCATTCCTCGCCGCGGCAACGGAATACAGGACCAAAGTCGAAGCCCTCGAACAGCCGACACTCGCGGGCGTCAACGCCAAGAACATCGCCAAGACCATCGACGCGATACTCGCCGCCGCCCAACACGGCGAACGGCTCACGCTGGCGACCCAAGTCGAGAACACCGCAGACGGCTTACTTACGGATGCATACATGCGCTTCAAGGGGGTCCTCTTGATCGCCCTGGCAAAGCCTTTTGACGAGGCCGCCGAGGCGTTCATGGCCGTCTACGACCGCGCCCCGGACGCTGCACAGGACCCGGTGGTGGTGGCAACGCTCGGCGAACTGGTCCGGGTGCGTGATGAGATGGCCGGCAGGGTGGGGCAGTCAACGCCGCAGGGCGACGCCTACGACCTGCCTACGCGGGTAACTGTCCTGCCCTACAAAGACGTGCTCGCCGTCAAGATCGCGCATCGCACCCACGGGATGCAACGCGGGTCGGTCGAATGGCTGTCCGCGATGCTGTCTGTCGAGGGTGTGCGGCTCAAGTGGCAGACGCCAGCACAGCAGGCCGCCCACGTCGCCGCTCTGCCTCGCTCGTACCCCGTGACGGTCTGATCCCCCCATGAAGGTCGGTGGCGCGTCTACGGGTCACGCGGGGTGCGCCACCGACCCCGGTCTCTGCCTGCCCTGCCCCGGTCTTGCCCGGCCTCACGTGCCCACGTCTGCCCCGGTCTGGTCACCCAGGTCTGCCCCGGTCTGCCCTGCCTGCCCCGGTCTGCCCTACCCCAACCGAAAAAGAGCACCCATGCCCGCATGGAGCAAGAACTACCAAGTGCCACGGGACTGGCCACACCGCCGTAACACCATCCTCAAGCGGGCAGGTCACCAGTGCGAGGTAGTGACCAACGGCGTGCGCTGCCCCAACGTCGCGGCACAGATCGACCACATCATCAACGTGGCCGAAGGCGGAGGACACGACCTGTCTAACCTCGCCGCCATCTGTATCCCGCACCACGCCACCAAGAGCAAGGCCGAGGCCGCACGAGGACGAGCGAGACAACCACGAGAGCGACGCGAGCCCGAGAAACACCCGGGGTTGCTGTGATCCCAAGAAAAATGTTCGGGGCAGGAAATATTTGGCCAACCGACCCCAGGGGGGCCACCCCCTGCCACCCCCACCGCGCGGGATGAAGGTGCTGCCGCTCGCGGTGAGGCGCATGCACAAACATTTGAACCGGGGGCCTCAGGGACCCTCGCAGGGGCCTCAGGAGGCCACAAATACAGCACCAAAGCCCTTGCAACGCTTAGCAGATAGGAGACGTGGTCATGGCCGCGAAGAAAGTACCAGAGCAGTCACCCGGCGAGCGCATGGTTGCCGGCATCATGGCCGAGCTGACCGAGGACGGCGTGCAACTGGACGCCAAGGCGAAAGCACTCCTGGCGACCGCTCAGACCCTTGTCGATCGCATGGACGTGCTCGAACGGATCGTCGTGCGGGATGGCGTGATGGTGACCACCGAGGCTGGCGTCAAGGTTCACCCTGCTGTCATCGAGCACAGACTCTGTGCCACGACGCTGCCGCGGATCCTTGCTGGCATCGGTGCAGGCGACACCAGCGCGGGCGCCAAGGACCCCATCAAGCAACGGGCCGCTACCGCGCGATGGGCCGCCCACAATCGACAGAAAGCGACGCGGGGTCTCTGATGACCCGGCCTTTGCCCATCGAGGAACCCGACAACGACTACGAGCAGGAGCGCCTGAACGCCCAGCGTGCGGAGCGTCGTGCCCGCCTGATCGCACAGGATCTTGGCTCAGGCTTTCATTCGCGAGATATGTTCTCGACCAAGGTCAAGGCCCGCCGATGACCCGCCCGAACGGTGTCCTTCGTGGTCCGCTGCCCCCTGCCGACTGGCCGGATTGGGTGCTGTCCTTCCCTGGTGCTTTGCAGCTCGCCGACCCCCGCCGACAGGCTGCCCGCATGATCGAGTTCCGGACGTGGCGAACGTTGCGCACTGACTGGTTCGCCAAGCACGGCCTCGAGGACAGTGTGAGGGTCTGCAATGAGGAGCACCGACGTCGTACCAAGGCATGACGCCTTGAAAGGCGCTTGTGTCCTTGGTAGCCGGTGACCGTGACCTGACACGCACAGACCTTCGCGTCACAGGTAGCCGGTAGCCGGGATCTATTCTTGGCGTATCTTCGCATCGCAGGCTAGGTCTGACAGGGCTCTCGCAAATGGATTAGTAGCCGATTGCAGGTCGTTTTGAGGGAGACGCAGGAAGACGACGGCGCCCGCCTCGCCGCCGCCCGGTTGGCTTGTGCGGGTTGACTTTGACGGCGTTGTCACCCCGGCCCGTATGAACGTGTGAGATAGGACGACAGCCTCTCCCCCTGCCACATTTGTTTATGTTTGTCCACATTTGGGTCTGGACTTGGTAAAGAGACTGCGGACGGGTCGCTCTCGGTGCCATGGTCGGCCATATGGGACAAGTTCGAGGAAATGGCCACGACGTTCAAGACAGGCCTGTCATGACTCCCCGGCAGGACCACAGCAGGTGTGATGACCAATCGTGCCCGCCGTGGTGCGTCACAGGCGGTAGGCACCTCCACCACCATTTGCAGCACGGTGTTGATCTCTGGCACCAGGGGCCAGAGATCATCGTGGCGACCCAGTACCGCGACGAAAACCGCCGCCCGATCGAGATGCGTGTTCGGCTCGATCAGCATGAGCAGGTCGACACACAAGGGCACTCCCGGCAACCGGTCCAAGTCGCTTGTGGCCGGTATAGCCTGAGCCCCGACCAGGCACGTGAGCTCGCGTCCGTGCTGCTCCAGATAGCCGGCGACGCTGAGCAGGTGGCAGACTGAACACGACAGCGAGCGCCTCAATGATCGAGGCGGGCGCTGCTGTGTGCTGGTCAGTCCTCAGGGTCGTCGTCCCCGATGGTTACCTCAGTTTCCGTTTTGCCGTGCATGTGCTTGCGGAACTTGGCGACTGCGACCTTGATGGCCAGGAGGTTGCCCGCCGCGACCATCTCGACGATGACCTGCTGCGTCATCTCTCCGATGCTGCTTCGCTGCTCATCGGGTCGCTCCCACTCGACCGTGACACCCTCTCGCTCGAGCAGGTCCTCGAGTAAGAAGGCGCCTGCCGGCTCGCCGCGGTAGGTGACTCCTCTTGTCGTCTGTGTCATGACCGGCATGCTAGCGCGGGCCGTAGGCTCTGGCACGATCCCTTGACCAAGCCCAGACCTACGGTGTGCACTGGATAGACGATCGAGTTCGCCTCACCCCCCCGATGGCGCCTCGGTAATAGGCCCAGGCTGGTGACCACACCCCCTGGGCCGCCCCAACCCCCGACAGCAAGCAGCGCCAGCCTCATGCCTCGTGGCGGGCGCTGCTGTGTGCGGCCGGGAGTCGGGCACTCATGTAAGCAGTTCGGATCGCATCCGCTCTATCTCGGCAAGAGACTCGCGGAAGCCGGTACGAATGCTCTCGATATGGTCAGCTATGGATATCGGATGCCCTCTTCCAGAGACGCTATCCGCGTATGCGTCTGTCAGTTGCTCGATGGCTGCGCATAGTGGTTTGTTTGCTTGAGGGTGGGCACGTACCACTTCGCCCGCAGCAAGGACCATCCCAAGCCGGGTCACGTTCGCCTCAGCTTTGCGACCGATCGACTCAGAAATGCCAGCGATTGCCTTGATCAGATCTCGGTAGTCATCGCGCATCTGTTCCGCCTGCCTGTCCAGAGCAGCGACTTTGTGGTTGAGCGTCGTGATGCCGTGTGCTTCCCGCCCTGCCCGTCTGGCAGAGACGAAAGCCATAACGGCCGCCAGGATGCTAACTATCGTTGCCAGTGCCGGGGCCCAAGTCATGTGCTGACGCTATCTGCACAGATAGAGGATCACAGCCGTCTGGATCACCCATCTCGTGCCGCCACCGCGGGTTGGCCCTGATCGGGCAAAGGGGTAGATCCGACCAGGGCTCAGATCTCACCACCTCTACGCGCGGCGGCATGACCTGCCATGCTAGGCCGGGCCGTAGGTCCCTTACGTGCTCAGGTGTCCGGGGTCAGTCTTGAGTTAGCGACAGTGCCCGCCCATGGAGATGGGCGGGCACTGCTGTCTCCATTGTCAGTCCGCATCTAGTGCCGAAATTGTACAGGTTGTCGCGCCTTTACTTGGACCCAATCCCACCTGCCGGCCACCCGAGCCGCCATCGTGATGACACTGGAACCGGTCTTTGCTGCAGGGTTTGCGGTCGGTCTCGGTGGTGAGTCCCTGAGCGTGCGGATGCGAGCCGGCGGAGCCATGATTCTTGTCGCGATGTACACCGTGAAGCTGGTCGGCCGCAGGACCGATGCAAGCGCAGACCAATGCCCCCGCCGAGCTCCTCGACCACGAGGTCTGACACCCTCCCTGCCGTGAACGGCCAGGATCTCAACTGCCAGGCGACCTTGGGAGGCCTGCACGGTGAGGTTCATGCTTCACGGACCGAGCCAAGAACTCTGCGGTCTCCACGGCCTACATCCTAGCGGAGACTGCCGGGCCTGGCTGGCGCGGTGAATGAGCCCTCCCCCTGCGGCCGGCGATGAGCCACAGGCCGCGAGAAGAACCGGTAGGCGGCAGCTGCGGCACGTGCAGTGGCTTCAGATCCTGTGATCACGGACACAGGCCCGCCCGCTCCAGCCTCGTGCGATGCCGCCGGCGACAGTGCCCCGGCGACCCACCAAGGGACCGGCCCGGCCGCTGCGAACAACCCGCGTCAACAACCGTAGTGCCGCTGGTTAAAGTGGTAAACCAACCAGCCCATGCGATCTGAGGTCGCCTCAGGTTCCTTCGGCCGGCGACAACCGGACCGTGAGAACGGCCCACCGACCTGAGAATGGGTGCAAGACATGGTGATCATCCGTCCGTCCGCCGGCAACACTCTTACCCTGCGCGTGTCACTTCAGCGCGTCCCCGGCACATTGGGGAAGCTGACCTCAGCACTAGGCGCCGCGGGCGCGCTTCTGGACGCCATTGACATCGTCGAGCACCAGGACGACGTCATCGTCCGGCAAATTCAGGTCGAGACCCGTGGGCACCTGCACGGTCTGGACGTCGTGGAGGCCGCCAGGTCGGTCCCGGGCGTGGAGCTCCTGTCCGTCAGCGACCGGGTGTTCGACCGGCACCGTGGCGGCAAGATTGAGGTGACGTCGAAGTTCCCCGTGCTGACGCGCGACGATCTCTCGATGGCCTACACCCCGGGGGTTGGCCGCGTCTGCACGGCAATCGCCGAAGACCCCGAACTTGTGTGGGACTACACCATCAAGTCGAATGCGGTCGCCGTGCTCAGCGACGGTACAGCCGTGCTCGGTCTCGGCAACCTTGGCCCAGAGGGAGCCATGCCCGTGATGGAGGGCAAGGCAATGCTGTTCAAGCAGCTCGC
>Ga0182021_10008167_pt1 | contig 12408 bp, 14 predicted proteins | sample 612E3MmetaG_FD_120493 | JGI IMG/M metagenome (GOLD analysis project Ga0182021, IMG submission 120493) | Permafrost microbial communities from Stordalen Mire, Sweden - 612E3M metaG (Illumina Assembly) | ecosystem: Environmental > Terrestrial > Soil > Wetlands > Permafrost | place: Sweden...
CCCGCCCGCGGGTTCCAGAAGAACGACCGCCCAGCAGGCGATCGCGCCGCCCTCGCCGATGAGTCCCATCCCTTCGTTGGTTTTGGCCTTGATTCCCAGACGGTCAGGCGCCAGGCCAAGAAGGGGGGCCAGTGTTTCCTTCATGCGGGGGACGTGCGGCCCGATTTTAGGGGCTTCGGCGACGACGACGCAATCGACGTGCCGCACGGCCAGGCGCTTTAATCGCAGCCGGTCCATCACCGCACCCAGGAGGGTCGTGCTGTGGGCATCCTTGAAGCGCGCATCGACGTCCGGGAATAGGCCGCCGATATCGCCTTCGCCGGCCGCTCCTAGAAGCGCATCAATGAGCGCGTGCACCAGGACATCCGCATCGGAGTGGCCGAGCAGTCCCTTGGCAAAGGGAATCTCGACGCCGCCGAGGACGAGCCGCCGGCCCTCGATCAGCCGGTGCAGGTCGTAACCCAACCCGATCCTAGTGTCCAAGGAAGGCCTCCGCCATGGTTAGGTCGAGAGGCGACGTGATCTTGATGTTGCGCGGGTCGCCCGGGACGAGGGCCACGGGAAGGCCCAGCCGCTCCACCAGCGAAGCTTCGTCCGTCCCGTCCGCCCCTTCGATTTTAGCCTTCTCCAGGGCCCGCTTGAGCAGCCCGAGAGAGAACCCTTGCGGGGTCTGGACCCGGAAGAGGCGGGAACGGTCAAGCGTCCGGACAACGCGGTCCTTTTCCCCCTCCTTGATCGTGTCCTCCAGGGGCATGGCCGGCACCGCGGCGCCCACGGCCCGGGCCGCGTCGATGACGCGCTCGATCAGCTCCTGGGTCACGAGCGGACGGGCCCCGTCATGAACGAGGACGATGTCGCCGCTCTCGGCCTTCAGTCCCTCGACGCCGTTGGCCACTGAGTCCAGGCGCCGCTCACCGCCGCGGACGACGGCTTCGATCTTGCGGTAGCGGGCGATGTATTTGCCTCCCTGGCCGGTGTTGGCCAGGACGAGGACGATGGAATCGATGAAGGGATTGGCTTCGAAGGCGGCCAGGCTCCAGTCCAGGACCGGCCGCCCGCGCAAGGCGGCGAATTGCTTGGGGCCCCCGAACCGCCGACCTTCTCCGGCGGCCACGACCACCGCCAGGACACGGCTCATCGCTCTTCGTTGTAGCGGCCGAAAATCATCTTGCCGACCGTGGTTTGCAAAACCGAGGTGACGGTGATGTCGATGTTCTGGCCGATCCAGCGGCGGGAGTTGTCGACGACGACCATGGTGCCGTCATCGAGATAAGCTACACCCTGGTCTTTTTCCTTGCCTTCCTTGATGAGGAAGACGCGCATCTGCTCGCCCGGCAGGACGATGGGCTTGAGGGCGTTGGCCAGCTCGTTGACGTTGAGGATGGACAGGCCGTGCAGGCGGGCCACTTTTTCCAGGTTGAGATCGTTGGTGACGAGTTTGCCGTCCATCCGCTTGGCCAGCTCGATGAGCTTGGAATCGACGTCGCGGATGTCGGGGAAATCCATCTCCGTGATCATGACGGAAACGCCCTTGGATTTCTGCAGGTGATTGAGGATGTCCAGGCCGCGCCGGCCGCGCTGGCGTTTCAGCGCATCGGCGGAATCGGCCACCAGCTGAAGCTCCTTGAGGACAAATTGGGGGACAATGAGCGTCCCCTCGATAAAGGACGTATCGCATAGATCGGCGATGCGCCCGTCGATGATGACGCTCGTGTCCAGGATCTTGTAGCTGCGGCCGACGCTTTTTTCCTTGAAGAAGCGGAAAAGGTAGGCCGGATCGAGCCACTCGGACTTGCGGGTGCCGACCAGGAAGCCGATATAAGGCATGATGATCAGGAAGAAGAGGCGGATGAAGAGGACCGTGACACGATCATCGGTGATGGTCTGGTAGACCGACCCTAGCCCCCAGCCGAGCAGGACGCCGGCGAAAGTCCCCACCGTCGAACCCCAGATGATCTTGAACTGCGTCTTGCGGATCTGCGTCTCGAGGACCATGATCGTGCCGGCCAGAACCAGGGCGATCGCCGCCGAGATGCGGGCATCGATGCGGAAGAGAGGAAAGAAATAACCCGCGGCGCCCACCATCAGCAAGATAAGAATGCGAAAAATAATAATGCCCATGGCACCGTCCTTGGAAAAATTATATCGCTTTTCAGTCAAAAGAACATATCCGCCGCCTGACGGACCGAGGCCACCCCGATCAACTGGATATCTCCCGTCTCCTCCTTGCGCAATCCGTCCGCGTTGCCCTGGGGCAGGAGCACCGTGGTGAAGCCCAGGGCGGCCGCCTCCTTGACCCGGGCCAAAGCCTGGGCCACGGAACGGATCTCGCCGCTCAGCCCGACCTCGCCGAAGACGGCCAGGTCGGAGGGCACGGCCTTGTTGCGCAGGCCCGAGACGACAGAGAGGAGGATGCCCAGGTCGGCGGCGGGCTCATCGATCGTCACGCCGCCGGCGACGTTGAGGTAGATGTCCTCGCCCCCGAATTGATAGCCCAGCTTCTTTTCGATGACCGCCAGAAGCATGGCCGCCCGGAAATGATCGAGTCCGACCGTCATCCGGCGCGGGTTGCTGGAGAAGAGTGTCGCCGAGACCAGGGACTGCACCTCGATGAGCAGCGGCCGCGTGCCCTTGATCGTGGAGACGACGACGCTGCCGGGCGCCCCGGTCGGGCGCTCCTTGAGGAAGAAGGCCGAGGGATTGGCCACGGCCTGCAGGCCCGCCGCGGTCATCTCGAAGATGGCCAGCTCGGAGACCGGCCCGTAACGGTTCTTGAGGGCCCGCAGAACCCGGTGGCTGTGGTCGCGCTCGCCCTCGAAGAGCAGGACGACATCGACCATGTGCTCGAGCGACTTGGGCCCGGCCAGCGAACCATCCTTGGTGATGTGGCCGATAAGGAACGAAGAGACGTTGTTGCGCTTGGCGAAGCGGAAAACCTGATTGGCCACCTCGCGGACCTGGCTGATGGTGCCGGGCCCGGAGGAAAGCTTCGAGGAATATATGGTCTGGACCGAATCCACGACCAGGACGCGCGGCATGATCCGCTCGGCCTGGGCCAGGATGCGCTCCAGCCCGGTCTCGGCCAGAAGCAAAAGCCCCCCGCCGCCGGGAGCCAGCCGATCGCCCCGCAGTTTGATCTGCTCCAGCGACTCTTCGCCGGAGACATAAAGTACGGTCTCCCCCTGCCCGGCGAAATCGCGGGATACCTGAAGCAGGAGGGTGGACTTGCCGATGCCGGGTTCGCCGCCTATCAGGACGAGCGAGCCGAGGACGACCCCGCCGCCCAGGACCTTGTTGAATTCCTCGATCCCGACCTTGGCCCGGGGTTTCTTGGCTTCCTTGATATCCTGGTAGCGGACGGGTTCGACCTGGGGGAAGGAGGACTCCACGGGCGCCGCATCCTCGATCTCCTCGATCAGGGTGTTCCATTCACCGCAGCCCGGGCAGCGCCCCAGCCATTTGGGTGAGCGCGTCCCGCAGCTTTGGCAGATGAAGACGGCTTTGGCTTTGCCGGCCACGGCTCAATCCCCAGCTTCGCCCGGGCCGCCGAAGAGGATGGCTCTCAGCGCGGCCTGGTCGGCGTTCTCGAACTTGGCGTAGCGGTCCAGGAAGGCCATGAAGACGGAGTCGGTCGGGCCGTTGCGCTGTTTAGCCACATCGACCTCGGCCACGCCCTTCCAGCGGTCGTCTTTGAGCCGCTCCTCCTTGGACAGATACTTCTCCTTGCGGTAGATGAAGATGACGACGTCGGCGTCCTGCTCCAGGGCGCCCGATTCGCGGAGATCAGACAGCTGCGGTTTGGGCTCCTTGCGGCCCTTTTCGGGCGAGCGGCTGAGCTGGGAGATGGCCACGACCGGGATGCGCAGCTCCTTGGCCAGCTCCTTGAGCGAACGGGAGATCATGGACATTTCCTGGTTGCGGTTCTCGAAGCGGCCGCCCGCACGCATAAGCTGGATGTAGTCGAGAAAGACGATGTCCAGGTGCCTCTCCAACCTCTGACGGCGGGCCTTGGCCTTCATCTCGGTCAGGGTCAGGGCCGGCGTCTCATCGATGTAGATCCGGGCCCGGCCCAAGGCTTCCGCGCTGAGGCGTAGGCGGTTCATCTCCAGGTCGCCGAGGAAGCCGGAGCGGGCATCTTTGATGTCCACCTGGGCGTCGGCGCAGAGCATGCGCATGGCCAGCGACTCCTTGGACATCTCCATGGAGAAGAAGCCGGCCGAGTATTCGGTCTTCAGGCCGACGTGCTGGGCGATGTTGAGGCAGAGGGCGGTCTTGCCCATGGAGGGGCGGGCGGCCACGATGACCAGCTCGGACGGCTGGAAGCCAAGGGTCAGATGATCCAGGTCGCGGAAGCCGCTGGGGACGCCGGTCACGGGGTCGTTGCGGCCGCGGTGTTTTTCGATGATCGCCAGGGCCGGCTGAGTCAGCTGGCCGAGGGGCTCGAAGCCCCGCTTGATGCGCTGTTCGGAGGCGTCGATGATGGACGCCTGGGCCTCGTTGAGGAGCTCATCGGCGTCCAGCTTTTCGTCGTAGCTGTCCTGGATGATCTTGGCCGACGACCAGATCAGCCGGCGCAGGACGGCTTTCTCCTTAATGACCCGGGCGTAGTACTCGACGTTGAGGCTGCGCGGCACGCCGTCCATCAGCGCGGAGATGTAGGACGCGCCTCCCACTTCCTCCAGCAGCCCGGCCCGGCGGAGCTCTTCGTCCAGGGAGAGAAGCTCGACGGGCAGGCCCTTTTCGACCAGAACGATAATGGCCGCCAGGATCTTCTTGTGGGCGTCCTTGTAAAAATCGTCCGGTTCGGCCACCGACAGGACGACGTTGAGGTTGTCGTTGTTGACCAGGATGCCGCCCAGGACGGTTTTTTCGGCCTCGGGGCTGTGGGGCGGCGTTTTCTTCAAGAACATCAGGTCGAGTTCCATGCGCCCCCTCCTTTCCTCCGCATACCCGTCATCGTCGCCGTCGAAGCCCGAAGGCGCCGATGACGAATAGAGGCGACGGCCAAGCCTTGCCCCTTGGCATAATGCGGGCGGGCCGGATCAACCCGCCGAAGCGGGTCGATCCGGCGCCGCCGTTTTATGCTTGAGTTTCGGGCTTCGCGGCCGGCTCGGCCGGCTCCTCTTCATCCTTCACCACATGGACTTTAATCTCGGCCCGGTCGTCGTGGTAGATCTTGACCGGAATGCTGTAGCTGCCCAGACGCTTGATCGGCTCGTCCAGGACGATCTTCTTCTTGTCGATGTCGAAACCCAGCTTGTCCAGGGCATCCTTGATGTCGCCGGAGCTGACCGATCCGAAGATGTGGTCCTTCTCGCCGGCCTTGCGGACGAAACTCAGGGTGGCTTGATTCAGCCGCTGGATGAGGTCCTGGAACGACTGGCGTTCCACCTGGACCTTCTTCTTCAGGGCCGACTGCTCGATCCCGACCAGCTTCATGTTCGAGGACGTGACGGCCAGGGCCAGCTTCCTGGGCAGGAGAAAGTTGCGGCCGAAGCCGGCGGCCACGTTGACGATGTCGCCTTTGCGCCCGACGTTTTCGACGTCTTGCTTCAGAATGATCTTCATGACGGCTCCGCTCATTCCTCGGTGAAGGGCAGGAGGGCCAGGTGGCGGGCCCGCTTGATGGCCGTAGCCAGCTTGCGCTGGTGGAATGAGCAGGTGCCGGTCACCCGGCGGGGGGAAATCTTGCCCCGGTCGGGGATGTATTTCTTGAGGATGTCCACGGACTTGTGGTCGATGAACTTGACGTTCCGCTGGCAGAAACGGCAGAACTTCTTCTTCGGGGGAAAGAACTTCTTGTAAGAGCTTTTTTCCGGACGGTCCGGGCGCTCGTCGCGCCGGTCCCGGGAATCCCGGTCTTTCTCGGGCATGTTAGGCCTCCTCGCGCTTGCGTTGTTCCGCCTGGGCCAGGGCCAGGGCCTGAGCCTGGGTCTCGGCAACGGCCGCGGCGGCCGCTTCCTCGGCCGTCTCGCGTCCCGGCGTCTTCTTCTGGACTTTCTTTTTCTTGCGGACGTTCTGGCGCGTTTCCTTGACCAGGGTCAGATGGCGCAGGACGGTGTCCATCTGACGGAAACGGCGGCTCAACTCCAACGGGATGTCCGTGCCGCCCTCATAGTGGAAGAAGACATAGTAGGCGTCGCCGAACTTCTTGATGTCGTAGGCTGTCCGGCGCTTGCCCCACTTCTCGACGCGGATCATCTTGCCCTGGCGCTGGGCCACGATATCGGCCATCTGCTGAATGACGGCCTCCGCGTCCTCTTCGGTCAGCTGCGGGGAAATGAGAAACCCCGTCTCATACACTGTCATGAAAACCTCCTTATGGTTTAGCAGCACTCGCGCTCCGCGCGAGTACAAGGAGTAGAACCGTTAGGTCCTCTCTTGATTCCTAATTAAAATCGTTCATGGCTTTGTCGATGTGCCCGGCCAGGATGAGGTCGAGCGCTGCCTCGGCCCGGCCGAGGCAGTCCTCCAGTACCGCTCGCTCGTCCCTGCGGAAAGGCGTCAGGACGAAGCGGACGATGTCCGCCCCCTCCGGCGTAGGGCCGATCCCGACCCGGATGCGGGGGAAGCCCGTCGAGCCCAGGGCCCCGACGATCGAGGCCATGCCCTTGTGCGTCCCCGGCCCGCCGTCCGGGCGGATGCGGATCTCGCCCAGCGGAATGTCGACATCGTCGAAGACGACGACGATGTTCGCCGGATCGACCGGGATCCCGCAGCGGAGGGCCTGGACCGCCTGGCCGGACTCGTTCATGAAGGTCTGGGGCAGAGCCAGGACGACGCGCTCGCCATGGCGGCGGACCTCGCCGGTTTTGGCCAGAAAGCGCGGCTTGCGGAGGCGCGCCTCCCAATCCTCGGCCACGCGCTTGACGAAGAGGAAGCCCACGTTATGCCTCGTCTCCGCGTAGCGGCGGCCGGGATTGCCCAGTCCCACGACGACCCACAAAACTCACTCCTTCGCCTCGGGCTCCTTCTCGGCCCGCTCCTTCTTGATGACTTCGGGCTCGGCCGGAGCGGCCTCGACGCCTTCCTCGACGACGGCGGCGACTTCGGCCTTCTCTTCAGCCGGCATCTGGACCAGGGCGATGACGACGCCGGGCTCATTGATCAGCTTGATGCCCTCGGGCATGGCCACGTCGCCGGCCTTGATCGACTGATGCAGGTGCAGAGAGGTCACGTCCACGGCGAAATGCTCCGGGATGAGGGACGGCAAGCATTCGATGGTCAGCTCGCGGGTCATGAAATCGATGAACCCGCCCTCGGTCTTGACCCCGACGGCCTCGCCGACGAGCTCGACCGGGACCGCGACGCGGATGGACTTGGTCATGTCGATCTGAATGAGATCGGCGTGCAGGACTTCGTCGGTGATCGCGTCGATCTGGACGTCCTTGATCATGACATCCCGCTCCTCGGACCCGAAGGAAATCTTGAACAGGGAGTTCAAGCCGAGATCGGACTTGATGATCTGGATGACGTCCTTCTTGGACAGGACGAGCGCCGTGCTGTCTTTTCCCTCGCCGTAAAGGATGGCCGGGATGCGACCCGTCTGGCGGATGCGGTAAGACGCGTTCTTGCCGAACGCGTCGCGTTTTTCAGTGACGATGACCAGACTCATGTTGACGTTCCTCCTTAATCGAACAATGAACTCACCGAGCTGCCCTCGTTGATCCGCCGGATGGCTTCTCCGAAAAGCTCGGCGACCGACAGGGTGACGATCTTGGAACAGCTCTGACTTTTTTCGTTGGGCGGAATGGTGTTGGTGGCGAAAAGGCACTCGATGGGCGAGGCCTCGATCTTTTCGATGGCCTTTCCGGACAGGACCGGGTGGGTGCAGCAGGCCAGGATGCGCTTGGCCCCGTTTTTAACCAGGGCTTCGGCGCCCAGGACGAGCGTCCCGGCGGTGTCGACCATGTCGTCGTACAGGATGCAGACAGCATCCGTGACGTCGCCGATGACATTGAAGACCTCGGCCACGTTGGGCCTCGGGCGGCGCTTGTCGATGATGGCCAGACGGGCCCCCAGCTTCTTGGCGAAGTGTTTGGCCCGGCCCACGCCGCCGGCGTCGGGCGAGACCACGGTCAGCTCGCCCAAACCCTGATCCAGGATATGGCGGGTCAGAACCGGGACGCTGGTCAGGTTGTCGACGGGCACGGAGAAGAAGCCCTGGATCTGGGGCGAATGCAGGTCCATGGTCAGGATCCGATCGGCGCCCGCGGCCTCCAGCAGATCGGCCATCAGGCGAGCTGAAATCGGCACGCGGGGGCGATCTTTCCAATCCTGGCGGCCGTAAGCGTAATAGGGCATGACCGCCGTGATCCGTTCGGCCGAGGCCCGCTTGAAGGCGTCGATCATGAGGAAGAGCTCCATCATGTGGGCGTTGGCCGGATAGCAGCCGCTCTGGACGACGAAGACGTCCTCGCCGCGGACGTTCTCATCGATGTAGAAATGGATCTCCCCGTCGCTGAAGCGATCCAAGACGCTCTTGCCCATGTCCTTTTTCAAGGTCTGGGCGATTTCACGGGCCAGGCCCCGGTTGGATCCGCCGGCGAAGATCTTCATGTCCTTTCCTTTATCGATTCGTCTTTTTTATGGTCGTCGGTAAACTGGGGCGGGAGGATTCGAACCCCCGAATGGCGGGTCCAAAGCCCGCTGCCTTACCACTTGGCGACACCCCAGCCTCGATGTCGTTCCAACCGCGTTCCCGGCTGATCGTCTCGGCCAGCGCTACTTTCACCCGGCCTTCCGCAGCTCGCAGGCAGCGTCCGGCCGCGTCGCGGTCGCGGAACAATCCATAAACCGCGGATCCCGATCCCGTGACCAGGGACAACTCCGCCCCCTGGTCCTTAAAAAACTGCTTTATCTCTTGGAGTTGAGGATAAAAGCGAAAGATCGTCCCCTCCAGCGAATTCTCAAGAGAATCGATCTTTCCGGTCTCGAAAAACCTGTTGATTCTACCGGCTTTGGGGTCCGAAGTCAAGGCGGATGGATCGAGCCGGGCATAAATCCGGGCGGTCGAAACGGGAAACGGCGGGAAAGCCAGGACACAGGGGAGAGGGCCGAGTTCGGGCAGGGGGGTCAGGCGGTCGCCGATCCCCTCGCCCAGACACAGACCTCCGGTGAAGAAGAAAGGAACGTCCGCGCCTAGCGTCCGGCCCAATCCGGCCAGGACCGAGCGGTCCAGCCCCAGGCCCCACAGGAGGTTGAGCCCATAAAGGGCCACGGCCGCATTGCTGCTGCCGCCGGCCAGGCCGCGGCCGGCGGGAATGCGCTTCTCCACCCGGATCGACGCCCCCCGGGCCGTGCCCGCATGGGATTGGAGAAGCCGGGCCGCCCGGACAATCAGGTTCGACTCGTCCCAGGGCACCTCGGGGTCGTCGCCCGTGGCCGTCACGGCCGGCCCGTCGATTTCGTCAAAAGACAGGACGTCGTGGAAATCCAGCCACTGGAAGAGCGTCCGTAGATCATGGTAGCCGTCCGGTCGTCGGCCGACGATCTCCAAGCCCAGGTTGATCTTGGCGAATGATTTAATTCTCATCGCGGAGCATCTTTTCCATGTCCGAACGCGAAACGCGGACATATCCCGGCGGTATGGAGGACCCGATTCGGGCTTCCGGATCGGACGTATTGAATTCGATCGATAGGACGGTCAGCGTCCCGGCGTTCTCGCCGCCGCGAAAGGTCAGCTTCCGGGCGATGGGCGCGGCGGGGAAGAATTCTTCGATGCGGAAGTCGAAGTCCGGCCGCCGCCCGGCGGAAACACGGCCGTCGGAATCGCGGTCCAGAGCCCAGCCCTTGTCCGGACCGACCCCGTCCCAGCGCCCCAGCAGAAGGGCGGCGATTTCCGGAAGGCTGAGCGGGAATCCCAGGCCCGACTCGAAGACCTCGCCTCTCGGTCCGCGCCAATAGGCCCGCTTGGACGGAAGGATGAGAACGGCATCCGGCTCGTCCACGGAGACTTCGAAAAGGCGATGGTCGAGCGGCCCCAGGACCTCGATCCGGCCGCGGCCGGGGGGGGCGAGAAGGAACGCCAGGCGCGATTTCGCCGTGGCGCCGCCGCGGGTGGTGCGGATCGAGGCGAAGCCCTCCAACGTCCGGATCTCGGAGGGAACGGGCCCCAAAGCGGGCTTGGCCGGGCGGCAGGAGATGGCCAGGAAAACGCAGAAAAGGGCCGCCGCGGCGGGAAGGGGGCTAGTCCTGATCATGGGTGCAACGGCCGGAGTGTGGGGCGGGATGCCGCGCTCAATCGAGCTTGAACCCGAAGTCCTCGGCCTTCTCCTTGGCCTTGGCTTGGGCGGGAGTCGCGGTCTTTTCGGCATCGGCGTTGAGCTTAAAACCGTAGTCCTCGGTTTTGATCTGCTTGAGGCGGGCCTGCCGATTGAGCTCCTGCTCGCGGGCCATGCGCTTGCGCCGCAGCGCGGGATAGAAGGGGGATTTCAGCTTTTTGCCGAAGCAGGACAGATTGGGGTTAATGATGAGGAGCAGAATGAAGGCCCCGAATATGATAAAAAAACCATAGAGCCCGAATTTCATGGCCGTTCCTCATCGATCAATAAAAGATGACGGGCCGCCGCCGCGGCGCCCCGGTGAAGGGTCAGTCTTCCTGGAATTCCGGGATCTTCTTCCGTTCCTTGTCCCGTCCCAGGTTGAAACCAATGATGAACGCCGACGATAAGGCGAGAACCGTCAATAATCTCTTGAAAAAGTCTTTCATAACAGCATCCCGGCCCTATTTTAGCGAGAATGCCGAAAAAGTCAAATCGGGGACTCAGGGCGAATAAAATGTCAGCGGGTCCTAGCTGAGGCCAAGGACAGCGCCAGTTCGTCCTGTCTACTCCTACGATTCGCGATTTTTCTTGAGCCTGAATATCAGGCTCGGGGCAAGCCGGGCAAAACACGCTCATTTTCCCCTGCGAGGAAAACTCGCTCCGACACTCCTTCTCTCCACTACGAGCCCGCGGACAAACCCTTGCTACCGCATAGGGCTGCAAGGCCCGGCCCCTCCTGTGCAGGAGGGGCCGGGGAGGTGATATCAATATGATCAGAGCGGAACGCAGGCGAGTCAATCGGCCCCACGGAACTGAAAGCGCTCAAACACTTTTAATCTTATTGATTTTAACCGCCCCTACTTCTCCGAAGAATTCGGAGGGGATATGAACGCGCTTCCAGGGGTCGGTGGAGCGAGCGGAATTCGGGGCGCCGGAGCAGGCCGGACGGGCTTTGCAGTCCTACGCCCCTGCGAGGACCCGCCGACATTTTATTCGCCAGGAAAAACGAGCGTGTTTTATCCGGCTTGGCCCGGGCTCGATCGACATTGATTTTTTGCGGCTTCGCTCCTATGATCGAGGGGAGGAATTAACGATGAAAATATTGGTTGGGGTTATCGCATTGCTGCTGCTGACCGGAGCCGTGGTCTTTTCGCAAGGTGTGCGCAAGCCGGTCTGGGCCGGACAATTCTATGATGCCGACAAGTCCCGCCTTTCCGCCCAGATCGAGGCCTTCCTGGTTGAAGCCTCACCCGCGCCGGTCTCCGGAGAGATCCGCGCCTTGATCGTCCCTCACGCCGGATACGTTTATTCCGGAGGCGTCGCCGCCTCCGCCTACAAGCTCGTTCAAGGCCGCGATTACGAGACCGTCGTCATCCTCGGGCCTTCCCACCGCGTCGCCTTCGAAGGCGCATCCATCTGGCCGGACGGCGCGTTCGAGACGCCGCTCGGTTCCGCCGCCGTCGACGCCGAAGCGGCCCGGATCCTGGCCCGCTCCGGCGGCTTTCTTTTCAACGCCGAAGCCCATGCCGAAGAGCATTCGGTCGAAGTCCAGGTGCCCTGGATCCAGAAGTGCCTGCCCAAAGCTCGTATCGTACCGGTCGTGATGGGGTTCCCAAGCGAGACTCTGACGCGGGCCATGGCCGCCGCGCTGGCCGAATTGGCCAAGACGAAAAAAATTTTGGTCATCGCCTCCACCGACATGTCGCATTACTTGAGCAAGAAGGCCGCCAACGCCCTCGATCACGAAACCGCGGAGATGGTCCGGTCATTGAAGACGGGCGCCCTGGCCCGAGGCGCCGAGCGCTCCGACAACCGTCTCTGCGGGATCGTGCCCGTCCTGGCCGCGCTGGCTTACGCCCAAAAAGAGGGCCCGGTCAAAGTGGACATCCTGAAATACGCCGACTCGTCCGAAGCCGGGACCCCGGCGGACCGCGTAGTCGGCTACATGGCCGCGGCCGTCTCGGCCGCTCCGGCCGTCGCCGGCGGCGTCTCCAAAATCGGAGGGGCCGCTTTGCTCGGGGCTCTGCTTTCGGCCCCGGGGAGCTCAGGGCCGGCCGAATTTTCTCTTTCGCCCGAGGAAAAAAAAGAGCTCCTCGGATTGGCCCGCCGGACGCTCGAATCGTTCGTCAGGAACGGGACGGTC
>Ga0182021_10008168_pt1 | contig 12406 bp, 12 predicted proteins | sample 612E3MmetaG_FD_120493 | JGI IMG/M metagenome (GOLD analysis project Ga0182021, IMG submission 120493) | Permafrost microbial communities from Stordalen Mire, Sweden - 612E3M metaG (Illumina Assembly) | ecosystem: Environmental > Terrestrial > Soil > Wetlands > Permafrost | place: Sweden...
ACCGGAAGATTTTTTCTTCGGCTCGCTCATTCAAATAATTTCAACACCGTTTCAGCAATTTGGTTGCTGCTCTTGTTTTGAATTTACTTCCGCGCATTTTTCTGCCAGATTGTTTTCATGAGTGGAATCACTTTCATGGTGGATGAACGCGGCCAGAAGACGGCAGCCGTCATTGACCTGCGGAAGCATGAGCAGCTTTGGGAGGATTTCTACGACACGCTGCTGGTCAAGTCGCACGCCCGCGAGCCGCGCGAAAGCCTCGAATCCGTGAAGCGCCGCTTGAAATTGGTTTGATTTCTGAACAACGAAGGAACGAAGCAACAAAGTTTTTCTTCGTGCCATTGTTTCTTTGTTGTTAAATTTCTGGTGTTAATGCCTCGCGAAACAGTTAAAATCAAATCCGCGCGACTGAAGAAAATCATCGCTGCGCTGGACCGGACGTATCCGGAGGCGCATTGCGAGTTGCATCACGCGGACCCGCTGCAACTACTCATCGCCACCATCCTTTCCGCCCAATGCACGGACAAGCGCGTCAACATCGTTACGAAGGAACTGTTCAAAAAATACCGCTCGGCATCGGACTTCGCGACCGCGCCGATCGCGGAACTGGAGCAGGCCATCAAGTCCACCGGCTTTTTCCGCAACAAAGCGAAGAACATCCAGGCGTGCTGCCGCAAACTGGTCGAGCGTCACGCCGGCAAAGTCCCGCGCACGATGGAGGAATTGACACAGCTCGATGGCGTCGGGCGCAAGACCGCCAACGTCGTCCTGGGCAATGCGTTCGGCATCAACGTCGGCGTGGTCGTGGACACGCACATCGCGCGGCTGTCGCAGCGCCTCGGGCTGACGAAGCAGACAACGCCGGAGAAAATCGAACCGGAATTGATGGCGCTGGCGCCACAAAAGCAGTGGACGCTGTTCAGTCACTGGCTCATCTGGCACGGACGCCGCCGGTGCAATGCCCGTCGGCCGGATTGTGAAGGTTGTGAGATTAAAAAATTGTGTCCGTCAGCGGGCAAGGTGAGGAAATGAATAAACTTCGAACTTTGAACCTCGAACCTCGAACCTCGAACGCATCGTACGGGAACGTAAGACAGTTCAAAGTTCAAAGTTCAAAGTTCAAGGTTCAAGGTTCTTCTGCTCAAGGTGAATGGCTTTTATTGCAATCCGGCCCCGGCAACCCGGCGCTCAACATGGCGCTGGACGAGGCGCTGCTCGAAAGCATGCCGCGCCTCGACCGGCCGGTGCTGCGATTTTATGGCTGGACGGAACCAGCGGCGACCTTCGGCTACTTCCAAAAATACGCCGACGTCGAGCGCGCCACGCATTTGCGCCCGCTCATTCGCCGTCCGACCGGCGGCGGCATCGTGCCACACGACGCGGACTGGACTTACAGCCTCGTGTTTCCGCCCGGCCACGAATGGCATTCGCTCAAGGCGGAAGCAAGCTACCGCCGTGTTCACGAATGGATTCAAAAGGCGTTCGTAAAAATGAACGTTGAAACAAAACTCGCACCTTGTTGCAAAGAATCCGTTCCCAGTTTCCGTAGCAGCCGACGTGAGGAGGCTCACTCTGAAAAATCGGAAATAAGTCAGAGGCTCCTTGCGTCATCTCCTGCGGGCCAATGTTTCACCGGCTACGAGAAATTCGACGTGCTCTGGCACGGAAAAAAAATCGCCGGCGCGGCGCAGCGGCGGAACAAATTGGGCTTGCTGATTCAAGGCTCGGTGCAGTCCCGAAGCATCGGGATTTCTCTGTCCCCGCCCGATTGGCAAAAGGCCATGTGTAATGTTGGGCGTGTTGAATTTGGGGCTAGGTGGTCGGATTTTGCGCTGGACGAGACGCTGCGAGCGCGCGCGGAATTTTTGGCCAAACAGAAATATTCGCAACCGGCGTTTATACGGAAACGTTAAGCATTTACAATTTTGCCCGGCATGAGATTTTAGGCGCAAGCGGGCGGGTTGGACGGATTGTGCTGTCTGCTTCATAACCATTGTGAAAAAAGTTGTATTTTGCATCTCGACGTTTCTTCTTTCCGCCACTTTGTCCGGCGCGGCACTGCTTCTGAGTGATACCTTCAGTTATTCCGACGGCCCGTTGGTGACCGCTGCCGGCAGCCCTTGGACAACTTACAGCGGGACCAGCGGGCAGATGAAGGTCGTTTCCGGCCGGATTTTTTTGAGCAAGGCAAATTCCGAGGACGTTCATGCGACATTGGCGGGACAGCCTTACGCTTCCACCTTGGGCGCGGTTCTGTACGTGAGCTTCAAAATCAATTACACCAACCTGCCGTCCAGCTCGGGCAGTTATTTTGCCGAATTCAAGAACGGCGGCACGGGTTTTCGCGCCCGGATTTTTGCGCAGACCGCGGGTGCGGCCACCGGCGCCTTCCGCATCGGCATCGCCAACGCCGACAATTCGCCCACCGCAGTTTTCAATGCCGATTTGCTCACCAACACCGATTATACCCTCGTGGCGCGTTTGGCCGTGAGCAATGTCGTGAGCACGCTGTGGCTCAATCCCACGGCGGAAACCAACGCCGGCGTGACGGCGACCGATGCCGCGTCTGCGCTGACCATCACTTCGTATGGCTTCCGGGAGGATGGTTCCTCGGGAACGATCGGGAATTTTTTTGTTGATGATTTGCGCGTTGGCACAACGTTTTCCGACGTGGTCACCAATGCGCCATCGCTGGAACGCCCCGCCATTGTTTCCCAGCCGCAAAACCAGACCGTGACCAACGGCGCGAACGTCACTTTCAGCGTGACTGCCACCGGCACCCCGCCGCTGGCTTATCAATGGCAGTTCACCCCGGCATCCGGTGTCGGAGCTCAAGGCACGAACCTTCCGGGAGCGGTAAGTTCCAATCTCACGTTGACGGGTGTGACTTTCGCCCAGTCCGGCTTTTATACCTGCGTGGTCACCAATGTCCTTGGTTCCGTCAACAGCGACCCGGCGGCCTTGAGCGTCTGGTGTGCCTCGACTCCGGCGTTTTCCTATCTCACTTACAACGCGAATGGCAACGGCCAGACCAACTGGAGCACGAATATGTGGCATGTGCGGGCCATCGGCCGCCAGGTGCAATACCTCAACCCGGACATCATCGCCTTCAACGAAATCCCGGTCACCAACAATTGCACGGCGCAGATGGCGGATTTTGTCACCGCCTTCCGTCCGGGCTATTACCTCGTCACCAACTCCGCGGACGATGGGTTCATCCGCAGCGCCATCCTTAGCCGTTATCCCATCACCGCCTCGACCAGCCGGCTGCACGGCGTCTATCTCGGGCCTTTCGGCTACACAAACGCCAGTCCCAGCCCTTATTTTTCCCGGGATTTGTTTGAGGCGGAAATTTCTGTCCCCGGTTTTCCCCAGCCCTTGCATGTGTTCACCGTGCATTTGAAATCCGGACAGGCTGATCCCGAATCGCTGAAACGCGCCGCGGAGGCGGGCGCCGTTTCCAACTTTTTCGTCACGGTCTATCTCCCGACGAACGGCCAGCAACCGTACGTGTTGAGCGGCGACCTGAATGAAGACATCCTCCGGCCGCCGGACAGCAATCCTCAATCCATTCAGCGTTTGATTAGTGCGCCGACCGGCTTGCAACTGACCACCGCCGTCAATCCTTTTACCGACAGCGAACTGACCATTTCCATCCGGGACGGCCTGACCAGGCGTTACGATTACATCCTGCCGTGTGCGATGTTGTCGTCGAACATCGTCAGCAGCCAGGTTTTTCGCACCGATTTGCTGAGTCCCCTGCCACCGAATTTGTACAGCGACGACGAAAATGCGTCCGACCATCTGCCGGTGTTCATGGTTTTCGCCAATCCGTTCAACACGCCCTTCCGTCTGCTCACCATCGGCATGACAAATCAAATCGTCTCGCTCCAATGGGAATCCGCCAGCAACCGCTCGTACAATATTGAAGTCTCATCGAATCTGACCGCATGGACGCCGTTGGTTACCAACCTCACCGCCACCAATGCGGACTGCACGTTCACCACGAATGTGCCGGGCAACGCGAAATTCTTCCGCGTCTATCGCGCGCCGTGAGCATAGTTTCAAGGAATCCAAACCAGTTCCGGGTTGTTGGTGATTCCATTGTTGGCGGTGAAGTTCCAATACTCCTTGTTGCGAAACCGCGCGACGTGGCCGTCAATAAAGAGAAACTGTGCGCCGCGGCTGTGCAGATTGCTGTGAACGTTGTTTTGTTGGGCGACTGCCGCGAGTTTGCCGTTGTCAAAAAGCCAAACTACCTGGCTCGGTCGCCGGACGTTGGCCATTTGCATCGAATAATTTTCATAATTTGTTCCAGTGCCGTCGACGTGGTCATTCAGGCAATAATGGAACAAATTGTTTGTCTTGGTACTCGCATCGCAACGGCGGGGATTCGAGGGGCAAATCCAGACTGAATTTTCCGGGTGGATAAGATGGTTGGTACGCCACGGCATGTCACGGTAACGCGGCAGATTCATTTGCTCCGGAAGCTGGATGTACCAACCTTGGTAAGTTGGATTGAGCAGATCGGTTTCAAGGGGTGTCGGTTTACCTTCCGGAGGCAATAGATCCTGATGATCCGTTGCGAACGAGTGTGTTGCCAGCCCCCACTGCCTGAGATTATTCCGGCAGGTAATCGCCTGCGTCGTGGCGCGGGTGTGGCTGAACGCGGACAACACCAAGGCGGCAAGAATTGCGATGACACCGATGGCCATCAGCAATTCGATCAAGGTAAATGCGCGTGAAGCCCTCATCGAATATGCCCTCCGACGAATGAGCATGGCTTACCACAGTGTATGGATTGCTGCAAAACATTTTTTCCAGGATTCTGCCTGCCGCGCGCATCCGCGCACTGCCCTCGAAGCAAGCGGGCATCACGTTCGGAGTTCCGCGTTTACGCGGCAAAGGGTGGTGAATGCCCCGAACCGCCTGAAGGCGGAACTCCAAACGGGGGCAGTGCGCAGCATGTGCCCCTGCCTGACGGTTGCAATGGAAGGGCGGGACGCACAAAGGCCCGGAGTGCGGTCCGCTGAGTCCACACGGTCCATTTTGCTGAGATTTTGGAGATATTTAAGTGTGTTCTCAATGCGCGGACATAGCTGTCCGCGCTCCGGTCATGGTGTCCAACTGCACCCCGGCCTACTGCGTCCGCCCGAATTTTTTCTCCAGCTCGCGGTAGTTCATCTCAATCAGCGTCGGGCGGCCATGCGGACAGGTGTAGGGCATCGCACAGCGGCGCAGGTCCTCGACGAGATTTTCCAGTTCCGCGCCGGCGAGCGGGTCGTTGGCTTTCACCGCATGGCGACAGACGGTCTTGGCAATGGTGTGCTCGCCCAGCCGCGCCAGATTCACCTCGCGACCCGCCGCCTTCAATTCGTCCACCAGGTCGAGCACGAACCGGCGGGCATCCGCCGTCTTCACGAACGGCGGCAGCGCGTCGAGCAGGAATGTGCGCTCGCCAAATTCGCTCAACCCGACGCCGAGCCGCGTGAGCGCGGCCAGTTGTTCGCGCAAAAAATTCGCGTCGCGAGCCGGCAACTCGATGGTCTCCGGCAACAGCAGTTTTTGCGACGGCGCGGAACCGCCCGACTCAATCCGGTTCAACATCTGCTCGAACAAAATCCGCTCGTGCGCGGCGTGCTGATCCAACAGGACGAGTCCGCGGTCGGATTCGAGTACGACGTAAAGTTTGCCGATGACGCCGACGAGCCGGAGCGGGACGTTCAGCAGCGGCATGCTGCCGGAAGATGGGAGTTGGGAGATGGCAGATGGAGCGGCGGTTTCCGGCGAGGATGGAGGATGGAGGATGGAGGATGGAACAGCCGGTTCAAGCGTTGCCGGATGCGAGATTGGTGCGGGCGCGCCCGTCTCCGCTTCGCTTCGACGCGGCAAGAAACCCATTTTCAAAGGCGTTTGGGCGGCGGGCGGAATTTGCGGCGGACTTGCCGGCGCCGGTTTTAATTTCTCCGGGAAATTCGGCAGCACCGGTGCGGAGATTTCCGGCGACGGCTGAAGTCCTGGCTGAGCGATGACTTTGGACTTTGGACTTTGGACTTTGGACTCCTGTCCGTGGAATGCGAGCAACGTCTCATGCACCGCCAGGGCGACGAATTTCCGGATTTCAAATTCGCGGTGGAATTTCACCTCACGCTTGGCCGGATGAATGTTCACATCCACGGCGGCGGGATCAATTTCCAAAAACAGGCAGCAGACCGGGTAGCGGCCTTTCATCAGCGCGGTGTGATAGCCTTCAAGCAACGCATAGTTGAGGCCGCGATTTTCGACAGGACGGCGGTTGACGAACAGGTGCTGGCCCTCGCGCGTCGCGCGCGAAACGCCGGGCGAACCAATGAAACCCCACACCCGAAAGGTTGAGGGTTGAGAGTTGAGGGTTGAGGGCGAAGGATCAGCCGTCTCGAAGATGTCGGTTTCTTCCGGCTGGAACGACTCGTCGAGGACGGCGGAGAAATTCACGGACAAAAGGTTTCCCTCGCCGAGCAGCGAACGCAGCCGTTCGCGCAATGCCTCGAGGCGGCTCGAAGTTGCCGCGCCTGATTTTTGCGCTGGCAATTGCCAGACGAGCCGTCCGTCTTTTTGAAACGTGAACGCGACTTCCGGAAATGACAGCGCAGCCAGCGTAAGACAGTGCTGGATGTGCGCCGCCTCGGTTTCTTCCGTGCGCATAAATTTCCGGCGCGCGGGGAGGTTGAAAAACAATTGCCGCACCTCGACGCTGGTGCCGGTCGCGCTGCCCGCGGCTTTGACTTCGACAATTTTTCCGCCGTTGACCACGACTTGCGTGCCCTCGGGCGAACCGCCATCGCGTTCGCGCGTGGTCAACGTGAAACGGCTGACGCTGGCGATGCTGGGCAGGGCTTCACCGCGAAAACCCATCGTGGCAATCGCCGCCAAATCCTCGGCTTTCTGAATCTTGCTCGTCGCGTGGCGTTCCAGGCAAAGCAACGCGTCGTCACGGCTCATGCCGGTGCCATCGTCGGTCACGCGGATGAGGCTGCGTCCGCCGGCCTGGATTTCGACGGTGACGCGCGCGGCCCCAGCGTCGAGCGCGTTTTCAACCAGCTCCTTCACGACACTGGCCGGGCGCTCAATCACCTCGCCGGCGGCGATTTGATTGGCGACTTGCTCGGAAAGCAGGCGGATGCGGTTCATACGAAGTGAAGCGTGAAACGTGAAACGTGATTTGTAAAGTGCGCGCTTGAGGGAAATGGAATTCTCACCTCACGTTTCACGAATCACGTTTCACTAGCATTGCTGTAGCGGCAGGGCAAAGGCAAACACCGCGCCGCCGCCCGGTTGATTGCGCTCCCAGATGCGGCCGTTGTGGTCTTCAATGATTTTTTTGCAAATGGAGAGGCCAAGGCCGGTGCCCTGGGCCTTGCCAAACGTGGCAAAGACTTCAAACAGTTTGCCGGCAATTTCAGGCGCAACGCCGGGACCGGTGTCCTCGATTTCGGTGACGATTTCCTTTCCGTCGCAGTGAAAGCGCAGGGTGATCACGCCGCCGTCCGGCATCATGTCCGCGGCGTTGTGGACGAGGTTGTAGAAAACGCGGCTGAGGCGGCGCAGATTGAACTGAACGAGGACGGCGGGCGGTTCGTTTTGCATCTGGATATGCACATCCCTGGGTTCCGCCTCGGCGCGGAGGCCGGCGATTAAATCGAGAACAAAAGTGCGGTAGCTGGCGGGTTTGATTTCCGCGTCCGTCCGTTTGCCTTCCGTGAAAATGAGAATGTCGCTGACCATGTTGTTGATGCGTTCGGCCTGCTTGTGGATACTGGCCTGGGCCTGGGCGCGCGCTTCCGGGCAGAGGTCGGGCTGGTCCAACGCCCCGGCGGACAGGCCGATGATGGTGAGGGGATTTTTCAGGTCATGGACGATGGAGCGGGCGAAATTGCCGACCACAGCCAGGCGTTCGGCCTGGACGACTTCGCGGAGGTAAACCCGGTTGAATTCGCGGAGGCGGTGGCTGATTTGTTGCAACAGGCTGAACGCCAGGGCGGGCGAGCGTTCGATGAGCGAGAGCATTTCCCCGCGCGGAAGAAAATAAACGTCCGTGTCTTTGACCGCGATGGCGGTGGCCGAGCGCGGGCGATGTTCGATCACGGCCATTTCGCCGAAAATTTCCCCGGGACCAAGCTGGGAAAAGACATGCCGGTCGCTGTCGCCGACGAGGCTGGAAATTTCCACCAGCCCGTCCTTGACAAAATAGACGCCGTTGCCGGGATCGTCTTCATGGAAAATCTCGGAATGGGCGGCGAAATGCCGTTCCTGGGCGATAAAGCGCAACGCCTGCAATTCATCGTGGCCCAGATAGCGAAACAAGGTGATGGATTCAAGCGCGACCACGGCCATACTTTATGAGAAAATTTGGCGTCGTAAAGCCAAGAAATGCCAAGAAGAACAATCTGGGTGTGAATGATAACTTATTGACAAAGGGCCGCAAAAAACTGAAATTGCAGCATTCGGGTGGCAGTACGTTTCTTCAGCGGGGTTCCCCACCCCCACCTCCTTGGCGTCTGCTGCCCGGATTTTTATTAAAGCCGCTTGACGCTTCCCGAAGCATCTTTTAACTTCACAACTCCCATTGCGGGGGTGTAGCTCAATTGGTTAGAGCGCTGCCCTGTCACGGCAGAGGTTACGGGTTCGAGCCCCGCCGCTCCCGCCATTTTCAACATTGTGACCACTTGTGACGCCAAGTGCCACAATGTGACTTTGGCCAATGCTCACAGCTCCGAGATTCTCTCCGAATCACAACGCCGCTTCGTCGCGTGGAATCCGTTGAGCATGAATCCACCAGCGCATTTCAATGGAGCCCCCAATGAAACCAGTTTGCATTCACTTTCGCTTGTCCACGGCGGGCAAACCCGTCACATTTTTCGCCCATGGGTTCACGCACCAAGCTGCAAACGAAAATCGCCGGCGTATTGGGTAGTTTTGGATTGCTGGCGTTGGTTGGCTATGCTGATTACATCACGGGATACGAACTCACCTTTTTTCTCTTTTACCTGTTGCCCATCCTGTATGTTCTGCGATACGTGGGACCGGGATCCGCCTTTGTGATGGCGCTGATCTCGGCGGTGGTCTGGCTGTTCGTCAACATTGCGGCGGGGGAGAGTTATTCAGATCTCCTGACCCCGATTTGGAACACCGGCATCCGCCTGTCGGTTTTCATCCTGGTGGTCATTTTGTTTTCCACCCGGAACCATTTGCGGAATCTGGTGGATCAACGGACGGAAAACTTGCGGCAGGAAATCCGGGAGCGCAGCCGACTGGAGAGGGAACTCCTGGAAATCGCGGAAGCTGAACAGCGGAGGATCGGCCATGATTTGCATGACAGTTTGGGACAGCATCTGACGGCCACCGCCCTGGCAGTCAAGGTGCTGGCAAAAAAGCTGGCCAACAAATCCACGGTCGAACCCGCCACGGCTGACCGCGTGGTGGCCATGGTGGAAGAGGCGATTGAGTTGACCCGGAACCTTGCCCGCACGTTGCATCCTATCGAGTTGGGGACGGATGGCTTGGTGGGCGCGTTGCAGAACCTGGCGGCCAACCTGTCCAAAGCTTTCAATATTTCCTGTCGCTTGCAACATTCCGGGACGATTGTTTTGAACGACCCCAAGGCAAGCATCAATTTATATCGCATCGCCCAGGAGGCGGCGAGCAATGCCATCCGTCATGGCCGCGCCCGTAACGTTGTCATCTCGCTGGACGCCACCAGTAAAAGTATCATGCTGGCGGTGACTGATGATGGCACCGGATTGCCGGCGGACGCCCGGACCAAAAAAGGCATGGGCTTGCGGATCATGGATTATCGCGCCGGCATGATTGGTGCGAGTTTTGACATCCAAAATTTGCCGGGCGGGGGTGCGCGCGTGGTTTGCGTTTTACACCCCCGGCTGACTGACACTGAAGACCATGCAGCCGAAAACTAAAATTCTGCTGGTGGATGACCATCCGCTGGTGCGTGAGTGGCTCACCAAACTGATCAATGAGGAGCCGGATTTTGAAGTCTGTGGCTCGGCCAGCAACACTCGCGAGGCGCTCGGTTTGATCGGGACGCTCCTGCCTCGGATTGTCGTGGTGGACATTTCACTGGATGGCGGTTCGGGCCTGGAACTCATCAAGGACGTCAAAGCGGTTCATCCCAAGGTGGACATGATTGTCTTGTCCATGCACGACGAAATGCTCTATGCCGAGCGGGCCATGCGGGCCGGGGCGGTTGGCTATGTCATGAAACGCGATGCCACCGACAAGGTGCTGGCGGCCATCCGCACGGTGCTCCAAGGCGGCCTTTATTTCAGCAACGCCGTCAACGCCACGCTGGCGCAAAAACTCGTCCAAGGCTCTGGCGACCAGCCGGCGACCATCGCGGCCTTGAGCGATCGCGAACTCGAGGTGTTTCAATTGCTGGGGCGTGGCTACAGCACGCGCCAGATTTCCGAGCAAATGAATGTGGGTTTCAAAACGGTCCATGCCTATTGCGCCCGCATCAGGGAAAAGCTCAACTTGGCCAATATCCATGAACTGGTTTTTCATGCCGTCCGCTGGCATGAAAGCCAGCAGCCCCGGTAAGGACTCCTCCCCTCAAACATTGTAGGAATTTTTCCTACAAGATAATTAGTAGAAGCTATACAGACGTTTTTTGCGTTTGGTTTTAGGGTTGCTGCTGTTAGAATCATGGCGGTTGCGTCAGGCAATACCGGAACCAAATTATCATAGCCGGCTTGGCGTTGAGTTCGCCGCATTAAAAGAAAAGAGAAATAAAATATGAAAAATACCAAAGCCATCCGCAAGGCGGGCTTCACACTGGTGGAAATCATGATCGTCGTGGCCATCATCGGCCTGTTGGCGGCCATCGCGATTCCCAACTTCGTGAAGGCTCGTGCCACCTCGCAGGCCAATGCCTGCATCAACAACATGCGGCAGATTGACGGCGCCGCCCAGCTATGGGCGCTGGAAAAAGGCAAGCACACGAGTGACACCATCACCTATCCCGGCGACCTGACGCCCTACATCAAGCTGAACTCGGCCGGTAGCATTCCTCCGTGTCCGGCTGGCGGCACTTACACTGTGGGCATTGTCGGTGCAGCTCCACAAGTGACTTGCTCGTTGAGCGCCTCGGTTACTCCGCCCCACCGATTGCCGTAAAAGGTGGGGATGGACGCTGATGAAAGCCGCTGCTTTTTGAATTGAACCTGGCCGGCAGCCGCCGTTGTCTCAATTCGGGAATTGGACAGTGTGCCTTAAAGCGAGTATGACTGCTTGAGGCGCCGATGCCCGTTGATTTCCTTGCCGAATTTTCCGTACTCCTTGGCATTGGCTATGCTTACCCTCAGAGGAGATTATGAATCTAATGAATACTTCGAACCCTTTCCAAATACCGGCTTGCTTGCAGCGGGCGGATAGTGAACAACGCCGTCGGGAGCGGTTTAAAAAGGGATTTATCGCGGGTGTGGCTGTCGTCGTCATCCTGCTGGTTGGGCTCTTGATTGAAGGCTGCATGAGCGAAAAAGCAACGACCCCGACGCCAGCCCCAAAAGTGGCTGAACTGCCAGCGCCCCAACCAAACCAGCCTTTGGTGGCGCAGAAGCCAAATCCATGTCCGCAGCCGAATCGCTGCGCGACTACCAAGCCCGCACCAGCCATCTCCGGAAATGCGGCGGCAACGGCCAGCCATCCCGAAACTCTTTATGTGGTCAAATCCGGCGATACCCTGACCCGCATTGCCAAAGCCCACGGAACCACGGTCAAAGCTCTTAAAGCGGCCAACGGTTTGGAGGGCGACCGCCTGCTGGTCGGTGCCAGGCTGAAAATACCTGAAGCTTAGACGGCAAGTGACACAACCCGGTTTTTAATAAAGCAGCATAATGATTTAGGTGGTGGGTGGGCTGATGGAAAACTGAAACGGCGCTCGCAAAGCGCCGTTTCTTTTATTTTGAGAATGGCACGCTACAAAGATGACGCACCTGCGGCGCTGAATTTTAGTTGGGCCGCGTTGAATTTTCCACTTGCCATTCTCCGCATTTCCATTACTTTCCACCTTGCCTGAACGCCGCGTGTGCGGATGTTCATTGAGGCTGAGAAAAAACAGTCAACAAATAACCTAACATTCAACCCTCCGTTGCCACGGCAGCGTCGGTAGTTAGGCAATGGAGTCTTCGAAGTCCGTTTCAGCGGACGACCAAGCCTCCCGCAGTTCAACCAGAGAATAGTTATGCTCACGATGGAAGAAGCCATGAAGCAAAGCGCCATGCGTTTTGCCGTCGGCGAAATTGTCAAAGGCACAATCATCGAAGTCCGCCCGAAGGAAGTTTTGGTGGACATCGGTTACAAAAGCGAAGGCGTCATCCCCACCAATGAATTTGTGGACGCCAACGCGCTCAAG
>Ga0182021_10008169_pt1 | contig 12405 bp, 11 predicted proteins | sample 612E3MmetaG_FD_120493 | JGI IMG/M metagenome (GOLD analysis project Ga0182021, IMG submission 120493) | Permafrost microbial communities from Stordalen Mire, Sweden - 612E3M metaG (Illumina Assembly) | ecosystem: Environmental > Terrestrial > Soil > Wetlands > Permafrost | place: Sweden...
AATCGGCGCTGCTTTCGGCCCAGGCGACACTGGTGCAGAGCTATTTCCAGTTGCGCGTCAACGATGCCCAGCAGCGGCTGCTGGAGCAGACCATCGCCGGCTACGAGCGCTCGCTGCAAATCACGAAGAACCGCTATGAGGCCGGTGTGGCCGGTCGGGTCGACGTCGCCCAGGCGGATACACAACTGCAATCGACCCAGGCCCAGGCTATCGATCTCGGCGTGCAGCGGGCGCAGTTGGAACATGCCGTCGCCGTGCTGATCGGCAAGGCGCCGGCGGACTTCCGGCTCAAACCATCGAACGGCTTGCCGCAGGTGCCGCTGGTGCCGGCCGTCCTGCCTTCCGCTCTACTGGAGCGCCGGCCGGATATTGCTGCGGCCGAGCGGCGCATGGCGGCGGCCAATGCCCAGATCGGCGTGGCGCAGGCGGCATTCTTCCCGGCGCTGACTTTCAGCAGCACGGGCGGCTACCAGAATTCCAGCCTCTCGCAACTGATGACGCTGCCCAACCGTTTCTGGTCGATCGGTCCCGCTCTTGCGCTGACCCTGTTCGATGCCGGCGCGCGCTCGGCACAAAAGGATAGCGCGATCGCAGGGTACGACAAGAGCGTCGCTACGTATCGCCAGACCGTGCTCGCAGCTTTCCAGGAAGTCGAGGACAACCTCGCCGCGCTGCGGCTCCTGACGGACGAGGCCAGGGTGCAACAGGCGGCGGCACAGTCCGCTGCCGAAGCCCTCGCGCTGACCGAGAACCAGTACCAGGCCGGCACCGTGAGTTACCTGAATGTCGTAATAGCGCAGGCAACGGCGCTCGGCACGCAGGTTAGTTACCTGGGCATCCTGGGTCGCAGGCTGGTCGCCAACGCGGTCCTGCTCAAGGCTTTGGGCGGGGATTGGCAGAAGGCCACTCTGTAGTAGCGGCTACGCGAAGCCATAGAATCCGCTAGGCGTTCGGCGGGATGCAATGTTACGGCCAGCATCGGTGCCATGTCCCTGATATTTCAGCCTTGGATTTCGGTTAGCATCCGCTGATGACTCCGAATTCGACTGTCCGTGAAGATGCCGCCGTGATAGCGCTGGTGGGTGTCGCCCACGCCACCTCGCACCTGTTTCATCTGTTGTTACCGCCCCTGTTTCCGCTGTTGATGCCGGACTTCGGTTTCGGCTACACCGAGGCTGGCTTCTTGATGACCGTGTTTTTCGCCATCTCGGGTCTTGGCCAGGCCTTTGCCGGGATCGTGGTCGATCGTTACGGCGCACGCCGGGTGTTGATGGCCGGAGTGAGCCTGCTGGCGGCCTCCGGCGTGGCACTCTCGGTCGCGGTCAGCTATCCGATGCTGTTGCTGGCAGTGGCTCTCGCCGGCATCGGTAATTCGGTATTTCATCCGGCGGATTTCTCCTTGCTGAACAAGAAGGTTTCACCCTCGCGCCTGGGGCATGCATTTTCGGTGCACGGCCTGTCGGGCAATCTCGGGTGGGCCATCGGCGCAACCATTTCAGGCTTGGCGATGGCCTGGGCCGGTTGGCGTGGCGCCGGCCTTGCGGCGGCGCTGGTGGCTTTGTGCTCGGTTGCTGCGCTGAAGATGGCGCGGCCGTTGCTCGATGATGACCTGGCAAGAGTTGGCGCTGGCCGTACGGCGGCAGGGGTGACCTTCGGTTTCCTCAGCGCCCCCGTAATCTGGTTGGCCTTCACCTTTTTTCTGCTGATTACGGCGGCCTTTGGCGGCTTGCAGAGTTTCTCCGCGCCGGTACTGGGAGGGATCTACGGATTGTCGCCGGCGGCAGGTGTGGCGGCGCTGACGGGTTACCTGCTGGGTTCGGCGGCGGGCATGGTGGCCGGCGGTTTTGTCGCAGTCCGGGTACGCGCGCATGACCGTGCAGTCGGCACTGCGCTTACGGCGGCGGCCTTGTTTGCTTCAGTGCTGGCGAGTGGTTTGCCGCCGGGCTGGAGCGTCATTCCGCTCATGGTCGGCATCGGTATCGGCGTCGGTCTCGCCGGCCCTTCGCGCGATCTGCTGGTGCGTCGAGTCGCCACCGATTCGCTGGCGGGAGGCAATGCTTCGCCGGCGTTTGGCCGGGTCTATGGTTTTGTCTATTCCGGACTGGATGTCGGCCTGGCCTTGGGACCGCTGGTGTTTGGCGCGTTGCTCGATGCCGGCGGCCGTGACGGCGTGTTGCCGGGCGTGGCGCTGCTGCAAGTGCTGGCAGTGCTGACCGTTTTGTCGATGGGCCGCAAGGTCGGTCGGACCGCTGGAACGGCATAGAGCGTCCGGCCCGGTGCCGCTCGCGCATGGCGCGCGGCATCTGCAACAGCGCGTGAGCCTGGCAAAGCGGGATACCCCTGCCGGGTTGGTGTATACAAAAATCTTTTCGCCTGAACTGCTTAACTAATTGATTAAGTGGGAAATGACTATTTCCTTACGAGAAAAGTGTATGCAAAATTTGTACTTGGTCTACCTGGCGGGAGGCGTACAAGGCTCGGGCTTGGCACTCCCACATGCATATAAGGTATTGAAAATTAATTGAATCATTGTCCACACCTGAAACTGGCACGGTGATTGCATAGTCAAGGCTGAGCACAAGGAAATAAGAGGTGGGCAAAATGATTGAGAAAGCCAAAATTCTGGTCGTGGATGATGAAGAAGTCGTTCGGCGCAGTTATGTCAGAACTTTGGCGAGCGAACACTGCAACGTCAAAGCGGTATGGAATGGCACGGATGCGTTGCAGGTCATGGAACAACAACCGTTCGACGTCGTGTTGCTCGATCAGCGTATGCCGGGAATGGACGGTATGGCTGTCCTCAAGACCATCAAGGAGAAATGGCCCGAGAGCGAGGTGATCATGATTACCGGGTACCCGGCGGTTGAATCTGCCAAGGAAGCGGTAAATCTCGGTGCCTATGACTATCTCGCCAAGCCGGTTGGCCCCGACGAAGTCATCAATGCGGCAAACGGCGCCATGTTGCACAAGAGGTGGGCTCTGCGTCGCGAAGTTCAGTGCGCAGGCACCCGGTAGATACGATTTATCAAGGAGAAATATCATGAGTGCGTTACATAAAGTGCTGGTCGTAGATGACGACCCCGTGGTTGGCAAGAGCTTCAACCGTGTTCTTTCGCAGAAGGGTTATGTGGTGGTCACCGCCGAGAATGCCCAGGAAGCTCTGAGCAAGGTGCAGGAGGGTGAGTACGATGTCGTCTTTACGGATATCAAGATGCCCGGCATGAGCGGCATTGAACTTGCCGAGCGCCTCAAGGTCGAGCGCCCATGGACGCCGGTCGTTATCGTGACCGGCTATGGCACAACGGCGAATCAAGAGAGAGCCAAGGCAGCAGGCGTATCGTCCTTCCTGCAAAAGCCCCTGTCTCCGGAAATGATCGAAGGCAGCGTGATGAAAGCGCTGCTCGACGCAGTGCCGGCTGTCCTTCCTGGTCTGGTTGAAGCCGTGCATCCGGAACCGGCACCGGTTGAACAGGAAAGTCATCTGAAGAAAGTTGCCCTCTTCGTGGCAGCCCCCTTCATTGGCTTGCTCTATGCGGTCCTGCTCCCCTTCGTCGGACTGGGTGCGTTGGCGTACATCGGCATCAAGGCGCTGAAAAAGAACGCCGCGGCAATGAAGGTCGTCACGCTCATCGCCGCGCCCTTCATCGGTCTGGCCTTCATAGTCACGCTTCCCTTCGTCGGGACTGCAATGCTGGCTTGGTTTGGAGTACGGGCGCTGATCAGGAAGCCGCAGGTGGAATGATGCAAGCAGCGGCATCACGCGTGTCGCGGTAAATGTGCCTGCTACAATAGCAAACACCATGAGCGGATGATGGTTTATCCCCTCATGGTGTTTGCTCGAATAAATCAGTCCCTGCGGCTTGAATTCCTCGTCCCGCGGAGCGAACCGGCGGAAAGCCGGCGGATTGAAGGGCGTAGCCGATACTCCGCAGTTCAAGGCGGAGTGCTTAATTTAGGGAAATCCGATGAAAGGCTCCCGGATCATGGGCAAAACAATTCAACGCCTGCACAACATGTGCCTGACACTGGCAGGCTTGGTCGCTCTGGTACTTTTCATGCCGGGAATGGCCGCCCACGCCGAGGATAACGATTTATCCAAAGAGACCAAGGCATGCCTGAAATGTCACGACAAGGAGGGCCTGGAAAAAAAGCTTGAAAACCAGGAGACACTTTCCTTGTATGTCTCCACCAAAGCCTTCGTCGAGTCGATGCACAGCAAGAACGATTGTGAGGACTGCCACTCGTCTATTGACTCCAAGAGCCACGGCAAGGTAAAGGTGGTCATCAAGAGCAAGCGCGAGCATTCCCTGAGCATGCAGGGGAGCTGCCGCGAGTGCCACAAGAAGAATTTCGCGAAATACGAAGACAGTCTCCATGCCGCCCTGGTCAAGGAAGGCAGCAAGGAAGGCAGGAAGGATGCACCGCTGTGCGCGGACTGCCATGATCCGCATACGCTGCATTCCGTGAAAATTGTGGTGCCGATTGCGGCGACCCCCTGTGCGAAGTGTCACCAGGAAATATTCAAGGCCTATTCCGGCGACGTGCATGGCCTCGAGCGAATTGCCAAAGGCAAAGCCGCGCCCATCTGCGCCGATTGCCACAAGACCCACGATGTTAAGGCAGCTTCGTTTGGCGACGGCGTCAAGGATGCATGTCTGTCTTGCCACAAGGATGCCGTCAAGCAGCACCAGGACTGGTTGCCGAATGCGGCGCTGCATTTCGAGGCAATCTCGTGTCCGGTCTGCCATGTTCCGGGCGCGGAGCGCCGGGTCAACCTCAGGCTCTATGACAACGTGGCAAAGCGTCAGGTTTCCGAAAAAAGGGGAGTACCGCTGTTTGACAAGCGGACCGATGCTGCCGACCTGACGAATGTGGGTCTGGATGAGAGGGCCCTATTGAGCCTGCTCAAGGAATTCAACCAGGACGGCGGCCAGGGAAACACCGTCCTGCGCGGTCGCCTGGAGGTGCGTTCGGGCATCGAGGCGCATCAACTGAGCGAAAAGTCCAAGGCGATCAGGGACTGCAATACCTGTCACCAAAAAGGGGCAGAACCCTTTCAAAGCGTGACACTGACCATAGCCAGTCCGGATGGAAGGCCTTTGCGTCACGGCATCCAGAAGGACGTACTGAATTCCCTGCAGGCAACGGAGTCGGTGCGCGGGTTTTACGCCATCGGCAGCACGCGGATCAAACTGCTGGATTACGCGCTGATCGTGGTTTTTCTGGCCGGCATCGGTGGGCCGCTTGTGCACATGACGATCAAATGGATGTTCAGAAGATTTCGCCGGCAGCATGAGGCCGAATTGCGCGCTGAACTTGCTCAAGCCAACAGTCAAGCATTACCGGGCGATCGTCGCACTCCTGACGATGCCTCCAAATAGCAGGAGATGGCCATGCAAAAGCTGTATATCAATCCGCTACCGGTCAGGATCTGGCACTGGACCAACGCCGTCGGTTTCACCTTGTTGATCCTTACCGGACTGCAAATCAGGTATCTCGACCTGGTCCAACTGGTGTCGTTCCGGACTGCGGTGGTGGCTCACAACTGGATCGGTTTTGTACTGATCGCCAATTTCTTTCTGTGGCTGGGTTTTTATCTTTTCACAGACAAGATCAAGGTCTATCACCCCGAGCTGAGCCCCGCCAAGTATTTCCGCGCCAGCTTTCGCCAGTTGCAGTTCTATGGTTACGGCATCTTCCGCGGCGATCCCAATCCGCATCATGTGAGCGTCTATCACAAATTCAATGCCCTGCAGAGCATGACCTACCAGATCGTCATGATGCTGATCGTGCCGATCCAGTTCTTCACCGGCCTGCTACTGTGGGATGTGGCGCGCTTTTCGTCCATGGTCGAGATGTTTGGCGGAGTGCGCGTCGTGGATACCGTGCACGTCCTGATTTTCATCTTCTTCACGGGATTTATTTTCATACATCCCTACCTGGCCAGCCTCAGCCACACCCCCTGGGCGCATTTCAAGGCAATGATTACCGGATATGAGGAGGTCGAAGACGAGCCGGCAAAGGCGACTCTTCCTGGAAACTGAAACCCGTTGGCGAGGCGGTTTACGCCGCGTCATCGCCATGCCGCGTCAGATTACGTGGATTCGGATTCGTCGGGATCGTATTCCGTATCGCGGACCCGAATGTTGTACTTTTTCATCAGCGCCTGGAAATTGGAGCGTTGCATACCGGTTTCCTCAGCGCTCCTGGTGACGTTCGAGCCGTTTCTCTTGAGTGTCTCCTGGATAAACAGCTTCTCGACTTCTTCAACCGATTTCTCTCTGGCAATTTTTTTGACTCTTTTTAGGTCTTCGCTGGTTCTCGGCACTTCGAGATCGGGTTGCGCCGAGGTATTTATGATGTTCACCAGGTGGGCCTGGCGGACGATATTGTCAGAGGCAAGAATCGCAGCCCGGTGCATGGTGTTTTCAAGTTCGCGCACGTTGCCCGGCCAGTCATAGCTCATCAGCAGGCTCATCGCTCCTGCCGAAATTCCGGCTACCGGCTTTTCCAGTTCATTGCAAAAAATCTTGAGGAAGTGGAAGGCCAGTGCCGGGATATCGTCGCGGCGTTCTCTCAGGGCGGGAGAGTGGATGGGGAAGACATTGATGCGGTAATACAGATCTTCGCGGAACGTTCCTTCGGCGACCAGCGCCTTGAGATCTTTGTTGGTCGCCGTGACGAGTCGGACATTGGTTTTCTGGGTACCGGTACTTCCGACCGCCCTGAATTCGCGTTCCTGAATGACACGGAGCAATTTGGCCTGGGTCGATAGCGGGATATTGCCGAATTCATCGAGGAACAATGTGCCATTGTTGGCTATCTCGAACATGCCGCGCTTGTTCGCTACTGCGCCGGTAAATGATCCCTTGATGTGACCGAACAGCTCACTCTCCAGCAGATGTTCGCTCAGCGTATTGCAATCGACAGTGACGAATGGCTGATCCTTGCGCAGGCTGTTGTAGTGTATGGCACGCGCAATCATTTCCTTGCCGGTGCCACTCTCTCCGGTGATCAGAACCGTACTGTTCGTCGGGGCGCACTTGGCGATCAGGCGGTAGACGCTCTGCATCGGCGGGCTGGCGCCGATGATGTTCTCGAAACGATACTTGGAGTTAACCTCGCTCTTGAGGTCGCGGTTTTCCTGCAACAAACGTCGGCGCTCCAGCGCACGATCCACCACATGCTTCAACTCATCAGGATCGAAGGGCTTCGACAGGTAGTCAAAAGCGCCGAGTTTCATCGCCTTTACGGCCGTCTGGATCTGGGACAGGCCGGTCACCATGATGACGTCAACGTCCGGATGCCGCTCCTTCACCTGCTGCAGCACTTCGAGGCCGTCAATCCTGGGCATCATTATGTCGAGGACGATAACGTCGTAATCGGTCTCGTCGACTTTTCTCAAAGCCTCCCAGCCGTCCTGCACGGAATCAACTACGTAATTGCTGTCGCTGAGTATGCGCAGACAACTCCGGATGACAATCTCCTCGTCGTCAACTATCAGTATCCTGGCACTCATCGGGTAGTTTCACCTTCATTGCGTTCGGTGTCGCCAAACGGGGACGTTATCGGAAGATAGATGTGGAAAGTCGTTCCCTGGCCGACGATGCTGTCGACATTGATCCTGCCGCCATGGGCTTTTATGATGCCATAACTGACGGACAAGCCCAGGCCTGTCCCTTTGCCGACCTCTTTCGACGTAAAAAAGGGGTCGAAAATCCTTTGCAAGTTGGCTTCCGGAATGCCACAACCCGTGTCCCTGACGACTATTTCAACCATGGGCAAGCTTTCGACGCCGGGTTTGGCTGGGGCTTTGGCAACGTAAGGGCGACTTTCCACAAAAATCTTTCCCTGAGCCTCGATGGCTTGCTGGGCGTTGACCAGAATGTTCAAAATGACCTGTTTGATCAGGTCGGCGTCACCCCACACCCGGGGCAATCCGGGATCGAGATCGGTGGTGATCTCGATCTGCCGCAAGGATGCCGGTCGATCGGTAAACCGCACCGTGTCTTCGATGACTTGATTAAGGTTGAACCATCCCTTTACCGGGACCTTTTCCCGCGCAAAATCGAGAAGCCGCTTGATGATGCTGGCACACCGCTTGGTCTCGCGGATGACCAGGTCCAAATCCTCCGCATCTTCGCTGCCATCCGGCATTTTCCTGCGCAACAGGGAGGTGAAGGTCAGCACGCCGGTCAGTGGATTGTTCAACTCATGGGCTATACCGGCAGCCAGTACGCCGACAGAGGCCAGTTTTTCTCCCTGCGCAATCTCGGCCTCGGCGACAAGAAGTTCCTGGGTCCTCTCCTCGACCTTCAATTCCAGGGTCTGCACCAGTTCCTGCAACTGCTGCCTTGATTCATTCAGCGCCTTGGTCATATCGTTGAAAGAACCGGCCAGGTGACCGAATTCATCATCATTGCGCACCGGAATATCCAGGTCGAGGTTTCCGGAAGCTACCTTTTCGGCACCGGACTTCAAGTCTTTCAGGGGAAGGTATATCAGGCGCTGGAGCAGAACACCGATGCTGACGGAAAAAAGCAGAATGAACCCGACCGAAATGCCGATGATGTGAGCGGCATGCTCCTTCATTGACTGGTCCATCTCATCGAGGGAATAGGCAATATCCACGATACCCAGCACCGACTGGCTGGCGGGATGTTCATGGCACGACGCGGATGAACATGATGGCTCATTGCGTATCGCGTGCATGGTGCCAAGAACCCTGTGCCCTTCCGTGTTTTCAAAAATCCTCCACCTCTTCTCGTCGGGGACTTTTTGCAGGGGTTTGCCGGTCTGGTGGCAGTTCACACAGGGTTCCGCCTGTTGATCAATCGAATACCCGATTTCCGCCGGGTGGTTTGAATGAATGATCGTGCCGTCCGCGCTGATCACCCTGACCCGCTCGATGCCTTTCTGTTTCCCGATGTCCTCAATGATCTTTTCAGCGATATCGCGCTTGTTCACCAGCATCGCATAGCGGGTGCTCGCGACAACCACGTCGGAAATTTGTGTGACATGCTGGGAAACCACGCTCTGCAGGTCTTCCTGCCGTTGCTTCAGGATAAGCAGCGTAAACAGAACCATCGCTCCTGAAAGAGCGATGAACAGATACAGGCTGACTTTGACCCTGAGACTTGTTGGACGCATTTATCGGGTCGATCCGCAAGCAATCAAATGACCCGGGGAACTGATCACGCCCGGGTCTCAAGAACTGGGTTTGATACCGATACAACCATGCGCTGAAGCAACCAGTAGATCCAATGGACTCTCATGGGAGCACCATGGCGGGCCACCCCTGACGGGGCGGCCCTGATGCATCGCCTACTGGGCAAGAATCCACTGCACAAGGTTCTTTATCTCTTTTGGATCCTTGGTATCAATAATCTTGTGCTCTTCTTCGGTGCCGTCAGTCAACTTGACCTTCGAAGCGGTAGTGATGTTCTTGGTGGCTTTTTCCTCGCCATCGGCCTTGCCCTTGTACTTTGCGGCGATCTTCTTGTAGGACGGGCCCTTCTTGTCCTTGTCGACGGCGTGGCATTTGGTGCAATCATTTTTTTTCGCCAACTTCTTTGCAGCCTCCTCATCGAAGGCAGAAGCTCCGCTGGAGAAGGACAAAGCGGTGACAGCAAGCGTAAAGCCGAGAACGGTGCCATGAGCAAATTGCAATTTCATTTTAAATCTCCTTTCTAGTTGAGTCGGTTGCGAAACTGTTGCGGCCGTTTGCCACTTGGGAAACCGGCTTTGCCAGGCCAGGCGCAAAAAGGTTTGGCGAGGTCAATGGGCTTGTCTGAAGCGCGTTCGATCCCGATCGTCTGCAGCACCGTCGCCATATGCCTGAGCGGGGGCATCAGTTGCGCTCCCTCTCCGTCCGGAAAAGGGCCGGCCCTTGCTGAACATGAAGCCGGAATTGCGTCAGCCGGCTCTTGAGGGTGGTGTCCATTATGGGGTTCGCATGATCGTCTTTGCGCGGTCATTGTACCTCCCGGCGGTCGAAGCACATATCACCGTCCGGCTTTTTCACGCGCTGATAGAACCCTGTGCCTGCCAGTTTTCCCATCTGCGATTTATTTAAATGGCAAGTATCTTCCGGCTGGCGGCTGGCGGTACGCTGCTGCAAGTGCGGGTCGTACCGGCTGCCTTGTCGTCAGGCCGCAAGTTCGGTCAAGCGGCTAGATCTGCCCGGCGTGTCCGGCCCAATACGGGTCGCGCATCTCGCGCTTGAGCGTCTTGCCGGCCGCGTTGCGCGGGAACTCCTGCTTGATGACGACAGCCTGGACTCGCTGATAACGCGCCGCGACGCGTTCGTTTATCCAGTCACGCAGTTCTTCCGCCGTCACCTGCCCGCGAAGCGGAATCCCAGGTGCGCAGAGTGAGCCGGCCCCAGCTTTCAGGACGACGGCGGCGAGCGGGGTTTCACCCCAGGTCGGGTGCGGAACGCCGAACACGGCAACCTCGGCAATTTCCGGATGGCGGGCGGCGATTTCTTCGATGTCGCGCGGATACACTTTGACTCCGCCGGAGTCGATCATGTCCTTCTTGCGATCGACCAGATAGAGATAGCCCTCATCGTCGAGGGTGCCGATATCGCCACTGTAGATCCAGCCGTCGCGCAGCGTTTCGGCGGTGAGCTCCGGCTTGCCCCAGTAACCCTGCATGACCATGGGACCGCGCCCGACGATCTCGCCCGGCTGGCCGGCTGGCAGGTCGCGGCCGTCTTCGTCAACGATGCGCACCGCACTGAAGGGCGGCGGGCAGCCGACCGAGCCGGCTTTGCGCACGGCATCGGTCTTGTCGAGAATGGTGATGAAGCCTTCGGTCAAACCATAGAGTTCGTGGAAGCGACCCGGCAGAAGCTGGTTCAGCTGATCCTTGCGCCGTTGCGCCAGCGGCGCGCCGAGCGAGAGAATCATTTGCAGCGAGCCGAGCTTTCCCGCATCGAAAGCCGGTGACTCGAGCAGGGCGATGATTTGCGCCGGCACCACCATGATGTGGGTGACCTTTTCATTGATGATGGTGTCGATCATCGCCGCAGGGTCGAACTGGCGCTGCAGGATGTAGGTGGCGCCGAGATGAAAGGCCGGCATCAGGGTCACGAAGGCGCCGTTGAAAACAATGGCGCCGCTGTGCAGCACCACCGACTCCGGCGTCATGCGCCAGGCGGCGCCCAGCAACAGGGCATACATGGTACGCACGCGGTGACTGAGCATGATGCCCTTGGGCAGACCGGTGGTGCCTGAGGTGTACATGATGTTGATCAGATCGTCCGCCGTGATTTCGGCAGAAGGCGGCTCGGTCTCTGCTGCGGCCGCCGCCAATGCCGCATAATTGCCCCAGGGCGCTTGCTCGCCATCGATCAGCAGCACGCGCGTTGCCGACAGCGTTGCCAGTTCCGGCATGACGGTTTCGACTATGGGCAGCAGGCTGCGCTGCGTAACGAGACAAATGGCTCCAGCGTCGTTGATCAGCCGCGACAAGCCGGCGCCGTTCAATAGCGGTGAGAGGGGCACGGCCACCGCGCCAATCCGGGCGCAGGCCCAGTAAAGCTCCAGCAGTTCAAGCGTGTTGGGCAGCAGGGTGGCGACACGCCCGGACTTCTTCACGCCCAGTCCCGTCAGCAGATGCGCGACTCGATTGACTCTGGCGTTGAAGCTGCGGTAATCCAGCCGCTGCTGGTCGAATACCACCGCCGTGGCATGCGGGCGATAGCGGGCGTGGTGCGCCAACAGGGATGAAAGCTCCATCGTTAGTTCCTCCGTGTTGTCAGGTCAGTGAGTCGTCGAACTGGAGCGGGGGACTCCGAGTTCAGCGTGGCGGGTACAGGAGACCAAGTGATCATTGACCATGCCGGTCGCCTGCATGTGGGCGTAGATGACCGTGGGGCCGATGAAGCGGAAACCGCGATGCTTGAGCTCCTTTGACAGGGCTTCGGCTTCGGCGGTGATGGCCGGGACCTCCGCCGGTGTGCGCCAGTGGTTGATGCGTGGGCGGCCGTCGACAAACTGCCACAGCAATTGATCCAGGGTGCCGCCTTTTTCGTAGTGTTCCAGCGTGGCGCGGGCGTTGGTGATGCTGGCCGCAATCTTCAGCCGGTTTCTGACGATACCAGTATCACCGAGCAGCCGCGCCATATCTCCTTCGCCGTATCCGGCGATCCTGCTTGCCTCGAAGTTGTCGAAGGCGCGGCGATAGTTCTCGCGCTTTCTGAGGATGGTGATCCATGACAACCCGGCCTGCGCGCCTCAAGGATGAGGAACTCGAACAACGTGCGTTCATCATGGCAGGGCACGCCCCACTCTGTGTCGTGATAGGCGACATACAGGGGGTCGACACCGCACCAGGGGCAGCGTTCCATTTAGGCTCTTAGTTCAGTACCAGCACGCCGCGCTTGAGTCCGTGGTCTTC
>Ga0182021_10008170_pt1 | contig 12405 bp, 6 predicted proteins | sample 612E3MmetaG_FD_120493 | JGI IMG/M metagenome (GOLD analysis project Ga0182021, IMG submission 120493) | Permafrost microbial communities from Stordalen Mire, Sweden - 612E3M metaG (Illumina Assembly) | ecosystem: Environmental > Terrestrial > Soil > Wetlands > Permafrost | place: Sweden...
ACGCCGAGGTTGCGCAGCCCGAGGAAGTCCATCTTCATCAGGCCCATCTCCTCGCACTGCGGGTAGGCGAAGCCGGCGATGATCATGCCGTCCTTGTCCCGCTTGTGCATGGGGATGACGTCGAGCAGGGGCTCGTTCGAGATGATGAACGCGCAGGCGTGCACGCCCGACTGACGGATCAGGCCCTCGATGCCACGGCCTGTGTCGACGACGCGATGGACGTCCGGGTCGCTCTCGTACAGAGCCCTGAACTCGCTGCCCTCGGCGTAGCGCTTGTGGTTCGGGTCCAGCAGGTCGCCCAGCGGGACATCCTTGCCCATCACCGCCGCCGGCATGGCCTTGGTGATGCGCTCGCCCATGGCGAACGGGTAGCCGAGGATGCGGCTGGCGTCCTTGACCGCAGCCTTGGCCTTGATCGTGCCGAACGTGTTGACCTGGCTCGTGTACGCCTCGCCGTACTTGTTCGTCACGTAGCTGATGATCTTGTCGCGCTGACGGTCGTCGAAGTCGAGGTCGATGTCAGGCGGCGAGATGCGCTCGGGGTTGAGGAACCTCTCGAACAGCAGCCCGTGCTGCATGGGGTTGACCTCGATGATCTGCGTGAGGTACGAGACCATCGACCCGGCGGCCGATCCCCGGCCCGGCCCGACCGGCACGCCGTTCTCCCGCGCGTACCGGCAGATGTCCGCGACGATCAGGAAGTACGAGGAGAAGCCCATCGGCTCGATGACGCTCATCTCGAGCTCGACGCGGTCCCGCAGGTCGGCGGGCGGGTTGTCGCCGAACCGTACGGTGATTCCCTCCTCGATCTCCTTGCGGAGCCACGACGACTGGGTCTCGCCTGGCGGTACGACGAACTGGGGCATCCGGTCGACCTGGCGGAACACGTCGGAGTAGTCACCGAACCGTTCCGCGAGCACCAGGGTGTTGTCGCACGCCTCCGGCACATCCCGGAACAGCGAGCGCATCTCCTCGGCTGTCTTGAGGTAGTAGCCGTCGCCGTTGAAGCGGAACCGGTTGGGATCGTCCTTGTTGCGGCCCACGCCGACGCACAGGAGGTTGTCGTGGGCGTCGGCCTGGTCTGCGGTCACGTAGTGGGAGTCGTTGGTGGCCAGCAGCGGCAGGTTGAGCTTCTTGGCGATGCGCAGCAGGTCGTCGCGGACGTTGCGCTCGATCGACAGGCCGTGGTCCATCAGCTCGACGTAGTAGTTCTCGGGCCCGAAGATGTCGCGGTAGGCGGCGGCCGCCACGATGGCCTCGTCGAACTGTCCGAGTCGCAGCCGGGTCTGAACCTCGCCGGACGGGCAGCCGGTCGTGCCGACGAGGCCCTTCGAGTACTGGGAGATGAGCTCGCGGTCCATGCGGGGCTTCAGGTAGAAACCCTCGAAGCTCGCGAGGCTCGACAGGCGGAACAGGTTCCGCAGCCCAGGCGCATCAAGTGCCCACAGCGTCATGTGCGTGTAGCGACCGCCGCCGGAGACGTCCTTGGTGCCCTCAGCGTCGAGGTCGGCGACCTCGCGCTTGCCGGTCGACCAGAACTCAGGGTGGCGGTTGAAGCGGGACGACGGCGCCACGTACGCCTCGATGCCGATGACCGGCTTGACGGGGTGATTCTTGGCCGCGTTCCAGAACTCGTACGCCCCGAACATGTTGCCGTGGTCGGTCATCGCCACCGAACCCATGCCCTGACGGGCCGCCTCGGCCAGCAGCGGCCCGGTCTTCGCGGCGCCGTCGAGCATCGAGTACTCGGTGTGGCAGTGGAGATGGACGAAGTCCGAACCCACGACTCCTCCTCCACTCGCGTACGGGTCCACGACACACTGCCGGGCCCACGGCTGCCGGGGGAAGGCGACGCCGGGTGATCCGTGGTACGGATCCCAGGTGAGTCACCATAGTCCGGAGATCTGACAGGAAACGGGCGACGCACCGGCGTGGTACGAGTTGCCGAAACAGGCCGTGCCTGCCCGCACTCGGGTTCGCCATCCCGTGGGTCAGGGCATGACGAAGTGGACCCTCCCGAGCAGGGTGCGATCGCCTAGTGAGTCTCGTCCGATATGAGGCAGGCCTCCGAGCGGGAGACGAAGTGGCCTCCCTCGCCGGTGCCCAGCGAGAAGCCCTCGGGGCCGCCGGGCGCGACGTCAAGGACGAACGACGGATGCCCCAGCGCCCGCTCCAGTGTCTCCTCGATGTAGAACGGGGCGCCGTCGACATCGCCCAGCAAGATGTCTCCGTCGCCCGTGAGGTACTCCCCGTCGAGGAAGCACATCGGGACGCTTCCCGCGCAGCACCCACCCGACTGGACGAACATCACTTGGCCGCCCTCGCGGGCGCGTACGGCCACCAGGGCCGCACGCGCCGCGGGAGTTGCCTGAATGCGCAACTCGTCAGTCACTCTTTCTCCGATCGATCAGAAGAATCCGAGGGGCTGGTCGGAGTAGCTGACCAGCAGGTTCTTCACCTGGCTGTAGTGGTCGAGCATCATACGGTGGTTCTCCCTGCCGACGCCGGAGATCTTGTAGCCGCCGAACGCGGCCCCAGCCGGGTAGGCGTGGTAGCAGTTCGTCCAGACCCGTCCGGCCTTGATCCCGCGGCCCATCCGGTACGCGCGCGTGCCGTTGCGTGTCCACACCCCGGCCCCCAGACCGTACATGGTGTCGTTGGCGAGTTCGAGCGCCTCTGCATCATCCTTGAAGGTCGTCACGGCCAGGACCGGCCCGAAGATCTCCTCCTGGAAGATGCGCATCTTGTTGTTGCCCTTGTAGACGGTCGGGTTGAAGTAGTAGCCGTCGGCCAGGTCGCCGCCAAGGGCGGCCTTCTGGCCGCCGATGAGGCACTCCGCCCCTTCCTCCGCCGCGATGTCGCAGTATCCGGAGATCTTGTCCATCTGGTTGGTGGACACCTGAGCGCCCATCATCGTCTCGGTGTCGAGCGGCGAGCCCTGCTTGATCGCCTTGATGCGAGCGAGGCAGCGGGCCATGAACTCGTCGTAGATGTCTTCCTGGATCAGGGCGCGCGACGGACACGTGCAGACTTCGCCCTGGTTGAACGCGTACAGCACCAGACCCTCAACGGCCTTGTCGAGGAACGCGTCGTCCTCGGCCATGATGTCGCTGAAGAAGATGTTCGGGCTCTTACCGCCCAGCTCTGTGGTGCTCGGGATGATGTTCTGTGCGGCGTACTGCATGATCAGGCGTCCGGTGACGGTCTCGCCGGTGAACGCGATCTTGGCGATGCGCTTGTTGGTCGCCAAAGCCTTCCCGATCTTGGCGCCGGGTCCGGTGACGACGTTGATGACCCCCGGCGGGAGGACGTCGCCGATGACCTCCATCAGCTTCATGATCGACCACGGTGTGGGGGATGCGGGCTTGAGGACGACCGCGTTGCCGGCTGCCAGTGCCGGGGCGAGCTTCCAGGCTGCCATGAGAAGCGGGAAGTTGAAGGGGATGATCTGGCCCACGACGCCCAGGGGCTCGCGGAAGTGGTACGCGACCATGTCGGCGTCGATCTCGGTGAGCGTCCCCTCTTCGGCGCGGGCTGCCCCGGCGAAGTAGCGGAAGTGGTCGACAAGCAGCGGGATGTCGGCATTCAGCGTTTCGCGGATCGCTTTGCCGTTGTCATACGTCTCGGCGAGCGCGATCTCCTCCAGATGCTCCTCGACTGCGTCCGCGATCTTGTTCAGCACAATGGCCCGCTGTGCGAGAGACGACTCGCCCCAAGCAGGCGCCGCCTTGTGAGCGGCATCCAGTGCCGCTTCGACATCAGCCTCGGTCGACTGGGCGTACCGCGTGAACGGCTTGCCGGTGACCGGGGTCACGTTGTCCGCGTACTCCCCCTCGATCGGTGCCTGGAACTTGCCACCGATGAAGTTGCCATACTCGGCAAGCACCTTGACCTTCGAGCCTTCCGTACCAGGAGCTGAGTAGATCATGTGGTTCTCCTTCGCTGCGTTGCGTGTACCCCCATCAGAGCACCACACGATCAGTTTGCGATAGGTGTTCACGGAAGTCACAGGAGCCGGGCACGGCCAGGGCAGCCATTCACAGCTCGCTCAAAGCGAGGCTGATCGCTTCACCGCGCGAGAGCGGACTCCCGAGCGAACGCGAACGCGGCCTTCACATCCGCGAGCGCCTCTCCGCCACCGACCACGACATGGGCGCCGCCGCTGGTGAACGCGAGCACCTGCGGGCCGCACCTCTGGGCGATCGCACGGGTCAGGGTCAGCGCCGCCGCGAGGGACCCGAGCTCGAACCGGTAGCTGGTTTCGGCCAGGGCGATCTGCGTACAGCCCCTACCCGACGGCTCGCCGGGCAGGAACGTGCCGACCCAGGTCGTGTACGAATGGCGCCCGAAGCGGTACGAGATCGTCGACTCCAGGAGTGGCCACCCCAGGTTGTCGCAGACCGCGCGCACGACGTCCGCGGTCGGAAAGACCGCGCACGCGTCAGTCTGGACCCCCCAGCGCATCGCAACATCGGTGTCGAAGCGCGTGACCGGCCAGACGAGTACCGAGTCAGCCACATGGGCAGCCTAGCCACATCGCAGGTCCGATAGGCAACGTCGAGTCGCTTCAGCAAGGGTTTCGGAGGAGGCGTTGCCGCGGCTACGCCTGACGCACACCAGGCGGCGACTACGTACGCGACGCCCCGGCTTCGAGGTCGACGGGGCGTGGTCGCTCAAACTCGAGGTTCAGTGCCTCCGCGACGACGGACGGGTCCGTGAGCCAGGCCAGGTCGTCCCACGGCTGGACGGCGATGGGGATCCCTGTGGCGCTCGACAGGGCGGATGCAAGACGATGATGTCGTCGCGTGAACCATGGCCTGACAGCGGTGGGGTTGTTCCGCCACACATCCACCCATTCGTCCGCCCACCATTGCGGGTCGCGCTCGCGCTCCGGATCCGTGGGCAGACGGGACCTGAACGCCTCGCCGTACAGACCTTGCCACCGCGACGCCCCTGGGTCGTCACGGAACAGAGCCTCTGCGACCAACGCCAGATAGGCATCGGGCACGTAGGTGTCGGTCACCTGCGACACCACCGCCAACATCCGATCCAGGTCAGCCTGCGTAGGCATGATGGCGAGGGAATCCACCATCAGCGCGTCCGCGACCCCCGGAAGCTCCGGGATCCCGGAGACCGGATCCATCAGTACGGCGAATCTCGCCTGGCCGCGCGAGACCATCTGCGCCGCAACTCCTGCACCATCACGCACGGAGATGACCCAGTCCCAGACCCGAGGATCACGCTGGAGGCGTGCGGTGACGGCCGCTGAAAGCACGCACGGCATCGTGCCGTGGACTTCTCCGGCCTGCGCCACCTCCACCGACGCCCGCAGCTTCCCGGCAAGCTCCATGAGCCCGCCCGCCCCCACCACAGGATCGACGATGAGTACGTCCAGCTCAGCTTTCATCCCGGGACGCACATCCCGCGAGGTTCGGTCGCGCGCATCGTCGGCAGCCTGCTCGGGTCTAGACCGCCATCGGGCGCGCCGTCGGCGGGATCGGTCTGGGCAGCTTCGAGGATCCCGAGAGGTACGCGTCGGCACCGTTCGCGGCCGAGCGACCCTCGGCGATCGCCCAGACGATGAGCGACTGGCCGCGGCCGGCGTCGCCGCAGACGAAGACGCCCGGGACGTTCGTCTCGTACGAGTCGTTGCGGGCGATGTTGCCCCGTGCGTCGGTCTCGAGGCCGAGCTCGTCGATGGCCGTGCGCTCCGGGCCCGTGAAGCCCATCGCCAGCAGCACGAGCTGCGCCGAGATGTCCCGCTCCGTGCCGTCGACCGGCGTGAACCTGCCGTCGACCATCGAGACATCGGACACGCGGAGGTGGCTGACGCCGCCGTTGTCGCCGACGAACTCACTGGTGTTGACCGCGTACACGCGCTCGCCGCCCTCCTCGTGGGCCGAGGAGACGCGGTACGTCATCGGGTACGTGGGCCACGGCTGGCCCGTCGGGCGCTGCTGCGTCGGCGTCGGCATGATCTCGAGCTGGGTGACGGACTTCGCCTTCTGCCGGATCGCGGTGCCGAGGCAGTCCGCTCCCGTGTCGCCGCCGCCGATGATGACGACGTCCTTGCCGGTCGCAAGGATCTGGTCGGCGACCTCTTTGCCGCGCGCGACGCGGTTGGCCTGCGGCAGGTACTCCATCGCCTGGTGGATGCCCGCGAGCTCGCGCCCCGGAACGGTCAGGTCGCGGGCGACCGTCGACCCGATAGCGAGTACGACCGCGTCGAAACGCTCACGCAGCTCAGTGAACGTGATGTCCGTGCCGATGTTCACGCCGGCCTTGAAGACCGTACCCTCGAGCCGCATCTGCTTGAGGCGGCGGTCGATGACGTCCTTCTCCATCTTGAACTCGGGGATGCCGTACCGCATCAGGCCGCCGATCTCGTCGGCCCGCTCGTACACGACGACGGTGTGTCCCGCACGCGTGAGCTGCTGGGCGGCCGCCAGGCCTGCCGGCCCGGAGCCCACGACGGCGACCGTCTTGAGCGTGTGCCACGACGCCTGCTCAGGAACGACGCGGCGGTCGTCCCACGCCTTGTCGATGATCGCGACCTCGACGTTCTTGATCGTCACCGGATCACGCGAGATGCCGACCACGCAGGCCGTCTCACACGGCGCAGGGCACAGCCGACCCGTGAACTCCGGGAAGTTGTTCGTCGCGTGCAGCCGGTCCAGCGCCCCGCGCCAGTCGTCACGCCAGATGAGGTCGTTCCACTCCGGGATGAGGTTCCCGAGCGGGCAGCCGCTGTGACAGAACGGGATGCCGCAGTCCATGCAGCGACCGGCCTGGGTCTGGATGATCGGCAGGACGGCGCGCCCGGGAGTCTCCGGGTACACCTCCTCCCAGTCGTTCACTCGCTCCTCGACGGGGCGCCGAGCCGCGACGGCCCGCGGCGTCGTCATGAATCCACGTGGATCAGCCACGAGCGGCCTCCATCATCTTCTCGGTGGTCTCGGACTCGCCGAGTCCCGCTGCCTCGGCCTCCGCCTTCGCCCTCATGACTCGGCCGTAGTCCCTGGGCACGATCATCGTGAACCGGCTGCGCAGCTCGTCGTCGGAGCTCCGCAGGAGGCCCTCGGCGACCGCAGAGCACGTCTCGGAGAGGTGGCGGGCCAGCAGCTCCTTGACCCGCTCCAGGTTCGCGTCGTCGAGCTCGACCGGATCGGCGAGCTCGGTGTTGAGACGCTTGCGTTCCAGGTCCAGCACCCACGCCACGCCGCCGGACATACCCGCCGCGATGTTGCGGCCGGTCGGGCCGAGGATCAGCGCCTCGCCGCCCGTCATGTACTCGCAGGCGTGGTCACCGACGCCCTCGACGACCGCCGTCGCGCCCGAGTTGCGAACACAGAAGCGCTCGCCGACGATGCCGCGCAGGAGGATCTCCCCCGACGTCGCGCCGTACCCGATGACGTTGCCGGCGATGATCTGATCTTCCGCGGCGAACGTCGCCTCGGGGGCGGGCGCCAGGATGAGGCGTCCCCCCGACAGACCCTTGCCCACGTAGTCGTTGGCATCGCCCACCAGCCGGAGCGTGATGCCCTTGGGCAGGAACGCGCCGAAGCTCTGCCCCGCCGTACCGGTGAGCGTGATGTCGATCGTGTCATCGGGAAGTCCGGCGCCCTTGGTCGCCTTCGTCACGACGTGGCCCAGCACCGTACCGACCGTACGATCCACGTTGCGGATCGTCGTCGCTTCCTTGACCGGGGTGCCCTGCTCGATCGCCTGACGCGCCAGCTCGATGAGCTTCACGTCCAGCGCCTCACCCAGACCGTGGTCCTGGGTCGTGGTGGAGTGCAGGGGCGAGGACGACTCGACCTTGGCAAGGATCGGCGACAGGTCGAGGCCCGACGCCTTCCAGTGGTCGACCGCCGGCCGGCTGTCGAGCTTCTCGACGTGGCCGATCGCCTCTTCGATGGTGTGGAAACCCAGCAGGGACAGGTACTCGCGGACCTCTTCGGCGATGAACTCGAAGAAGTTCACGACGAAGTCGGCCTGGCCGTCGAACTTCTCGCGGAGCGCCGGGTTCTGGGTGGCGACACCCACCGGGCACGTGTCGAGGTGGCAGACGCGCATCATGACGCAGCCTTCGACGACCAGGGGTGCGGTCGCGAAACCGAACTCCTCCGCGCCCAGCAGTGCGGCGACGATGACGTCGCGACCAGTCTTCAGCTGGCCGTCGGTCTGCACGACGATGCGGTCGCGCAGGCCGTTGAGCAGCAGGGTCTGCTGGGTCTCGGCGAGGCCGAGCTCCCAGGGACCACCCGCGTGCTTGAGCGAGGTGAGCGGCGCCGCGCCCGTACCTCCGTCGTGACCCGAGATCAGCACGACGTCGGCCTTGGCCTTCGCCACGCCCGCGGCGACCGTCCCGACGCCGACCTCGGCGACGAGCTTCACGTGGATCCGAGCGCTCGGATTCGCGCACTTGAGGTCGTGGATGAGCTGCTTGAGGTCCTCGATCGAGTAGATGTCGTGGTGCGGAGGCGGCGAGATGAGTCCGACGCCCGGTGTGGAGTGACGGGTCTTCGCCACCCACGGGTAGACCTTGGCGCCCGGAAGCTGACCGCCCTCACCGGGCTTCGCACCCTGCGCCATCTTGATCTGGATGTCCGTGGCGTTCGAGAGGTAGTCGCTCGTGACGCCGAACCGCCCGGAAGCGACCTGCTTGATCGCCGAGCGCCGCGCCGGGTCGTACAGACGATCCGCGTCCTCGCCGCCCTCGCCGGTGTTCGACTTCGCGCCGAGCCGGTTCATGGCGATCGCCAGCGTCTCGTGGGCCTCCTTGCTGATGGAGCCGTACGACATGGCGCCGGTCGAGAACCGCTTCACGATCGAGCTCACAGGCTCGACCTCGTCGAGCGGCACCGGCGTCTCCGCGGGCTTCAGGTCGAGCAACGAGCGCAGCGTCATGAGCCGGTGCGAGTTGTCGTTGACCAGACCCGTGTACTGCTTGAAGGCGTCGTACCGGCCCGTACGTGTCGCATGCTGCAACCGGAACACCGTCTCGGGGTCGAACAGGTGCTCCTCGCCCTCACGGCGCCACTGGTACTCGCCGCCGACGGGCAGCGTGCGGTGGGCCAGCGGGATCCCGTCGGCCGGGTAGCCACGCAGGTGCCGACGCAGGATCATCTCGTGGATCTGCTCGAGGCCGATCCCCTCGAGCCGGCTCGTCGTGCCCTCAAAGTACGCGTCGACGAAGTCCTTGGCCAGGCCGGTCGCCTCGAAGATCTGCGCACCCGTGTAGGAGGCGATCGTGGAGACGCCCATCTTGCTCATGACCTTGAGCACGCCCTTGCCGAGCGCCTTGCGGACGTTGTAGATCGCCTTGTCGGGGTCAACCGTCACGTACAGCTCGTTGCGTGCGAGGTCCTCGGCGGACTCGAACACGAGGTACGGGTTGATGGCGGCGGCGCCGTAGCCGATGAGCAGCGCGGCGTGATGCACCTCGCGGACATCGCCCGCCTCGACCACGAGCCCCACCTTCGTACGCGTCTTGCGATGTACGAGGTGGTGGTGGACGGCCGACGTGAGCAGCAGCGACGGGATCGGCGCAAGCTCACCCGTCGAATGGCGGTCGCTCAGCACGATGATCTGCGCGCCCTGCTCGATGGCCTCGTCGACCTCGCCGCAGAGCGCGTCAAGACGCGCCTTGAGACCCTCGGGTCCCTCGTCGAGCTTGTACAGTCCGCGGATCACCCGGGCCGCGTAGCCGGGTGTCTCGCCCGAGTGGTTGATCCGTACCAGCTTGGCGAGCTCGTCGGAGTCGAGGATCGGGAAGTCGATGACGATCTGACGGCAACTGTCGGGCCCCGGGTCGAGAAGGTTCTTCTCCGGCCCGATCGAGCTCGACAGGCTCGTGACGAGCTCCTCGCGGATCGCGTCGAGCGGCGGGTTGGTGACCTGCGCGAACAGCTGGCTGAAGTAGTCGAACAGCGTTCGCGGGTTGTCGCTCAGGACCGCCAGCGGCGTGTCGTTGCCCATCGAGCCGATCGGCTCAGCCCCGGTGTTCGCCATGGGGGCGACGATGAGCCGGAGCTCCTCCAGGTTGTAGCCGAAGATCTGCTGGCGACGGGTCACCGACGAGTGGCTGTGCACGATGTGCTGGCGCTCGGGAAGATCGCTGAGGTTGATGTGACCGGCCGCCACCCACTCGGCGTACGGCTCGGCGCCGGCGAGGGAGGCCTTGACCTCTTCGTCGTCGATGACACGATGCTGCTCCAGGTCGACGAGGAAGATCCGGCCGGGACGCAGTCGTCCCTTGCTGGCCACCTTCTCCTGCGGGATGTCGAGGACGCCCGCCTCCGAGGCGAAGATCACCAGGCCGTCGGTCGTCACCCAGTACCGCGCAGGGCGCAGGCCGTTGCGGTCGAGCGTCGCGCCGATCGTCGTACCGTCGGTGAACGTCACGGCTGCCGGGCCGTCCCATGGCTCCATGAGCGAGGAGTGGAACTCGTAGAACGCGCGGCGACCGGGCTCCATCTCGGCGTTCTGCTGCCACGCCTCAGGGATCATCATGAGCACCGCGTGGGGCAGGGTGCGGCCGCCGAGGTGCAGCAGCTCGAGCACCTCGTCGAAGGAGGCGGAGTCGGACCCTTCGGGCGAGCAGATCGGGAAGAGGCGGTCGAGGTCGCCGGGAATGAGGTCGGAACTGAGCAGGGTCTCGCGAGCACGCATCCAGTTCCGGTTGCCCTTGACGGTGTTGATCTCACCGTTGTGGGCGATCAGCCGGTACGGATGGGCGAGCTCCCATGCCGGGAACGTGTTCGTCGAGAACCGTGAGTGCACGAGCGCGAGCGCGCTGGCGAGGTCCGGGTCGTGCAGCTCGGGGTACACCGCCTCGAGCTGGTCCGTGGTGAGCATGCCCTTGTAGACAAGGGTCCGGCAGGACAGTGAGGCGAAGTAGATCTTCTGCTCGTGCTGGGCGCGGCGCCGGAGAATGTACGCGAGACGCTCGAGATCGAGACCGGCGAGACCGTCGTACGAGTCGACGAGAAGCATCTCCATGTACGGCATCACCTCGAGCGAGACCGGGCTCAGGGTGCTCGTCTCGGTCGGTACGGAGCGCCATCCGAGGACGCGCAGCCCTTCCTGGACAGCGATGTGGGTGAGAGCCGCCTTGACGGCCTCGCGGGCCCTCGACTCGGCCGGCATGAAGGCCATGCCCACGGCGTACGACCCCTTGGCCGGCAGCTCGGCCGCGACGACCCTGCGCAGGAACGCGTCGGGCACCTGGACCAGGATCCCGGCACCGTCGCCGGCGGCCGTGTCGGCCCCGGTCGCACCGCGATGGTCGAGGTTCCGGAGCACCTCGAGACCCTTCTCCACGATGTCGTGACTGGCGACACCGTCGAGCCGCGCGACGAATCCGACGCCGCACGCGTCGTGTTCGTACGCCGGGTCGTACAGGCCCTGTGCGGTCGGCCGGGCGAGCGGCTCGTAGACCATGGGTCTCCCTTCGAAGCGGGCCGGACGAACCGGCTCGGGCACGACACCACAGCACGCTTGCGCCGGGGTGGCATCGTCGCACGACAACCTACAGAAGCCGGACCCCATCCGATCGGACTTGCCGCATGCCGGATGGTCGCCGGACTCTCAGGACGTCAGGTCTTCGGGTCCCTCGTTCGTGGTCGTCTCCGCGTTCGCGGTGGGCCCCGCGCTGTGGGCAGGCTCCCGGAGTGCGGGCCCGTCGTGGGGCGCGTCCGCGTCATCGTCGGCGATGACCTGCTCTCGCGTCGGCTCGATCGGAACCGGTGACAGGCCAGGTCGCCTGATGAGGAGCGCGACCAGGAGAATGACACCCCCGACGAAGACGATGAGGGACGTGTACGAGTTCAGCCGGAACCCGTCGAACCGGTTGGCGGGGTCGATGCGGAGACCCTCGACCCAGAACCTGCCCAGCGTGTACCAGACGATGTAGGCGGCGAAGAGCTTCCCGCGGCCGAGGCGGAGCCGCCTCTCAACGAGGACCAGGACTGCCGCTCCCACCAGGCACCACAGCAGCTCGTACAGGAACGTCGGGTGGTAGGTCGCGTACTGCTCATAGCCGCTGATGCGGTGCGCCGGGTCGATCTCGAGGCCCCACGGCAGGGTGGTCGGCCCGCCGTAGAGCTCCTGGTTGAAGTAGTTGCCGATACGTCCGGCGGCTTGAGCGACAAGCAGCCCGGGAGCGACGACGTCCGCCAGCGAGGAGAAGCTCACGTGCGCACGGCGGCACCCCCACCACGCCGCCAGAGCCCCGCCCGCGACCGCGCCCCAGATGCCGAGGCCGCCCTCCCAGATGTAGAACATCCGGTACCACGTGCGGCCTGGCCCGAAGTACAGCTCGTTGTCGGTGATGACGTGGTAGATCCGCGCACCCACGATGCCCGCCAGGACTGCCCAGATGAGGATCCCGTCGAGCGTCTC
>Ga0182021_10008171_pt1 | contig 12405 bp, 7 predicted proteins | sample 612E3MmetaG_FD_120493 | JGI IMG/M metagenome (GOLD analysis project Ga0182021, IMG submission 120493) | Permafrost microbial communities from Stordalen Mire, Sweden - 612E3M metaG (Illumina Assembly) | ecosystem: Environmental > Terrestrial > Soil > Wetlands > Permafrost | place: Sweden...
GTTGATAAGGAAACGGGAAAGGTTAAGGTCTTGTCATACGCGGCGGCACAGGATGTTGGGTTTGCCATCAATCCTGCTCTAATCGAAGGCCAGATCCATGGTGCCGTTGGCCAGGGTATCGGCCGGGCCTTGATGGAAGAATATAAATTTCAAGATGGAATTATGCAAAACCCTAATTTGCTGGACTATCGCATGCCCACGGCGCTTGATTTACCTTTTAAAGACGTGCTGTTGGTTGAAGTCAAGAGCGATATTGAGCCTTTCGGTGTGCGTGGAGTAGGGGAGCCGCCGATGATTCCGACACTGGCTGCCGTTGCCAACGCGATTCATAGCGCCACCGGTATAAGGCTCAAAGAATTACCGATGAAACCTGAGATGGTGTTTAAAGCAATGCAGACCAGGTAAGGTTCTCGCCCATGAAAGTAAGTCGAACCCAAAATGGGAAACTATTGTGCCGAACGGTCTTTTCTTAATTAATAATTGTCGGAAAAACAAGCACTAACTTTGCAAACAGATAATGTTACGCTCAGTCAAAACATAGATAAAAAGGGGAGACATGCAAAAGATAACACTAAAAGTAAACGGTATTCCACGGCAAGTCATGGCCAGCCCGGAGATGGTCCTCATTGACCTCTTGCGCGAAGACCTCCTCCTCACCGGCACCAAGCAATCCTGCGACCGCAAGGGGCAATGCGGCGCCTGTACCGTTATCGTCAACGGTAAAGCCGTCCGCTCTTGCATCACCAAACTGATTAATCTCGAAGGCGCCGAGGTAATCAGTATAGAAGGACTAGGCACTCCGGATAATCCTCATCTGCTGCAGGAAGCCTTCGTTTTAGCCGGCGCTATCCAGTGCGGCTTCTGCACACCGGGGATGATTATGGCCGCCAAAGCCCTGTTCGACCAGAATCCTAATCCCGATGTCGCAGCCATCAAAAAGGCGCTGGCGCGCAATCTGTGCCGCTGTACCGGGTACAAGAAAATCATCGAGGCCGTCCAGCTGGCCGGCCGCTTCATGCGCAAAGAAACAACCCCCGCAGAGGTACGTTCTAAAATCGGTAAGAATATGCTGGGTGCATCTCACCCCAGACCTACTGCCCTGATCAAAGCCTGCGGGGTGGCTCAATTCAACGCTGATATTAAAATGCCGTCGGATACACTGCAATTGGCAGTGGTATACAGCACCCAACACCATGCTCTCATTAAATCCGTTGATACCTCGACGGCGCTAAAAATGCCCGGCGTGGTCGGCGTGATGACTTCTGAGGACATAAAAGGGACGAACCGCATCAGGTTTTCCGTGCCGGATAACCCGCTTCTCTGCGAAGATAGGGTACGGGTTATCGGCGACCCGATTATAGCAATCGCCGCCAAAACCAGGGACCAAGCCAGGGCTGCTGCGGCTGCGGTGAAAGTAGCATACGAACCGTTGCCGGTGATACTTTCGATGGAAGAAGCCACCGCACCCGGTGCTTTCCAAATCCACAGCCATGCGCCGAATAATATCGGCGCATCACAACCGCTCATAAAAGGTGACGCCGACAAGGCTTTAAAAGAAGCTAAAACCGTAGTCGAAGCCGAATTTACTACTCAAACAAATCACCAGGCACCATTAGAGCCAGAGATTTCCTCTGCCTATTTTGAGGGTGAAGGTGAAAATCCACAACTAGTCGTCGTCGGACGGAGTATCAATATTCATACACATCTCGCCCAGATACAGGAAGCTATTGGATATAATAACGTGCGTTATAAGGAAGCCTTCTCCGGCGGGCAATTCGGTATTAAAGCCGTGATCACCACCGAAGCGATTACCGCCGCTGCGGCATTACATTTCAAATGTCCTATTCGCTATGTCCCCAGCATGGAAGAATCCATCATCACTACTTCGAAACGGCATGCTTATAAATTAAAGGTAAAACTCGCTGCCGATGCCGGCGGACATATCAACGCCTGCTTCAATGATTTCACTGTCGATAAAGGTGCTTACACTTTATTAGGTTTTTCCGCCATGATGCGTACGATATATATGATGCAAGGCCCCTATTATTTCCCCAATATCAAAGCTCTGGGACAAACGGTATATACCAATAATGCCTGCGGAGGAGCCGCCCGCGGCGCCGGCCCGCCCCAGTCCACATTCGCAATCGAATCGGTTGTGGACATGATGGCGATAAAATTTGGAATCGACCCATTCGAATTCCGCCTTATGAATTTAATGAAACCGGGACAGACGAAATCTACCGGGATGGTGGTTGAACAATGGCCGTTTGCGGAGCTTTGTGACGCGGTTAAACCGCGTTACGAGAGAGCTAAAAAAGACGCGCAGGTATTTAATGCCAAAGGCGGAAAATTAAAAAGGGGTGTTGGTGTCGCCTGCCATTCTTTCGGCATTGGATATTGCGGAGAAACCTCGCAAATGGCAATCGAAATCGACCCTGACGACGGGGTTACTCTTTATGCCGCCGTGGCGGACCCGGGTGAAGGCAATGATTCTATGCTCGCTCAGATTGCCGCCCATCGATTAGGTCTGTCACTGGAAAAAGTTAGATTGTATACGCGGGATACCGACAAAACTGTCGGCATGGGACCGGCCGCCGGCAGCCGCATGACATTTGCCGCCGGTCATGCTCTGTTAAAAGCAATCGAAAACATGCAGAACGCGATGAAAGAAGCCGGAGCCAAGAACTATGCCGAAATGAAAGCGGCCGGCAAACCAACTCGTTACGATGGATTTGTCAAGAACCCGGGGGTCGCCGGAATTGACAAGACTACCGGTCTGGGAACTCCGTTTTTGTCCGATTGCCACAATATCCAGATTGCGGAAGTGGAAGTGGATACCGAAACCGGCGCGGTTCGAGTATTAAAGATGACCGCCGGCATCGATGCCGGGACAGTCATCAATCAGCAGGCCATCGAAGGACAACTGGAAGGAGGCATGGATCAAGGAGTCGGTTTTGCACTAAGAGAGGAGTACGTCGTCGGCAAAACCAAAGACTACGTCACTTTTAAATTCCCAACCATTAGGGACAGCTTTGAAATCGAAATCATTACCCGTGAGACTCCCCGTTTATACGGCCCGCTGGGAGCCACCGGTGTCGGCGAGATGACCATGACCTCCACCGCGCCCGCAGTGACAAATGCCATATATAATGCTTGCGGCGCCAGGATTTATAACTTGCCGGCGACACCGGACAAAGTAAAGGCGGCTCTATCAACAGGCAAGAAATAATTTACCCATTTGTAATGACCGCTTAATAAATAGAAAGGTTAAAAACAACTGTTTAAGCGAAATTTATTTGACATGTACCTTTGGATTTTGCTAGAGTAAAATCAATTTAATATTGAAATTACTCTTCGAGTTGGTATGCCTGGAGCCGGAAGGTATGGTATATCGACCGATGAGCTTAAAAGAAGCTCAAAGGGTATCGCTGGAAATGGCGGTGCCTCCCGTGTTTGGAAAGGAGAGATAATGCCGATAGCTTTTGCTTTTAGGCACCTCCTTTCGAGGTGCCTTTTTTTATATCTAAAATCAACGGACCATGCCGTCAATAAAAAGTAATAGTTGAAGGAGTTTAAAACATGAAACAGTACAAAATGTGGATCAATGGAAAGTGGGTCGATGCGGAGTCAGGCAAGACATACCCGGTTTTCAATCCGGCTACGGAAGAAGAAATTGCTCAGCTTCCCTTGGGTGGTAAAGCCGATGTCGAAAAAGCCGTCGCGGCGGCCAAAAAAGCTTTTCCCGGCTGGGCGAAGAAATCCCAGGCTGAACGTTGCCAGGTCATGAGCCGGATTGCGGTGGCAATCAGGGAGAATGCTCAGGAATTGGGTAGATTGGAGCTTATCGACCATGGCTTTCCGTTAAAGCTCTCGAATGAACTCGCTTTTGGAACCTCCCACTCGTTTGATTGGGTAGCTCAAGCTGCCGGGTCGATAATGACCGGCGATTTTGTCCCAACCGATTCTAATGCAGTGGCGTATGTTAAACGTGAACCGGTAGGGGTCGTTGCTATTATTACCCCATGGAACTTCCCTCTCATGATGATTACCGACAAGCTGTCGGCAGTACTCGCCGTCGGCAATACCTGCGTCATCAAACCCCCGAGTATCGATTCCCTATCCGCCCTTAAACTTGCTGAAATATTAGAAAAACTGGACATTCCTCAGGGTGTGGTGAACGTCATTACCGGCCCCGGCGGCTCTGTGGGTGAAGCGCTTGCTTCTCACCCCGATATCAGTATGGTCGCCTTTACCGGCAGTTGTGAAGTCGGTAAAAGGATAATGGAGCTTGGCAGCCAGACTGTAAAACGTGTCCAGTTGGAACTAGGGGGTAAAAACCCGGTGATTGTCCTGGATGATGCCAATGTGGATATGGCGGTGGGAGGCGGAGTATTCGGGCAGATATTTAATTGCGGCCAGGTATGTGGTTCGCCGGGTAGATTCTATATTCATGAAAAGGTTTATGACCAGTTTGTGGAGAAATTCGTGGCCGGCATGAAAAACTTGATAGTGGGTAACCCCGCGGATGAAAAGACTCAGATGGGCCCCGTTGTCAGCGCCGAACACCGCAACCGCATTGAAGGCTTTATCAAGTCAGGTATCGATGAAGGTGCCAAGCTCGTCCTCGGCGGCAAACGACCGACCAAATCGCCGCTGAATAAAGGTTACTTCGTGATGCCCACAGTTTTCACCCATGTGCAACAGAACATGACCATTGCCCGGGAAGAAATCTTCGGCCCGGTGGCCTGTATCATGGAACCATTCTCCTCGGATGACGAGGTGATCGCCAAGGCCAATGACAATACCTTCGGGTTAAGAGCCAGTGTCTATTCCAAAGACAGGGCAAGGGTACTTAGATTCGCTAACGATTTGCAAGCCGGTACCATCAACGCGAATGGCAGCATGGGGGGTGAACTGCCATGGGGCGGTTTCAAACAAAGCGGCCTTGGTAAAGAACGCTATAAGTGGGGGATTTACGAATTTAGCCAGCTTAAAGCAGTCGCTCTGAATATTGACTAGTGAATAATATAACGCTGTTTTAGACGTTCGATATTTTCTATTTCTTCCAATGAGTTCCCTTGTAGGAAACTCATTGGAAGACCGCCCCGTACATTTAGGATAATAACCGGTCGATTTAGCATCTGGAGAATATTGCAGATAAAAAGCGAAAGGAAATTATGTCGCGTGAAATAGATAAGGAAAGATATTTAGATTAACGATAGATTAAAAAACATAAGAACATAAAGAATATAGGGGTCATAATAAATGAGATATGCAGAAGCAGGGTGTTATTTAGAAATTGATCTGTCGACCGGAAACATTGAACGGATAGAAACCGACTCAAATTTATTGGGTCTTCATCTCGGAGGGCTAGGAACCAGCGTCAAGATACATTGGGATCGGGTTCCTCCTGAAACCAAAGCATTCGATCCAAAAAATCTGCTTATATTTAGTAACGGTCTTTTATGCGGTACCCCTGCTTTAAGTTGTAACCGTACCGTTGTTACTACAATTTCGCCTCAAACGGAGTTGATGGCCTATCCAATGATGGGGGGATTTTGGGCGGCGGAATTAAAATACGCCGGTTATGACAAAGTTATTTTGCGTAACAAATCCCCGAAGCTGGTTTACATATGGATTAAAGATAATAAAGTGGAAATACGCGATGCCGCTCATTTGAAAGGTAAAGGTGCTCTTGAAACCCAGGATCTTATACGAAGAGAGTTGAATGAGCCAAGCGCCCAGGTTGCCGCTATCGGGATTGCCGGTGAAAACCGGGTGTTCACGGCTTCCATTGAACAAGGCAGATCGAGCGCCAGCAGGCTAGGTGGGGGCGCCGTCATGGGGGACAAAGGGGTAAAGGCAATAGCCGTCCGTGGAACGAAAGACGTCAATCTTGCCCGAGGAGCTGAATTTATTGAGCATGTCAACGAAGTGACGAAATACATAAAGTTCCGAAATGCAAATCCAATTCCAAACGTAATGACTATTTTGTCTGGAATTGGCTCACCGCAGGAGATGAAACACACCGATGAGAAGTGGCATACTGAAAATTTCATGTGGGGAAACGCCCGTGTTCGCAGAAGAGACTTCTGGACCAAAGAACACGAGGAAGAATGGACAAAGACTCAATTAAGTGCGATAAAGCGGTTAATTAGTTGCTTTAACTGTCCACAGCAATGCGGTGCACTAATTTCTTATAAGGATGTTCCCAGATACATGGCGAAATGTTTCGGGAAACTTACTTATTCAATGGCAGCTCAGGTTGACAGGCTGGATTTTAACTTCAGAATTCTTCAACGCGCCTCGGAGTATGGCGTGGACTCATTCTCAACGCCGCAAATTTTGGCCTTTGCTTTCGAACTTAAAGAAGCCGGTATTCTAACTGATGCCGATTTTCCGGGATGTCCGCCCGATAACGAAGGCAGATTTTTCTGGCTACTCGACAAGGTTGCTCGGCGGGAAGGGATTGGAGATGTTCTGGCCGACGGTACATATTGGGCGGCCAAAAAGATAGGCAATGGCGCAGAGGCATATGCTCATAATACTATTAAGAAACATGAGCAGCTCCCACTGAAGTTGAGTACTCTGGATCCCATTTATTTCCTTATGTATGCGACCAACGAGAAGATAAGTATTACCCAAATTGAAGGGAATTGGCCGCAAGCACCTTTCCCCACGATGGAGGAAAGGCTAGAGTTTGTGAAGGATTGGCCTCAACTTCCTGATGAACATTTTAAGCAATATTTACTTGACTGGGAACCGCGAGGAGAACGCTCAAATCCATATTTCCCCACCCCTATAATGTGCAGCGAAATTGTGGATTGGATGGAGATGCTGCACAATATCGATGACGCACTCGGATTCTGCGCCGGTATGTCATCATTTTGTTTGAAACCTCCGTATCATATACACAATTTTCCAAAATTAATATCGTCCGCAACCGGCTTGGATATAGACGAAGCCGGACTAAAGAAAATAGCCAATAGAAGCAGGAATTTACACAGAGCACTTAATGTAAGAATTGGCATGCGGAGAGTTGATGAGAAACCGCCGGAGAACCACTGGAAAAAAAGATTTCCTGATCTTGAAAAAACTCTCTTAGATACTTATTACAAATACAAAGGTTGGAATTTGGACGGTATTCCAACAAAAGAAAGATTGCAGGAATTAGGCTTGGGTTATGTTGCGGAAGACTTAGAAAAAAGAGGAATTTTGAAAGTTGGCGAGGGATAAGGTTGAACGAAGATTTTACTACATTGAAGGCTCCCGAAACGGATTTGGTATAGTCGCATTAGATAAGTTTGTAAAAGTCGAACAACGAAGTATAATGAACAAAACATTAGTGGAATTTTCATAAGAGGCTCTTTGGCTGGTGATAGCGAGAGATTACAAGAGAAAGAAATGACTGACTCTACAAACAATCCCGTTCACGATACAACCTTGATTAACAGGATAGGACGCTACACTTGTGAAGAGTACTTTGCCCGAGTTAAAGCTTTCCACGGCTCAATAGCCCCGGGTGTCATCATTGGCGGCATTATGGTTGACATGGCAATGGCGAGAATCCCGGAAAAGATTTTATTTAATGCTATTTGCGAGACGTCTTCCTGCCTTCCAGATTCAGTCCAGCTAATTACACCGTGTACTATCGGTAATGGTTGGCTTACAGTTTTCAACCTGGGACGTTTCGCTGTCAGTCTGTACGATAAATACGGTGGTACCGGTATACGTGTCTACCTCGATTCAAATAAGTTGGAAAACTGGGATGAGATACAAGCATGGTTTTTGAAGCTAAAAGCCAAAAACGAACAGGATACGAACCGTCTAATTGAACAGATTTTAATAGCGGGTCGCAGTATCTACTCACTTGATTCCATTCAGGTCAAATCACAGTATTTAACAAGAAAGCCCAAAAAAAGTATCGGGGTATGCGTCGTATGTGGTGAAGCCTTTCCCGTAAATGATAGCAATATCTGTAAGGGGTGCCAAGGAGAAACTCCCTATGAAACTCGTAATCTCTCCCTTTGTATTAGCACACATTCGCCTATCAATGTTAAGGATGGCAGTTTGCCTATGTAGGAGGTGTAAAAACAAAAGAATTCTGTTTCTGGGGCGGTTCATAATTTCGGAAGCCTAAGTGTGAATCCAGCAAATAAGTAAATTTACTCACTCTTCTATTTTTAAGGTTATCTCATAAATCTATCGAGATTATCTGTTTTAAGTTCATTTCATGGGGTTATTTAAGGTTGTTGCAAAAAGAAAATGTCATAGAGGCATGGCGATGAAAGTAAGAGAAGTAATTGAACAATTAAAGACGTACGATCCAGAACTCCCCATCGTTATGGACGGTGAGGAAGGGGGAATAACAGAGGAGCAGGTCATTATTCGTCTCATTTCTATCGAGCGTTTTAAGAATAAGGAAGAATGCGAACTCATTGGGGAGCATGAGATTGATCAATCGTCAAAAGAACCTCATGATTTGGCAGTGCTCTTTACCCGGCAGGTACGGAACCTCATGATGGCAGGCTAAACCATAGAATATGCGGTAGTCTTTTTTTACGATGGGCAAATGTGCCGGAAAGCATATTTCGTGTAAATAGTCTCGGTTTCAGAGGAAGGCCACTTATAACCTCAACTACTAGCGCACGGTCTCATACAAGCATAGAGGTATATGTGGTGCTGACTACCTCTACCAGCCTATCAAATCGGCTATAATCACCGTCAGGCTTTTAATGTACATAGTCTAACGCATTCATGATTGCTTGGAGGATAAGTCATGACTGACAGATATGCGAGGCAAAGGCTCTTCCCTGCGATCGGAAACGAAGGACAGCAGAAACTGTCCAGCAGTTTCGTTACCATTGTAGGTTGCGGTGCTCTGGGGTCGATCATCGCTACGGCACTGGTGCGTGCCGGGGTCGGGAGAGTGAGGATCGTCGACCGCGATTTTATTGAGTATCATAACCTTCATCGTCAGATGCTTTTCAATGAAGAAGATATCAAGGAAGGCTTGCCCAAGGCAGTAGCAGCCGAACGGCATCTGAAGAAGGTAAACTCCTCGGTTCAAATCGAAGGCATTATTGCCGATGTGAACTGCAGCAACATAGAAGGGATCGTTGGGGACTCAGACTTGATTCTGGATGGCCTGGATAATCTAGAGACCCGTTATATCATTAATGACATCAGTATGAAGCTTAAGATACCATGGGTCTATGGGGCAGTGGTTTCTTCTCAGGGCATGACAATGGACATATTACCCGATGATACACCTTGCCTGCAATGTTTGTCCTCGCATAACGCCACCAACAGAATACCCCTTACTATTGATACTATGGGGGTAATCAGCCAAGCCCCGTTTATTATTGGCTCCCTTCAGTCAGTCGAGGCGATAAAAATACTTATTGGTGCTCAGGATATAAATCGAGATCTTATATTCATCGATGTATGGAAGGGGCTGTTTAAGCGGTTTAAGGTATTCCATAACGCAGGATGTTTGCCTTGCCATGGCACGTTCAAGTTCCTTGAGGCCAAATTAGGCATTACGGCCACAATTCTCCACGGCCAGAATGCGGTTCAGATCTCAAGCTCACCAGCGAATAAGGTCTCCTTAAAGGAACTGGCCGCGCGACTTTTGGCAGTGGGTAAGGTCACTTATAACGATTTCATGCTGACCTTAGCTGTAGACTCTCAGGAAATGGTCGTGTTCTCCGATGGCCGGGCAATCGTTAAAAACACTGTTGATGAGTCGTTAGCCTATGGACTCTATACGAAATATATCGCCGAGATATTCGCTCAATCATTTAATAACGATTGTTTGAGATAGCATATCAACCTATTGTATAAATACAGACTATGCTTGGTGTAGGGGATGGATGACATTCAAGTTTTCCATAAAGCCACAAGTAACTGAATTGCCTACCAACGAAATGAGGTACGTCCGATGACCACTACCTAGCGCACAGGCAGGGTCACTTTCATCCCGTGGGGGTTAGCGGATATTCAGATAAGTCTTTTAACAAATGCGCGAGGAGAGAAAAATGCCTGGTGGTTACATGGGGAAAATCTTGTTTGTGGACCTTTCTACGGGGGCGATCAAGGAAGAAGCCCTAGAGGAAAAGATGTGCCGTGACTTTATCGGTGGTTACGGCATCGGCGTGAGGATACTGTACAGTCGACAGAAAGCCGGCGTCGAACCCTTGGGACCGGAAAATATTCTTGGGTTTGTTTCTGGCCCCCTCACGGGGACTCCGGTACCAACTGGAGCGCGATTCGCCGCGGTTGCCAAATCACCTCTGACCGGAGGCTGGGGAGACGCCAATTCGGGCGGTGCATTCGGCCCTTACCTAAAGTGCTCAGGTTTTGATGCCGTGTTCTTCACAGGAATTTCACCCAAACCGGTTTATTTACTTACTGATGAAGGCAAAGCCCAGTTGAAAGACGCTCTTAGTCTCTGGGGAAAAGATACCTATGAGACTGAAGATTCCCTTATGGCTGAATATGGTAAACAATCCCGAGTGACCTGTATTGGACCGGCAGGAGAGAAACTATCACTGATTGCCAGCATTATGACTGATCATGGCAGCGCCCTTGGAAGGTCAGGGCTTGGTGCAGTAATGGGATCGAAGAAATTAAAGGCATTGGTCGCTCGCGGTTCTATGGAAGTTCCCATTGCCGATAAGGTGGCCGTAACGAAGCTAAGGATGGAGCATATCAAATCATGGCAAACCCCTGAGAGATCAGCGCATCCAATGCATCAGTTCGGCACCAGCGCAGGTGCGTATAATGCGGCACACAGTGGGGATAGTCCGGTCAAGAATTGGGGTGGCATAGGTGTCTCCGACTTACCTGACCGGGAAGGCTTTAAGGCTAATGTTATCGCAGCGCGTGTGGAGAAATTATCCGGTTGCTGGCACTGTCCGATAGCTTGTAAAGCAATTATGAAGGCAGGTGAAGGAGAATACAAGTATGCGGCCGGCTCCCGTCGGCCGGAGTATGAAACTTTAGCTGCTTTTGGTTCTAATTGCGCCAACAACAATATCGAGTCGATTTCGATGGTCAATGATATTTGTAACCGTGCTGGAATCGATACAATTTCAGGTGGAACCGTCATCAGCTTTGCCATAGAGCTATATGAAAATAGCATCCTCACGAAGAAGGACACGGACGGCATCGAGCTGAAGTGGGGTAATCACCAGGCAATGGTGGCGATAACCGAGAAAGTGGCTGAAAGGGAAGGAGTTGGTGATATTTTAGCGGACGGCGTGAAGATCGCCGCCGAAAAGATAGGCAATGGCGCAGAGAAATTCGCCGTCCACATTGGTGGGCAGGAACTTGGTATGCACGATCCGAAGTTAATCCGCCCGGGCCAGTTTGATGCAGCCCGTTACCAGATGGATGCCACACCAGGGCGTCATACCGCCGGCTTCGGACCAGATAGTTTTCGTACCCATATTATCAACTCAGCTGGACTGTGCTTGTTTAGTGGCTTTCGTGCGGCAACATCTGAATTTGATAAAAGACTTGTTGGACTTTTCAATGCAGTGACTGGCTGGAACTATACTTTGGGTGAACTACTCATGGCTGGTGAGAGAATTGATAACCTCAGACATGCGTTCAATCTTCGTGAGGGCATCAACGAGCTAAAATGGTCGGTCCATCCGAGAATAGCAGGCAAACCGCCTCAGACCACTGGTCCTCTTGCCAACGTAACTGCTGATATAGAAGCCCAGGTTTATTGGTGTTTGGGCGCTTTAGACTGGGACCGAGTAACTACCAAGCCAAGCAAGGGGAAGCTACTTTCTCTCGGGCTTGAAGACGTAGCGAAAGATTTGTGGCCATAGAAAGACTTATCAAAATTCCCTGATTTTCGCAATTCAATTGAAAACCCTGTAGAATACCTCGAAGGGAGTTTTTATAATTATTGACATGAACCTTGGGTCTTTGTTAAAGTGTAGCTAATTTAATATTGAGATCATTCTTCGAGTTAATATACCTGAAGCCGTAAGGTATGGTGTATCGACCGGTGAGTTCTTAAAAAGAGCTCAAAGGGTATCGCTGGAAATGGTGATGCCTCCCGTGTTTGGAAAGGAGAGATAGTTCCGAGAGCTTCTGCTTTTGGGCACCTCCTTTTGAGGTGTCCATTTTTTATATCTTAAATTCTATATGTTGCAAATCGTGTTTAACGTCAAAGGAAGGCTATTGTTATGAAAGACTTCGCATATTTTAGGCCAAACACTTTACAGGAAGCGTTTTCGCTTTTAGATGATAAAAAATCAAAATCGAAGGTTTTAGCCGGCGGTACAGACCTGATAGCACAAATGAGAGCCGGAAGCTTGCAACCCGACTTTATCATAGACGTCAAGAAAATTCCGGAGCTAAACCGTCTGGAATTAAGTGCCGACA
>Ga0182021_10008172_pt1 | contig 12403 bp, 11 predicted proteins | sample 612E3MmetaG_FD_120493 | JGI IMG/M metagenome (GOLD analysis project Ga0182021, IMG submission 120493) | Permafrost microbial communities from Stordalen Mire, Sweden - 612E3M metaG (Illumina Assembly) | ecosystem: Environmental > Terrestrial > Soil > Wetlands > Permafrost | place: Sweden...
CCCTCTGGGTCCGGCGGGTTGGTAACCCGCCCAGCGCCGGTTGAAAACCGGCGCGCAGGATACAATCCTGCCCCACAATCCATGGATGGTGCCTGGCATGCCAAAAACTATGTGGCATTGGGCGGGATTGCCCGCCCCACACCGAATGCACAATGCCGCGATCGGGAAAAGTGCTTGGCAGGCGCTACGCCGGTTACTGCAGGATGCCTTCGGCGGGTTGCGGCTCCAGCTTGATTTCGCCAAAGGCGGATTCGTACTGGGTGACGTTTTGCTGCAGAACGCGGACCAGCGCCTTGGCTTGCTGCGGGCTCACGTAGACGCCCTGGAAATTGCTGATGGCGACGTTCTCCGGTGTGGTCTGGTTCACCCGGCCGAACAGGAGGAAGAAGTCCCATAGATTCACCCGCACCTGGACGCTATTGGCATAGTTTTCCCGGTAGTCGGGCGTATTAATCAACTGAATCTTCGGAGGCGGGGGCTGAATCATAGTTTCCAGGGTAGCACCAGCCAGCGGCCACCGCTGGGAGGCCGATTGAGAAATATTTACGATTTCTATACAACCCGCGCCACCAGTATTGCGTCGGATGAAGTGAGGGAAACGCCATGAAAGCACTCTCTGAGAATCACATCAAGGGGCAAGTCCATTGTCCGATCTGCACCCATACGGTGCCGGCGGATATCGACCTGAAGGGCAGGTATGCACGGGTGGCGCCGGGCCAGAGATGTCCGCGTTGCTCGTCGTCGCTGGATGTCGCCGTAGTGGTGCAGATTCAGGAGGCCGCTTAGCCCAGTACGTACTCACCAACGGATAGCTTGTACGGAGGCGCGCTTTCTGCCATAGTGGGATGGGAAGCGATGATGAAACGGAAGGCGCAGCCAAAGCTCGAGCCGGTGATCCCCAAGGAATTCCTGGAACAGGCGAAGCGTTCCATTTCCGCGGACCTCCCGCCGAAGGTCGCCAAGTGCTCGGTTTGTGGCGCCGAGGCTTCGGATGCGGGGAGCGAACCGTTGTGCTGGGTCTGCCGCCGCCTCAAGATCAGCGCCTGGCACGAGTCCGAGCAGCAGATGCCCGCCCAAGAGTAGCACCCGCCGGTTTGGCAAGCCCGGGTTTCAGGAGTTCGCTTCGATCAAGTGGGCCACTTCCTCCCACTCACCGAGCAGCGCCTCCAGATCGGCGCGACGGGCGCTCAGCAACTCGGTTACGCGCTTGGTCTCATCGATGCTGACGAAATTGCCGAGAGCGGCCTCGAAGTCGGCAATCTCGACTTCCAGTTTGGCGACCTCGTCTTCGATGGCTTTCCGGCGCTCTTTCATGTGGCGGAGCTTGATGGGGTTTAGCCGCCTCTCGCCCGCCCTCGACGCGGGTTGCCCTGTGGGCGGGGCTTCCCGGGCCACTGCCGCGGGTTCCTCTACGGTGACCGCCTCCTCCGGCGGGGGGCCTCCCGGGCCGCCCTGTTTTCGCCAAAGGTAGTCTTCATAATTGCCGGGATAGACGCGCAGCCTGCCGTCCTCCACTTCCAACACACGGGTGGCCAGCTTATCGATGAAATAGCGGTCGTGGGAGACGAACACCACCGTGCCGGTGTATTCCTGAAGGGCCGTCAACAGCACGTCTTTGGCGCGCATGTCGAGGTGGTTGGTGGGCTCGTCGAGCAGCAGGAAGTTGGAAGGCATCATGAGCATGCGGGCCAGAGCGTAGCGGTTGCGCTCGCCTCCGGAAAGCACGCCGATGGGCTTGAAGACGTCGTCCTCGGAGAACAGAAAACAGCCCAGGATGCTGCGCAGCTCGGTATTGGTGGCGCGCGGCGCAACCGTGGCCAGGTCGTCGACCATGCGCGCGTTGGGGTCCAGTTCCTTGTACTGGTCCTGGGCGAAGTAGTCGGGCTGGGCATTGTGCCCGAGGAGGTATTCGCCGGCGCTGACCGGCTCCGCTCCGGCGAGGATCTTGATGAGCGTGGACTTGCCGGCGCCGTTGATTCCCACGAGCGCCACCCGGTCGCCGCGCTCGACGATGAAATCCACCTCGGAGAAGACCTGGAGGTCGCCATAACTCTTGGCGACGCTCTTGAATTCCGCGACTACGCGGCCGCTGGGCTTGGGCTGCGGGAAGCTGAAGCGGATGGTCTTTTCCTCGGGCGGAATCTCGATCTTCTCGATCCGGTCCAGCTCCTTGATGCGGCTCTGCACCTGTTTGGCCTTGGTGGCCTGGTAGCGGAAACGGGTGATGAAGGCTTCGATCTGGCGGATCCTGTCCTGCTGGTTGTCATAAGCCGCCTGGAGCTGGGCGCGCCGGTCGGTCTTCTGCACCTCGTAGCGCGAGTACCCGCCGGTGTAGAAGTGCAGGTCCTTGTTCCAGAGCTCGCCGACCTTGCGCACGGTGACATCCAGAAAATAGCGGTCGTGCGACACCAGCGCGAAGGCATTGGGGTAGGCGGTGAGGTACTCTTCGAGCCAGTTGCGGGCTTCCAGGTCGAGATGGTTGGTGGGCTCGTCGAGCAGCAGCAGGTTGGGCCTTTCGAGCAGCAGCTTGGCGAGCGCGATGCGCATCTGCCAACCTCCCGAGAACTCCTCGGTGCGGCGCTTCCAGTCGCGCCGCGGGAAGCCCAGGCCGGAGAGAACGCTGCCCACTTGCGCGTCGATGGCATATCCGTCGCGCGCGCGGAACTCGCCTTCGGCGCGATGGAAGCGCTCGGCCACCTGGGCGTATTCGGCGCCTTCCGGATCGAGCTCGGCCATGCGGCGCGCGAGATCTTCCTGCTCTTCTTCAAGCGCGCGCAGGTCCGCGAACACGGTCATGCACTCGGCGAAGACCGAGCGGCCGGAAAGCGATAGCCCCTCCTGCGGCAAATAGCCGATGCTGACGCCCTTCTGGGTGGCGATGGAGCCGGAATCCAGGCCCTCGATGCCGGCCAGCACTTTGAGCAGGGACGACTTCCCCGTGCCGTTGGCGCCCACGATGCCGACGCGCTCGTTGGGCGTGACCAGCCAGTCCACGTTTTCAAAAAGAATTCTGGGGCCGTAGCGCTTCCCCGCCCCCGTGAGTTGAATCATGAGTTTTGCCGAAGTTCCGAAGCGGCCTGCAAATTCCATCTTAACGGGTAGCGCCACCCTACACACATTGACGTAAAATGGCGCCGTGAGCATCGACAGACGATCGTTCCGAAAGGCCACGGCGCTGGCCCCGGCGGCGCTGGCCCAGACGCCACGGGAGCTGAAGGAACCAGCCTGGCGGCATGAGAGGCCACCCATCGCAAATCGGTACTCTCAAGGGTGTTCATCCGTCGCTATAATTCTTCTCTTTTCCGCCAGCAACCCCATCGCCGCCATTGCCGCGCACACCGCCACGAACCAGTTCCCGTATCGCGTGTACGGCGTCCGCTCGGAAATGTATGTGAACCCCGTGTAGGACGTGGCTTCCACATAGAGCGGCAGCGTGCCACGCAAGCGGCCGGCGGAATCGATGGTGGCGGTTATGCCGTCGTTGGTGGAACGCAGAATCCAGCGGCGGTTCTCGGCCGCGCGCATGCGCACCATGGCCAGATGCTGGTAGCGCGCGGCGCTTCCGCCGAACCAGCCGTCGTTCGAAATGTTGACGAGCACTTCGGCGCCGCCGGCCGCAAACTGGCGCACGAAATTGGGCAGCACGGATTCGTAGCAGATGAATGTGCCGATCTTGTGGCCGCCCACGGGAGAGACCACTACACGCTGGCCCGCGACGAAGTCGCCGATCTCGGTCGATATCTTGTTGGCGAAACCGAAGGGCCACGGCACATATTCGCCGAAGGGAACCAGGTTGACCTTGTCGTAGCGACTGATGAGACCGCCGGCGGGTGAAATCAGCGCGGCTGAGTTGAGCGGCGCGCCGCCGGCGGTGTGCGCCACCAGGCCAATGAGCAGGTAGGCGCGGGTGGCGCGCGCCAGGGTGTCGGCATAGCTGCGAAAGCGCGGGTCTTCTTCGTAGTAGAGCGGCGCGGGGACTTCCGGCCAGACCACAATGGAGGGCGGCTGCCTGGTTTCCACCAACACGCCGCGCATGGTGAGGGCTACCTGTTCGCGCTGCATCCGGTCGATGGATGCACTCGTCCAGTCTTCGGTTTCGGAGATGTTGGGCTGCGTCAGCAGCGCGGTCTCATGGCCGCGCTGGGCGGGCGGCAGGGGCGGCAGGAAGACCAGAAAGGGCAGCAGGATCAGCCACAACAGCTCCAGGCGCGAGCGCCGCAGGGCAGCCAGCGCCAGGCCGGTGGCCATGGTCATGAAGACGAACGAAAGCCCGTACACGCCGGTGATGGGCGCCAGGCGCATGGGCATCGCCATATCGATTCCGGCGTTGCCGAGGGCCAGCCACGCGAAGCCCAGCGACCCGTGTGTGGCCTCGATTGCCACCCACAGCGCCGCCACCGCGGGCACGGCCCACCAGCGGCGCATGAGAATTCCCGCCAGCCAGGCGAATACGCCCATGTGCAGTGCTTTAGTAAAGCAGAACAACAGGAACACGGCCCAGCCCGCCAGGTTGCCCAGTCCGCCGTGGAACGAGAGTACGAACTGGATCCAGTAGCAGACGCCGAACCAGTAGACCACGCCCGACGTCCAGCCCAGGAGGAAACGCCGCAGCGGCCGCGGCTCGCGCGCCATGGCAACCAGCAGGGGCGCCAGCGCCACCGGTGCCAGCCACACGATCTGGAACCGTGGGAAGCACAGCACCAGCAGACCCGCGGAAACGAGTGCCAGCAGCCAGTTCAGCACGACGACCGGCGCGCCTCGTCGCTCACCGCATCGGCCATGTAAGAGCTGCGGACCAGCGGACCGCTGAACACCATGCGGAAACCCAGCGCCAGGCCATAATCGCGATAGGCATCGAACCGCTCCGGCTCGATGTATGCCACCACCGGCAGATTGTGGCGCGTGGGCTGGAGGTATTGCCCGATGGTGACCACATCGGCGCCCGCCGCGCGCAGATCGCGGAGCAGCGCGTGCACCTCCTCTTCGGTTTCGCCCAGCCCCAGCATGAAGCCCGACTTGGCGAGCGCGCTTTCCGAATGGCGCCGCGCGAACGCCAGCACCTCGAGCGACTGCCGGTAATCGGCCTGCGGGCGCACGCGGCGGTAGAGGCGCGGTACGGTTTCGACGTTGTGATTGAAGACGTGCGGCCCGGCGTCCAGCACGCGCGCAATGGCGGCGTGGTCGCCGCAAAAATCGGGCGTCAGCACTTCCACCCGCGCCTGCGGCAGCGCGCGCCGCACTTCCCGCACGGTGGCCGCGAAATGGCGCGATCCGCCGTCCGGCAAGTCGTCGCGGTTCACGCTGGTGATCACGGCATAACGCAGCTTCATTTCGGCGGCCATGTGGGCCACGCTGGCCGGTTCGGCGTCGTCCAGCGGGGCCGGGTTGCCCTTGGGCACGGAGCAGAAGCCGCAGCCGCGCGTGCAACGCTCGCCCAGAATCAGGAAGGTGGCGGCGCCGCGGTGGAAGCACTCGTGGATGTTGGGGCAGCGCGCCGATTCGCACACGGTATGGAGGTTCAGCAGCCGCAACCCGCGCTTGACCCGGTTGAGCGATTCGAAATCGGTGCCGCTCTTGCGCGCCCACGCCGGAAGCCGGGGTCGCGGCGCCGCGCCGAGTTGCACCAGGGAATCGCCCACGCTACTTCAGGACCGGATGGACGCCGGCGTTTTCCAGTTCCGTCTTGGCGCGGCCCAGCGACTGCTTATCGCCGTAAGGCCCAATCAGCACGCGGATCAGGTTGTTGGGGCCGGGCTGCAAAGAAGCCGGGAAGCCCTTGTCCTTCATGGTTTGACGCATGGCTTCGGCGGACGTCTGGCTGGCCGTTGCGAGAACCTGCCAATACGATCCGGGCGCCGCTTCGGCGGGGGTGCCGGACCCAGGGGGCACCCCGCCCGGTGCGGCGGCCGGTGGCGGAGTGCTGGGCGCGGGCGCCGTCGCGGCCGCCGGGGTCGCGGGATTCCCCGGCCCGCGCTCGGGCTGCGTGGAAGGTTGCGGAGCGGTATCGGCGGGCGGCGTGCCCGGTGCGGCATCCCCCGGTTGCGCCGGCGTCGCGCCCGGCGCCCCGCCCGCCCCCGGAGCCTGTGAAACCGGTTGGGGACGAGCCTCCGGCGTCTGGGACGCGGTGCCCACCGAAGAAGCCGTTTCCGTCTGCAATTTGGCCGAAGGCGAAGAGTTCCGCCCTACGATATAGCCCATGGAGAAGGCCACCGCGAACAGCAGAACGACCACAAAAAAGCCGCTCAGCAGTTGCCGGTTGCCCACCAGTAGTTCGAATTCGCCGGTTTCGTTGTTTCTCATGGTTTACGAATGGGTGCCTGCATCCGGGCCTGTGCCCACGCGGTCCAGAGCGCGCCCCAATGACGTAAATATATCCAGCGGCAGGGGGAACACAATGGTGGTGTTCTTCTCGGTTCCGATCTCGACCAGCGTCTGCAGATACCGCAATTGAATGGCCGCCGGCTGCTTCTGGATCACCTCCGCGGCCATCGCCAGCTTTTCGGCGGCGGTGTACTCGCCTTCCGCATGGATGATCTTGGCGCGCCGCTCACGTTCGGCCTCCGCCTGGCGCGCGATGACGCGGATCATCGACTCGGCCAGATCCACCTGCTTCACTTCCACCATGGTCACCTTCACGCCCCAGGGCGAGGTGTGCTGGTCCAGAATGGATTGCAGCCGCACGTTCAGCTTTTCCCTCTGGCTCAGCAACGTGTCGAGATCCACTTCGCCCAGCGTGCTGCGCAGCGTGGTTTGGGCAAGTTGCGAGGTGGCGTAGAGGAAATTCGAAACCTCCAGGATGGCCAGCCGCGGATCGATGACCCGGAAGTAGATCACGGCGTTGACCTTCACCGTGACGTTGTCGCGCGTGATGACGTCTTGCGACGGCACCTCGAGCGTGTCGACGCGGAGGGAAACGCGCACGATGCGGTCGATGGGCGCGAACACCAGGATCATGCCGGGGCCTTTCGGCTGCGGCAGCACGCGGCCCAGCCGGAAGATCACGCCGCGCTCATATTCCCTCAGAATTTTGATCGAGGTCATCAGGTACAGCACCACGATGATTACGACAACGGTTGTAAATTCGGGCATTTCAGTTTCCTCTTAGTCCGGAACGGGTTCTACCGTGAGCTTCAACTTGTCGATGGCCTTCACCTGGACGCGCGTCCCGGCGGCCACCGGCCGGGACGACACCGCGTCCCAGTACTCGCCGTGCACAAAAACCTTGCCCTCCGGCGCCAGGTCGGTAATGGCGGCGCCAGTCTCGCCCACCATGCCCGCCGAGCCGGTCTCCACCTTGAGCCGCCGCGCGCGCACGACCAGCGAAAGCAGCCAGACGGTGATCAGGGAGAATGGCAGCGCCAGGGCGATGGCCGTGCTCCAATGAATGCGCATTTCGGGGAACGGGCTGTCGATCAGCATCACCGCCCCCAGCATCAGGGCCACCGCCCCTCCCACGCCCAGAATCCCGTGCGACGCCAACTTGGCCTCCAGCACGAACAGGGCGAAGGCCAGCAGTATGAGAGCCGCGCCCAGCCAGTTGATGGGCAGCACCGACATGGCGGAAAGTCCCAGCAGCACCAGGATGGCCCCCCCCACACCCGGGGCGATCAGCCCCGGCGAAGAGAACTCCACATACAGGCCCAGCGCGCCGATCACCAGCAGCACCAGGGCGATATTCGGATCGGCGATGGCCGCGACGATCGACTGGCGCAGCGACTTCTGGTAGACCTCCACCACCGCCCCGGCCGTGTCCAGCGTCCGCGTGCTGCCGTCGAAGCGCGTGACCACGCGGCCATTCAAAGCGGATAACAGGGCCTGCTCATTGGGCGCGATCAGATCGGCCAGGTGCTGTTCCAGCGCTTCGCGCTCGGTGAAAGACCTGCTCTCGCGGACCGTAGTCTCCGCCAGCGAGCTGTTGCGCCCGCGCTTGGCGCAGATGCTGCGCAGGTAGGCGGCGGCGTCGTTTTCGACTTTCTGCTTCATGACGGCGTCCATTTCGCCGCCCATCAGCACGGGGTGCGCCGCGCCCGTATTGGTTCCCGGAGCCATGGCCGCCACGTCGCCGGATTCCAGAATGAAGAAACCCGCCGAAGCCGCGCGCCCTCCGCTGGGCGCCACATACGTCACTACCGGGACGGGCGAGGAGACAATCTTCTCGATGATCTCGCGCATCGCATCCATCAACCCGCCGGGTGTATTGAGACGGATGAGGAGCAGCGATGCGTTCTCCTGTTTGGCCTGCGCGATGGCGCTGCCCACGATTTCAGCGGTGATGGGGTGCACCATGCCATCCACATCCACCGCAATGACCTTTGGGGCGGCGAGCGCGGCCTGTGCCAGTAGCGCAAGCGCCCATGCCGCGACTCCAATCTTCCGCAATCTAACCTAAATATACAACAGGTGGGGCATGCTTTAGCTTACCCTGCGCTCTTTTGTAATGAGATTGATAGAAAGTTTAAATATGCTCCGTCGGTCCAGTAGGCTAAAATGGGAGAGAAGCAATCCACTCTGAGAGTACCGAAAGACCTTATGCCAAGAAAACGCACTTCCGAGAACGATCTAATTGTGTCCGCAGCCACGCTACCACGCCGCCAGCCTGTGAGCGCCAAGCGCGTGAAGCGTGCCGCCTCACCGGCTCAGAAGCCCTTGGAGCCGGTCGCCGGCGTGGCTGTATGTGAACCGTCCCAGGATGAAATCGCGCGCCTTGCATATTCCTATTGGGAAGCTCGTGGTTATGCCGGCGGTTCCCCCCAGGAAGATTGGCTTCGCGCCCAGCGCGAGCTTCGCGGAAACTAGTGGTCTGCGGCAAGCGGGGCAACGAGTATGCACTTGGCCGTGGGGCAGCCAATCGTGGCTGCCGCCGGCTTTCAGCCGGCGACTCCGGCTGCGAAGACTCGCAAAGGCCGCCTGAAAGGCGGCTGCGGGCAGGATTGCCCGCCCCACAAGACAGGCAAAACTTCGGCCGCACTGCACTAGTCCGCCCCGCGGGCTTCATTTATACTTTCGAAGCACGGCCAGCAAGCGTCCCTGCACTTCGACGTCCCGGGCGGGAACCAGAATCGGCTTCAGCGTCGAGTTGGCGGGCTGCAGGCGGATCGTCTCTCCAGCTTCGCGATACAGCCTCTTGAGGGTGGTTTCGTGTCCCTTCACCAGCGCCACCACGATATCGCCGTCGCGCACCTCGGCGACTCGCTCCAGCAGCACCAGGTCGCCGTCGCAGATGTGGTCGTCAATCATGGAATTGCCCCGCACTTCGAGCGCGAAGGTATTGCCCCCGGCGGCGAAGTCGGCAAAATTCAGCGTCTCCCGCTGCTCCACCGACTCGACCGGAGCGCCCGCGGCGATGCGCCCCAGCAGCGGGATCTCGAGCGCCGGCGGCTTGGTGCGCCGCTGCTCCTGGAGGTATCTGGGCGCCAGTTCCAGCGAACGGCTTTGGTTGAACCCGCGCTTCAAATAGTTTTTGGCTTCGAGAACCGAAATGTGCTTGTGCACCGTGGCCAGTGAAGCCAGACCGAGCCCCCCGGCAATCTCTTCAAAGCTGGGGCAATAGCCGTTTTCGTCAATGAACCCGGCGATGAAATCCAGCACCTGCTTTTGCCGCTTGGTCAGCGCCATATCGCTCCCCCAATTGCTATTGTGGGCGAACAAAAAGAGAAATGCAAGAGGAGCTTTCAGCCATCGGCTCTCAGCTCTCAGCCAAACCCCGCCGCGGCTGTTGTTTGAGCTGAAAGCCGATAGCCGATAGCCGACCGCTCCCCGCCGACCGCTCACGTAATGGCTGGGCATAAAGAAATGCTGGTGGCTCGCCGATAGTCTATCCTGAGCGACGGCGTATGACTCCGATTCCAAACTCTCTCAACGATCTTGACCGCTGCCCTGCGGCGCCGGACATGTTGCTGGATTGCTACCTCGCGGCCATCAGGAACGTGGCCCACTACACCATCGAGTTGGATGACGAAATTACCGCTCCGCATCGCCGGTATCTGGTGGCTCTGGCCGACGGGGTGGCGTCGGCACATCCGGAAGCCGTGGCCGGGAGCCGCGCCACGCTGCGCGCCCTGCTCCGCGACTATCGCGACAGGGCGGCAAAATACCTGGGCGCGCTCCGGGAAGAGTTGGCCGGCTCGGCGCGCGCGCTCCAGGAGATCACGGACTCCCTCGCGCAGATCGACAGCGACTACGAGGCTCAGCTTCGAATGGAACTGGGCCGCCTGCGTGAGATCTCAGGCCCGCTGGAGAACGGCGGGGTACGCGGAGCCATACTGGCCGCGGCGGACAGCATCGGGCAGAGCCTCGGGCAGATCCGCCAACAGCATCAGCTTACGGTTTCCCAGTACCTGGTGGAAATCCGCTTGCTACACAAGCGAATCGACTTGCTGGAGATCGCCGCGTCGCTGGACGAACTGACCAAGCTCCTCAGGCGCGATGAAATAGAGAAACAGATTGGTTCGGCGTCCGCTGGGGAGTTGTGTCTGCTGCTGGTCAGGGCAGGTGGGTTCCGGCAAGCGGAGCGGCAGTTCAGCCGTGAGGTGGCGACGGAACTTGCCGCAGCCTTCAGCAGGCGCTTGCGCAACTGCCTCCCGCCCGGCGCCGGCATCGGGCGGTGGAGCGAGGAGGGATTCGTCGCTATCCTTTCGAAGGAGCCTGAAGCCATGTCCAGGGCAAAACGGATCGCGGAGCAGCTCTCCGGCGACTATGTCTGCCTCGAACGGGGCAAAACCGTACACCCCTCGCTCCACCTGGACGTGGCAGTGGTGGAAACCCAACCCGGCGATCCGCTCGAGCGGACGATGAAGCGCATAGAGGAGTTTTTCGTGGGGCAGACCATCGCATTTGGTGGTCTGCCATCTTCGCACCGGCCGGCAGACGACATATAACGATCGTCTGCCCCACCTAAGTCAGCGAGAGCGGGTCCACGTCGATCACCAGCGCCGTGGCGCCCCATTTGCGCTCGACGGCGAACAGGCGAATCCGCTGCAGCAGCTCGTTGAGCGCCGTGCGGCTGGCCGCCTTGATCAGAAACTGGTAGCGGTACTCGTTCTTGACGCGCGCCACCGGTGCTTCCGCCGGCCCCATGATCTTCAGCTTCTCCGGGGGCGGCGTGAGCAGAATCCCCAGCTCTGAGCTCAGGCGCATGGCCATCTCTTTCTTTTCGCTCCGCACCAGAACGTTGGCCATGGCGCTGAACGGCGGATAGCGCATCATGCGCCGGAAGACCAGCTCCTTCTCGTAGAAAGCCTGGTAATCCTGCGCCGCCGCTATGCGCACGGCATAGTGGTCGGGATTGATGGTCTGGATGAGCACGATCCCCGGCACGCTGCCCCGTCCGGCGCGCCCGGCCACCTGCGTGAGCAGTTGAAAGGTGCGCTCGGCCGCGCGGAAATCCGGTACGCCCAGCCCCACGTCGGCCGACACCACGCCGACCAGCGTGACATTGGGGATGTCATGCCCCTTGGCGATCATCTGCGTGCCCACCAGAATGTCGTAGTTGCCCTCGCGAAAATCGTTAAGAATGGTCTCGTACTGCCGCTTCCCGGTCACCGTGTCGCGGTCCAGGCGCGCGATGCGGGCCACCGGAAAGGCGCGGTGCAGCTCCTCTTCCACCCGCTCCGATCCCAACCCCAAAAAATAGATGTGCTCGCTCCCGCACTTCGGGCAGGCGCTCGGGACCTTTTCGGCGTAGCCGCAGTAGTGGCACAGCAGGCGCCGGTCGCGCTTGTGAAAAGTCAGGGTCACCGAGCAATTCATGCACTGGACGCGCTCGCCGCACGAGCGGCACGCCACGAAGCTTGAAAAGCCGCGCCGGTTCAACAGCACGATGGTCTGCTCGCCGTTTTCCAGACGCAGCCCGATGGCCTCCTCGAGCTTTCGTGAAAAGGTCGCCTGCTTGCGCGTTTCGAGGAACTCCTGCCGCATGTCGATCAGCTCGACCAGGGGCATGGGGCGTGCCTCTACACGGCCCGGCAATTCGACGAGGGTGTACTTGCCGCGCTCCACGTTGTAGCGGCTTTCGAGGGAGGGCGTGGCCGAACCCAGCACCACGCACGCGCCGGCCTGCTGCGCCCGCACCACCGCCACATCGCGCCCGTTGTAGCGCGGCGTCTCTTCCTGCTTGTAGCTGCCGTCGTGCTCTTCGTCCACCACGATCAGGCCCAGGTCGCGCACCGGCGCGAAAACCCCCGACCGTGTCCCCACCACCACCGAGGCTTTGCCGGAGCGTATGCGCCGCCACTGCTCGCTGCGCTCGACATCCGTGAACGCGCTGTGCAGAATGGCCACCCGGTCGCCGAATCGCAGGAAGAACTGGCCCGCCATGGCCGGGGTGAGGGCGATTTCGGGCACCAGCAACAGGGCGCTGCGGCCTTGCGCCAGCACGGCTTCGATGGCCGTGAGATAGACTTCG
>Ga0182021_10008173_pt1 | contig 12402 bp, 12 predicted proteins | sample 612E3MmetaG_FD_120493 | JGI IMG/M metagenome (GOLD analysis project Ga0182021, IMG submission 120493) | Permafrost microbial communities from Stordalen Mire, Sweden - 612E3M metaG (Illumina Assembly) | ecosystem: Environmental > Terrestrial > Soil > Wetlands > Permafrost | place: Sweden...
CCGTTATAGAAACCTTTCTTTGCCAGACTGACAAAGCTATTCACAGTAACGGGTGCATCCTTAGGATACAGCTCCAGCACGAGATCACCTTTGGCCGTTTTAATGGTTGCGGTGTACTTCTTGTTCACATCGATGATCATCGGTACCGGTGATTTATAGCTCTTGGATTCTTGTGATTGCATATCAGACACTCCTGTCGGGCCCTGGAATATTGATGGCATTGGTATTACCTTCGTCAGGCCCAAAATAATAATTATTCCTATAATTATTACTACTACTGCTGCCGGTATAACTATTTTTTTACTCTTGTACCAACTCGTATTTTCATTCAGCACTTTTTTCTGGTTCTTCCCTTTATTCTTGTTCTTAGTTAATGTTTTTCGAGATTTTGGCATTTCCTGAGATATCTTCCTTTCTTATTACTAAACTATTATAAATAGAGTGCTACCTGGAGGCAGCACTCGGATAAACCCTGAAATTATAGTTTTAAATTTATAAAACGCCAAATACAGAACTATAGCCCAATGCCATTCTGACGAGCATGTATATTAGAAAGATCAGCCCACCCATAAATAGCGTCAGGAAAAGCATTCTCCAGAAAAGTCCCCATGCCAGTCCCCAGGTAGGTTTGACATCGACCTGCGCTGTTTGCCGGGGAGCCGCCGGTAAAGATGCGGTAATTAATTGCTGTGGCGTTACCACGCCTCCCATCAGGGAAGCAGGAGTAGCAACACCGGTGACGATTGGCACATGGGACACTGGCCGTGCTGCGCCTCCCAGGTGCGCTCCGCATGATACGCAAAACTGCTGGTTGGCAGCATTCTGGGACCCACAATTCGTACATGTTGCCATCTGCTGCATTTTATCACCGCCTGAGTAATACTTTCTTGAATTATATACGGGGTTTGTAAGTATATCAAGACCTCGGCATTATTCTTCGTCTGCTGTACGTGGCCTGTGATATAATCACGCCATGCGTATATTTGAGATTGGAGAATTCGGTCTGATAGCAAAAATTGCAGCCCTTATCGAGAGCAAAAGCAATAAAAATATCAATCCTTGGAAAAATCTTCTGATAGGTATCGGCGACGATGCAGCCGCATGGAAGGCCAAAGACGGGATTGAGCTCATAACAACCGATATACTGGTTGAAGGCACTCATTTCCGCCTCTCATATACGGGATGGTATGATCTGGGTTGGAAGTCTATTGCAATAAATATCAGCGATATATACGCCATGGGAGGCAGACCTCAATATGCCCTTGTGTCACTGGCGATGCCGGGACTGCGTGAAATCGAAAATGTGCTGGAAATGTATGAAGGTATGATAGATGTGTGCAATAGATACGATATCGCTATAGCGGGAGGCAACATTTCAGCCTCGGATAACGTGGTAATTAACATCACATTGACCGGTATGGCAGAGAATAGTTTAATGACGCGCTCTTCCTCTAAAGCCGGTGATCTCATCGCTGTCTTCGGATACCCCGGGCTGTCTGCCGCCGGGCTGAAAGCCCTAAAAGAGCAGAGAAACCTGGACCCCGAATCTATGAAGCTATTCAAAAATGCTCATCTCCATCCGGAACCCAGGTTGGATGTAGGGGCAAAACTCGCAGCCTGCGGGGTAAAGACTGCCATCGATATCAGCGACGGCGTCCTATCCGATCTCGCTCATGTATGCGAGGCCAGCAAGGTCAGCGCTGTGATACATACAAAGGACCTGCCCGTACATCCGCAATTGAAGCAACACTTCGAGCACGACTATATTGACATGATTTTGACAGGGGGTGAGGACTATGAGCTGCTTTTCGCTGCGCCCCGTCAAGTTATGGATACGGTCATAGACGTAATGAAACCTGCTCCAACCATCATAGGCGAAATTATTACAGGAAAACCTGGTGAAATAACCATTTTTGATGCTGCTGGTAAACCAATCACTGTTGATAGCAGAGGATGGGATCACTATAAAAGGGCGCCATCAAATGGATAATTTTACCGTCATTACCCACAGCCCTGAACAGACCCGCGAATTGGGAGAGCTAATGGGTAAATTGGCACAGGGTAACGACATTTATTTATTAAGCGGCAACCTGGGAACGGGTAAAACACACCTGGTACAGGGTATCGCCTTCGGACTTGGGGTGAAGGAGTACGCCTGCAGCCCCTCATTTATGATTGCCCGAGAATATCATGGCCGTCTGAATCTCTACCACCTCGACCTCTATCGGCTGGACCATATCGAGGAGATCATGGACCTGGGGCTGGATGAGTATTTCCGCAGCGATTCGGTGTGCGCCATCGAGTGGGCGGAAAAAGGGACCGATGCTTTGCCCGGTGATAACCTCACTATCGAGATGGAACACATGAGCGATGATATGCGGAGAATTACTTTCATACCGCGGGGACCGCGATACATTGAGATGGTAAAACAGCTTAAAGAATCGATTGAGAAGGACAGGAAAGACAGATGGAGCTAGCAATCGATACATCCACTGATTGGGCGGGATTAGCCCTTTCCAAAGAAGGCATATCTTTTTCAGAGTTGACCTGGAAACCGGGAAAGAACCATACGTCCGAGCTTTTTCCGAACCTGGATAATTTATTGGAGACAGCCAGACTGGATATGAATAATTTATGCGCCGTCTTTGTGGCGAAGGGGCCGGGCAGCTACAACGGCCTGCGTGCAGGCATAAGTGCTGCAAAGGGACTGGCTTTCTCGCTGAATATACCACTGGTTGCCGTGAACACCCTTGAGATGGAAGCCTATCCCTTTGCCTTCACCGGTCTGCCGTTATGCCCCATACAAGACGCCGGTAGAGGGGATATAGCAACAGCACTCTACTGCATGGCAGGTGGATGGAAGTGCATTAAAGAAGAGCATCTTACCACGATTGAAAAACTGTGCGAAGATACAAAAGCCAAAACTCTTTTCTGCGGTGAGATTCCACCGTCGTCCATCGAAAAGCTCAAGTCGGCACTCGGAGATAATGCGGTAATACCGGAATTTCATGAACGGCTGAGGCACCCCGGCTGCCTCTCGCTACTTGGATGGCAGCGTCTCCAGATGGGATACACTGATAACCTGGCTGCACTGCAACCAATTTACCTCCGGCTACCACCTATTACACAAAGAAAAAAGAAATACTAGCAGTAAGCCCGGTCGAATGCGTGCTATTTAAAAGGGTCATGATAAAGACCCCTAAAGTATTAACAAGCCAGTTCAATACTTGTGATGATGCGAAAATATTATCAAGCCAAGGTAAAACGGGGTAAATATCTATCAGACTGACCAGCAGAACAAGCCCCAACGCTGAGTTGAGTAAACCCAGGACCCCTCCCAATAGGCTCCAGAAAAATCCCTCATTCCACACCTTATCAAGCAAATGGCGTGGCAGCCAGAATATCAAATGTAGAAGGATCATGATAATACCCATTGTGAGCAAGAATGCAAGTAAGTTCCGCCATGTACTGTCCCCTACAAACGAAAACCAGGATACGACATAGCCATAGAATACACCGGTAAGCGGTATGGCTATGATGAAAGCCAACAACCCGAAAAATTGTTTTACAGCGCCCCCTTTCAATCCTCCAATGAAACTGAAGATCAGTATAAGGACGACTATTATATCTACTATGGTGCCTACATAAGCAGGGACTTGCATGGCATCACCTTCAACCGTTTCGTGTAATTCTATCGGATTGGCATCATATAGACAATCCATCCGGTCAAACTTAAGGCAGTACCTTCTGAACATATTGGCGGTGGAAAAATAAGCTCAGTGTAGATACAATTAATAGCTGTAATAATTAATTTAGGAATGGAGTTAAAATGGAAAAAACCCTGATTTTAGTCAAACCCGATGGAGTGCAGAGATGTTTGGCCGGTGAAATAATCTCGCGGCTTGAGAGGCGCGGCCTTAAAATTGTGGCCCTAAAAATGTTGAGAATGGACAGGGCCCTGGCTGAAAGGCACTACGCCGTGCATAAAGAGAAACCGTTTTTTAACGATCTTGTGAAATTCATAACATCCGGGCCTATAATTGCCGCCGTCCTTGAAGGTGAAAAAGCCATTGATTCTACCAGGCAAACCATGGGCGCCACCGACCCCAAGAAGGCAGCCCCCGGCACCATCAGGGCCGACCTTGGAATTAATATGGAGCACAACCTGATCCACGGGTCCGATTCGCCTGAAAATGCAGGAAAGGAAATAAGTATTTTCTTCAAACCCGATGAAATCTTAAGCTACGCAAGGGATGTGGATAGATGGCTCACTGGATCGTAAGGAGCCTGGTCGCTTTTTCAAAAACACTTTCGAGATTATAGTAATCCCTTAGCTCCCTTGAGAAGATGTGGATCACAACTCCAATATAGTCCACCAGCATCCACCCGGAGTCCGAGCTTCCTTCGCTCTTATAGGGTACAACTGAATTTTTCTTGAGTGTGTCCAGGATCTCTCCGTGAATGGCATCCAGTTGACGGTCACTTTCGGCGCTGCAGATTACGATGTAATCGGTATAAGAGGCTACCTGCCGGGTATCCAGTAAGATTACATCTTCGGCCTGTTTATCAGAGGCCAATTCAACGGCCCGGCGGGCTATTTCCAACGAGTCCAGTTCTATCTCCTTGTCTTTCCTTCTCGATTATTCTTATCTCAAAATAATTATAGCATACTGAATATAAACCCAACATATCTCCACGCCGTTTTAATATAAGGCGTCTTATGACTAGCATTTCGCGAAAGATGCCTGGCAGGCCCACACCTGCCAGGCATCTCAACTTTTGCAATGATTAGGCCAGCTATTTGCCCATATCAGACAGTATCTTCTCTGCGCAAAGCATCGCAGAATTTGCTGCTGCGTTCATGCCAACACCGCGGCCGGTGTAGCAATCGCCTGCAAAATAAAGGCCGGGTACTTCTTTCATAAAGACGGGAGGCCTGTATTTGCCGGTCAAGCCCGGTGACCTGCCCAGGCCGTCGATGCCTACCATATTTCCATCATATTTCCAGACAACGTTTTCCTCAAGGCCGGGAAACATTTTCTGCAACGTTTCCCAGAATTTGCCCCATACTTCCTTGCAGAATTTTTCATCCCTGGCCTGCTCGGGCGTACAGCATGCACCAATAAAGGCGATCATGTGATCGGGCGGGGCAATGGTTTTATCGAAGTTAGTATGAAGGAAAATCTGCAATGGCAACCCCACACCAGGGATTTTCCAGGCCGAAAGATATACAGGCTCAGTGAAAAGCGCTTTCTTGGCCCCTAGTGTAAAGCCGATGGAAGCGCTGGTCTCATCAACCAGGGTCTTCATATGTTTAAGCCAGCCCTTTGGAAGGGCCTCATCATCGTCAGAGAATAGCTTGACCATCTCCCAGATAGGCAAAGCCATTACGACACGTTTAGCACTATACTCCACCTTTTCTGTAATGATCTTTATCATGCCGCTTTTACTGGCAATGACTTTTTTAACTGACGTCGCGTATTCGAATTTAACGCCTGCTTCTACAGCGGCAGCAGCCTGGGCACCGGTCATTTTGCCGACTCCGCCCAAAGGCATTTTCACATTGCCAAAGTCGCCAGACTTTTTGCCCGTTTTTAACTGCTCCTGAAAGATAGCTACGAATTCACCGGCTGAGATAATCTCCGGCTTGCTTAACGTAGTCTGTATCATGCCAATTACGCTAAAATACTCCGCTATTTTAGGGGAAGTGACTTTCTCTTTAATAAATTGAGCCAGCGAGACCTTATCAAGCCGGTCTATCTCGTCCTGGGGCATGGTAAGAAAGCTATTCTCAAAGGCAGCCAGGTCTTTTTTCTCCTTGTCAGACAAGTTATAGTAATCAGCTGTATTAAGCCATTTCCCATTGTCATACAGCATGACGCCCTCTAAAGGTATAGTCCAGGCGATTTCCTTTCCGACCTTCTTTAAAAGTTGGGCAGCTGCGGATTTATCGCCGTTATCAACGCAATGAGTCCCTGAGTCCAATCTCCAGCCACCCGGCAGCTCCCTTGTTTTGGCGCGTCCGCCAGGCATTTTGCTCTTTTCCAGGACGAGGGCCTTAATTCCTTTTCTCCCCAGAAGACCTGCCACGCCGAGTCCGCCAATACCTGCGCCTACTACTATGACGTCATAATCGCTCATGATAGACTCCTACTATTTTTTATCAGCAAACTCCGCTTTCATTTCCTCGTATAAATCGAGCTTCTTCACCTTACCCAAAAGTGTGAGCGGAAGCATGTCCCTGAAAATGTAATCTTCCGGGATCTTATAATTAGCCAGTTTGTCTTTCAAAAAGGCTCTCATACCTTCCGCCGTTGGATTGGTGCCGGGCTTGCGCATAATATAAGCCCTGCCTACTTCACCCAGTATAGGGTGCGGCCTTCCGACCACGGCTGACATAAACACGTCCGGGTGCTTGGCTATGGCATCTTCTACCTCGGGAGGATAAACGTTTTCGCCACCTCTTATGAACATCTCCTTCTTGCGGCCGACGATCAGAAGATAGCCGTCGTCATCAAATTTACCCATATCGCCCGTATGGAAATAGCCTTTGTTATCAAGCACTCTCTTATCTTCATCTGGCCTTTTCCAGTAGCCTTTCATTACCGGATCGCCTTTGACAGTTATCTCTCCTACCTGGCCTTTGGGTAAGATTTTCCTGTTCTCATCCATGATGGCAACTTCGATCCCCGCGATGGGCTTACCCACGGTATACTTCAATTTTTCTTCCGAGTCACCACTCAGAGTATACGTTATGGCTCCGCTTACTTCCGTCAAGCCATAGGCATTCCTGGGCATGACACCGATCTTCTTCTTGATCGCAGCGATCAATTCAGAAGGGCAAGGCTGGCTTGAGACCACTGGTATTTCAATCGAACTGAGGTCGTACTTATCTATATTGGGATTCATCAGTTCCATTGCGTATTGTGCCGGGACCTGGCCTAATTGAGTAATCTTTTCATCCTGGATAAGCTGTAAGGTTTTTTCCGGGTCGAATATGTCCATCATCACCATCTTGCCTCCCCCATTGAGAGATCCGATCGTACCCATCACAGCGCCACCCACATGGTTCAGCGGTATGTTCAGAAGTCCGATAAGTTCCTTCTTATAGCCTGATGCTAACATCATTGCATCGGTATAGGAAATGATATTTTTATGTGTTAAAACTGCAGCCTTGGGTATGCCGGTCGTACCTGAGGTATATATAAATAAGGCGGCGTCGTCAGGCTGGACGGCGGCCCTGGCCTTTGCGAGCTCGGGTCCCGGGTCTGTAAGGAATTGATCATACGTTTTCATATACGGAAGAGCCTTATCCTTGTCCATTATGACAACTTGTTTTAATGTAGGTAACTCGCCTTTTACGGCATCCAGTATTTTGACGAAATCCATATTCATGAAACCGCTGTTCATCAACAGTACCGATACCTCAGCATTGTTTACGACGAACTTAACCTCCTGCGAGGTGAAACGCCATGCAATCGGAACGGCAACTGCCCCGATTTTAGCGCATCCCAGCAGGGCGAAAACGGCTTCTGGCCAGGCGGGAAAGTAAATTCCTATCCTGTCTCCCTTTTTAACCCCTATTTTCAACAGGCCCATGGCTACCCGGTCGGTTTCCCTGTCATATTGCTCCCATGTATACCGCCTGTCTTTGAAAACAACCGCTTCCTTTTGAGGCCTCTCCTTTGCATGCTTCACAAAAAATTCACCGAGGACCTTAACCGACAATGTTTGTTTACTCAAGATTAACCTCCTGGCTTATTAATATTCCTTATTTTTATTAGCGAACGCCAGCCATTATTTAAAGGTTGGACGATTACTTCCACATATTAGATAATACAACTTTCGCACATATCGTAGAGTAATTTGACGTGACATTCACTATGCCGAAGATCCAAACAAAAATCGAAGCACATATGAGCCTACCTTCTTATAACAACAAGCCCATTGCAGATATTCCATTGGCCGCCTCAAATTTACTAACCAGGCTCTTAAAGTCAGATCTGTATTATAATAATGGAAAAGAACGAGCGCTCTCTCTAGTGCAAATAAGTGTATCATACTTTTGGCACATGTCAATATCCCAAATTAACTCATGGCAGGTGTTACCTGAACTCTTATTCATTAAAAATGCATCGGCCGCCATGCCATCGAGCTAAGTTTGAAAAGGCCCCGGCAACATTGCCCCTGTTTGCTGCACCATGTCGTAAATGGCACATTTACAAGAAGGATTACCGCATGCGCATGGGTTTCAAGGAATGTCATTTTGATAGTTCCGATGTTTTATGTATAATGAGATTACACCCATATAATTCTGATTAATATGTATACTAACAATTGCACTTATAAAATGACCAAAAAGAGGCAATGCTGATATGATTATGTCAGCTGGCTATAATTTTACCGGGGACATAATATGAAATATTTTCCTGCGGAGGTATAAAATAATGGCACAGCAAATTAAAGCTGACAAAGATTACACGCTTCTTACATCATTACTCCAGGTCGCAGATATTTTTGTTAAGGTAAGGGAAAGGGAACTACTTACACAGAACCTTTCGGCTACCTCTGCGGCCATCCTTTTCCTGGTCGAGGCAATGGGGAAAGATGTCACACCCGCCAAGATCTCAAGGATGTTATTGCGCGAGCCACATTCAGTATCAGGCATCCTCATGAGAATGGAAAAACAGGGCCTTATTAAGAGGGCCAAGAATATGGAAAGAAAGAACCTTATCCGTGTGACACTGACCACCAAGGGCGAAAACGCACTTAAACAGGCAATGAAAAAAGAGGGCGTGAAACACGTATTATCTAAACTAAGTGAGGAACAGCGCAGACAGTTGAAACAGAGCCTTACTACACTCAAAGAAGCTGGCATGAAAGAACTCAACCTCAGCCCCAAGGCGCTCCCCTGGCCGTGATCTATTGATTGAATTTATACACGCCCGGGCAAACAGGATAATGCTAATGTTTGCCCGGGCTGCCATTTTAATTATTCTCAATTAGCTGTCCGGCCCATGTCCGCATGTTTTTTCGTATATGATTTGATCTTTATCATCGCATTGCTATTTGCTATAATTAAATCACTGTTTTTAAACAAAGGTAAAATATGAAAGCTCGTTGGTGGCAAGGTAGCCTTCTCTACCTACTTATCCTGGTAGCGCTTTTAGCGCTGGCATTCAGCTTTTTCCCGATCAATAAAGGGCCAAAAGAAGTTGATTTTTATACGTTCGTCGACAATACGAAGTCCGGTCAGGTGGACTCAATTCAACAAGATGGCAATTCGATTATCGGCCTAAAAGAAGATAAGCCGGTAATTAAAGCCGCATTTGTGGGAAGCACCAAGGAACTTATGGACAGCCTCAAGGATTCGGGCGTCAAGTTTGGTGAAGACGCGATTAAGTTCGAGGTAAAAACCGGCGGTTTCGACTGGGGCAGCATCATGTTGAGCTTCCTTCCGCTTGTATTATTCGGCGCACTCCTGTTCTTTTTATTCCGGTCTGCGCGGGGAGCAAATACACAGGCGTTCAATTTCGGAAAAAGCCGTGCCAGGCTGGCATCGGGAGATAAACCTACTGTCACCTTCGCCGATGTAGCCGGCATTGATGAATCCAAGGGCGAACTTCAAGAGGTTGTAGAATTTCTTAAAAACCCGCAAAAATTTCTTGCGCTGGGCGCCAGGATTCCGCGCGGCCTGCTACTGGTGGGCCCTCCGGGCTGCGGCAAAACACTTATAGCTAAAGCAACTGCCGGAGAAGCTGGGGTACCTTTCTTTTCAATCAGCGGCAGTGAATTTGTGGAAATGTTCGTGGGCGTCGGCGCCTCACGCGTGCGAGATCTTTTCGACCAGGCCAAGCGTAGCGCCCCCTGCATAGTATTTGTGGATGAAATCGATGCCGTCGGCCGTCACCGCGGCGCCGGACTTGGTGGAGGTCATGACGAACGTGAGCAAACCTTGAACCAGATCCTTGTGGAGATGGATGGTTTTGACAGCAACACCAATGTTATAGTGCTGGCCGCAACCAACAGGCCGGACATTCTCGATCCTGCCCTGTTACGGCCCGGCAGGTTCGACCGCCACATTGTCATCGACCAGCCCGACATCAATGGCCGCAAAGCCATCCTGGCAGTTCATTCCAAGGGCAAACCGCTGAGCAAAGAATCTGATATGGAAGTCATCGCACGTCAAACCCCCGGTTTCAGTGGAGCAGACCTGGCCAACCTGATAAATGAAGCTGCTATTCTGGCGGCGCGGCGCAGCCGAAAGGACATCAGCCAGAAGGAACTGGAAGACTCCATAGACAGGGTCATTGCCGGCCCTGAGAAAAAGGGCAGGGTAATAACCAAGAAGGAGCGAGAACTGATCGCCTATCACGAAACAGGCCATGCCCTTGCAGCCAAAATGCTGCCCAATGCCGACCCTGTCCACAAGATATCCATTGTAGCCAGGGGGATGATGGGGGGATGGACAAGGTTCCTGCCTACCGAAGAACGCCACCTCGAGACTTATGAGCGGTTCAAGGACATGATGGTTGTTTGCCTTGCAGGCCGTGCAGCAGAACAGGTTATCTTCTCTGAGCTTACGACCGGCGCACAGAATGACTTGGAGAAAGTCACCCAGATAGCACGCCGTATGATTACCGAGTTTGGCATGAGCCAGAAGCTAGGGCCGCGCACGTTCGGTAAAAGGGAAGAACTGGTTTTCCTTGGGAAAGAGATCCATGAGCAACGGAATTACAGCGACAAGTTCGCTGAGGAAATAGACGAGGAAGTCGAGCAACTGGTCAAGGACGCTTTCACTAAAGCTCTTGAAATTATGCAGGCCAACCAGGCAAGGCTGAAACTTATAGCTGATTTCCTGATAGAGAAAGAAACAATCGACGAATTCGCCTTCGAAGAGCTTTTAAATAAGCCACTGCCGGAACCTAATCTCGAAACCGCCACAGCATCCTGAGCCTAACGCTTATTTATTTCTCTCTATTACGAAAGTGACCAGGCCTTTTAAGGATCTCTTAGCGTCGCAATCAGGCAGCGTATCCAGAGACTTGTCCGCCCTTTCGTAAAATTGCCGGGCAATTGTCCTGCACTCATTTATAACCTGGCTGGACTTTATTTTTTCCACCGCCTGTGGCACCAGTTCCTTATTGTGTTCAACAACAATTCCGTGGATTATCTTGTCATCCGGATATTTCTCTGCGTACAGGATAATAGGCAACGTAATAGCGCCTTCGCTGAGATCTGATCCTATTGGCTTCCCCAACGCTGTTTCATCGCCAACAAAATCCAGTATATCATCTATTATCTGGAAAGCCAGGCCAAAATTTAGGGCGTACTCTTTCAAGGCATTCACCTGCTTCTCGGGACATCCGCTCAATACTGAACCGCACTCGGAAGCCATTACAAAAAGGCAGGCCGTCTTGTCAGTTATCCATTTATAATAATTATCCCGCGCCGAATCCGGCGAAAATTTTGTGCTGCCCTCCCGCAACTCGCCACCGGATATGGTCATGAGTGTCTCGACAAACCGCCTGATGACCCTGAGATTCTCGGTAGTCGTTGCAAGGGTGCCAGCCCTTGAAAAAAGGTAATCGCCCAGTAGGAGAGCGCTGCTTGATCCCCACGTCCTGTAAAATGCCGGCTTACCGTGCCTCAGGGCAGAATTATCGACAATATCGTCATGCACAAGAGTACCAATATGAAGCATTTCGACAGCTACAGCCATCGGTATTAGCAATTCGCTATCATAATTATAAAATTTGCCGCTTAAAAGGGTCAGAGCGGGCCTCACCCTCTTCCCCCCGTTAAGTAATGCGTATTCCAGCATTTGTGACAGAAATGGAATATCATTTTTTGCTATCTCAGCCATCCTGGCTTCGACCTGCTTTAGATCATCCTTTACGGGCAAATAGATCTCATCGAGTTTCATGCGGCATCCCCACCTTTCATCCTCGCCACTTCCTCCTCAACTATTTTATCTTCCAGCTTCACAAAAAGCGCCTGCGGCTGCGGCAGTTTCTGGCCGGCCAAAGGTAGTTGCAAACTCCAACCAGCCCCGCGTATGTCACCCTCGAAACCCAGGAAATTATGTAGCTTTTGCGAAGTAAACGGCAGGAACGGGTACAACACCGTCTTCAAGGCGGATATGGCGCCTATCGCCGTATAAACGGACCGGCCTGCAGCTTGCCTGTCCTGCTTAATCATCTTCCATGGCGCAGTGTCATCAAGGTACCGGTTAACATCCTGTGCCAGGGCCATTGACAGCTTTAGAGCTTCTTTGAAATGACAGCGGTATAGCTGCCTATCCACATCATCGAGTGTATTGCGGGCTTTTTGCAGCAGGCCTTTGCTTGCTTCATCCAACTCGCCGGGATCGGGGACAGCAGCGTTAAAATTACGGTTAGC
>Ga0182021_10008174_pt1 | contig 12401 bp, 18 predicted proteins | sample 612E3MmetaG_FD_120493 | JGI IMG/M metagenome (GOLD analysis project Ga0182021, IMG submission 120493) | Permafrost microbial communities from Stordalen Mire, Sweden - 612E3M metaG (Illumina Assembly) | ecosystem: Environmental > Terrestrial > Soil > Wetlands > Permafrost | place: Sweden...
GAGGGGTACAGAGGCGTCGGGGATGAGGCCGCTGCCCTTATCGTGGGCCAGAGTCACGATCGGGCCATTGAGATTGCCGAAAACATTCGAAAAGGTGTTGAGGCAATGTGCTGTGAGCATAAAGGAATGCAATTGCCGTCCGTCACGGCCAGCATCGGTATTGCGAGCGCGCCGCCTGAATCCCGAACGGCTGATGTGGAGACCATCGCCCAAGCCCGAAAACAGCTTGCCAAAGACGCAGGGAAAAACCGCGTCATTTCTGCGTAGTTGTTTAGACAGCGGTGAGCTTCTCGTCCACGCCTAGTTGGTATTGTCTTTGGTAGATTACGTGCTAAGCTGCGGGTGTATGAGTAAACCCGACAAAAGATTGTACATTGAACAGCGCCCTCAGGGCGATTACGCCGTGAGAAGGGCGGATGCAGAACGAGCTTCTGCAATTGCCTCTACCCAGAAGAAGGCCATTGAAGTCGCGCGAGACCTTAATCCTGGTGTAGCACCGCATGTTGAGCGTGTAAGGGACACAAAGGTTGGAGGGCGAGATAAATGGCGCAAGGCATGACGCCTCAGCTTGCATGCCACATTTGCCATTTCCGGCAAGTTTACCCTCCTTTGTTCAGCATGCCAGTCAGATAGGATTAAGGCACGCATGGTGGCGCCAGATCGACTATGGACAGCCGGCCATGCGGTGTGGTGAGGCAAGACACCGTCCCAGGAATGGCGGTGTTCTTGCCATTACGGCGAATCGGACCTATAATATACTTCGTGCCCAGGTCCGATTTTATTCTCCAGGCTCTGCAAGTGACGGATCTTCTCAACGATTCTAGCAAAACGAAATGTGCGTGATTGGACCTGCGTTTCTGTGTAAACTTGAATTCTGCACAAACACTGTGAGCCAAGACATGTTTCCAGCTCTGTGCTAGCACCAGACGAAGCACTCATGACTCCGCCGGACCCGGCGCCCCATGCTACCACCAATTTTGCGGTGGCCGTGGCGCCCCCCGCATTGACGATTGTACCCGAGACCGGCTTTGCCTAAAAATACCCAATTTGGCCTGCATTCTTGTGCAAACAACGATCCTGCACAAAAGTCGGAAGTATCCTAATCTGGATTGTCATTGTTATACTGGAACAGGATTTTTTCTGCAAATCCTTCCTGATCCAGCTTCTCCCGCCGTTTGATGCAGCTATTCTTAAAACTAGCTTGTAATATTTCAGATTCAGTCAATCCAACTTTGGTCGTGAGATGCAAGAAACCGTATGCTCCTTGCTTTCCCAGTTTTCTGTCAGCGTCCCCTGCCTGCTTTAGAAATGTTTCCAACTCTTTTCTTTTGCGTAGAAACCGTACTGATAGTAGCACCACGCTCCGACGCCGCCCAAAAGGGTTAGAATCGCAGCGATATTGGCAATAATGTCGAGCCACCCCTTGCAGGTCATTGTTGGTGTGTCGCTCATAAGTTAAACCCTCGAATGTTTGAAACCGCTTGCCCGGCATTAGGGTCAAGACCGTGCTCGCCGTCAAGGAGTTTCCGGCTTCCTGACCGTGATGACAGCCCCACACTTCGGGCAGCCTACTGCGACACTGGCTTTTATCCAGCCGGGATCCCAGTACAATTCGTGGCCGCATTTGGGGCATTTGACTGTTGTGTCAGCCCTGTTTGATTTCTTTGCTTCTTCCTTCATTTTCACCAATTGTCGGGAGTTCTACGCCTTCTGCGAGAAGCTCAAAAACACGCATAATCCGCTGAAAACGAGCCTTTGTCTCTGCCGGTTTATTGATGTCTTTCAAATCGTTGTAGAAAAATGCTTCACCGGCACAATCAATAAATTCCTTACGGGATTTGGCATCCAGATAAAGACAATTGCCTATCCACCACTTCTGGCACTCTGCCGCCTTGTCTGGCCCCGTCTTGGAGTGTAATGCCGAAACCATCTCCCACCACAACTTATAGGCTTCTTGGTGGATGGCGAGTCTCCGATCAAGAGCCGCCATTCTGAAGTCTGCTTTGCGCTGTGTTCGGCTGATGTACCATGTCAACAGCCAACCGCCAGTCGGGACAATTGCGATTATCAATGCCGCTACAATTGTTGCTTCGGGTGTTGTCATATCTTTCCGTTCATTAGTAAAATGTAAGTCACACGTAACGAACTGAACGTTCTGATCAAATGCGATTCTACGCTGGAGGCTGTATGGGTTTATTCGGCGGTTGTGGCGCTGGCGGTGGAAACTTCGTTAACCTCACCTGACGACCCATTTCTCGGACTAATGATTGGGCGTCTTGATGATCTGGCGACAGCACTACGGGACACTCGGACAATTCTGCAATCATCAGCCGGGCAGTTGGTTGTCCCGGAACATCCTTCGACCGATTGCAGTACGCAATGATTTGAAGAATCGCCGGATAACAGGCATCTTGAGCCGCCAAGTACGTCCCATCGCTTACCTTTATGAAGCGGCGAGCATCACATCCCTGAAAAAAGTTTTCCACGATCTTGTAATAATCAGAAGCTTGGGAGGTGCCTGTAATGGACACACAGATGACTACAATAATCGGTTTGGTTTGGCCATTCATATCGCCAGTGTGCGGACATGGCGTGCTTCGTCAAGTTCACTGTTCATAGGGGCGGAATGGTTGAAAAAAGGGTCGATCCCGAGTTCGTACATCGCATGAATCAGGCAACAAATGTTGTGGCAGAGCGCCTTGCAGAGCACTTCATTCCTCATTGCTGTGTCGGTTTTGCTGCGGACGTGATCCCGGAACTTCGCTTTGATCATGCTGATGGTTGATTCCACGTTCGACCGCTTGTGGAAATGGGTCAGAAATGCGTCTCGGTTGAACTGGAAGAAATGATACATCTTTTCCCACAGGCCCCCGCTTGCGCCCGTAACTGAGGTTTTGAACACGATGAACGGAATCGCTCCGTGCTTAACGATGGCATTGATGTTGTCCACGCTCGAATACCCCTTGTCGGCGGACACTTCTGCGACATCGAAATGCTTTGCGGTGGTCTCCACCAAGGAGGGCAGAATGGGGGAGTCATTCGTGTTCCGCTCATGGATTTCGACCGCGGTCACCACGTTGGTCTTCACGCCGCACATCAAGTGACATTTGTTCACTGTGCAAAACACAAGCACTAGCACGCTGATCGCGACTTTCAACGTGGCCGCGCCTTTCTCCATTATATCGGGAGCTACCTACAATCTCTAACAGAATCAGAGCTAGGTAGTCATCGTTTGCTTCCAACCCTTTGCGATAATGGCTTTTACTCAGACAATCACATTTTCCGTCGCAGATGGCGTCCGATTCAAGTTCATCTTATGTGGTAGGGAAACGGCTACAACCAGTCGGCGACCTTCCAGACGCCGATACTTGCCCGTAAGTCTTGAACAGCAGAACTATGCGTCGATCGGAGCTAAAGTCAATAAACCAATTGAACGATTGGGGTGTAGCGGTGTTGGATTCGATCTCACTATCGAACCGGAGGGGCTTCACAGGGATGTTCAGGAGTTCTCTTGGTTGCCTGTTCTTTGGGTCGCTTCACTGCTTGGAAGGAACGTTCCGTCATCCCATTCTGGTGGGCACTTTTGAAGCCTCCCTGTTTCCTTCTTTGGTGGCCCTGTGGCTCTATTTCGATTACATATTTTGATCAGGCCATCATGCTTTGGTATCGACTGCTTGCGATGAAGATGTCAACGACAACAACTGGTGTGTGCTCCCCATCAACAGCGACTGGATCAAAGAACGACGCTTACTGGTCTAACGCATGGGCAGTGTTACTGGTGGAATGGTATCCAGAGAAACAACATACTTTGCATTCGCACATTGCGGTACACTGTGCGTTAGTGGTGCTATACGCACAACAGGATCGATTGCGCTAATATTTTCTGGAATAGTAGTCAGAGCATTCCTATTCTTTTCGCTCATAAGGTTCCGGAGATACAATGTGTTCTGTCCAATGATGTTACGTCCCCGCTTGATCCAGATGCACAGCTGATGCGCGCGTTACTCTCACTGTTCACCAATCCCAAAGTCGGCGTGCTTCGATTCTGTCGGATGACTATGCGTTACCACTTGGCACGCGTTTTGCGTGTTTAATGAGACACAGAGTTCCAGAGTCGGTACGCTTTAACCGAACCCGATTGGACCCTGGATTATATGCAGAAGCAAAAACTGGACACTAAAGCAGAAGTTCAAGCCGAGTTAATCATTGCGCGCACAAAACTTAATATTGTTGGCGTTGTGATCGGCACCATGACGGTGGGTGGAGTTGTGGCATGTTTTGTGATCCCGGAACATGCAAGAGATCTTTGGTTTGTCATCGGGCCATTGATAAGCACTGGGTTGTTGCAGCTTTACACCACATCGCATGACAAATCCAAGGATTTGCGATGATTATTTTGCAATCGCTATGGCCTCATTCTCGCTCCGCTTTAGCCTCAGCCGAATGGCACATCCATCACTTGAAGGTTTGCTTGGACCGCTCTTCGTCGTCTTCGCCGGTAGGGTGGGAGGAGCCGGATCAACTCTTGCCCAATCTGGCAATGGGCCTCTTTTTTCTTGCGGCCTGCGCTACATCCAAGCCGCCATATATGCGACTAGCACCCGCACTCTTAGCGCGGAAAGGCCCCTCTCTTCAAAGGAGAGGGGCCGGTGGCGACCAACGTCATCTGACCGCGGGGAAGGCAGCGGTCAAGTGACTTGGAGCACCATGTTCTGCTCCCCCGGGAATGGATTAGCTAGACGCAGGGGACACTCCGGGTCATCGCGCCACTCGCCATCGACGATAAACAGGTAGTAACCTCCAGTTGTTGCCGGTAGTTGCCCGTGTCGCGTTCTATGGGTTGGAGGTGATTTTTCTGAAAGATCGTGGCCCCTACGACCGTATAGTATATAGAGGGTCGTGTAGGAAACCGTAGTTGGTTTCTCCCGATCCACGGTCGTTGGGCCAATGTCGGCCACCCGCTTGACGAAGCCCACGGTGTGGGCAGGAGATTGGAATTGATGGCACGAATTATTGTCATAGACGACGACGGCGACATGCGAGCGATGATGGAGCAAACGCTCCGGTCGGCGGGTCATGAGGTCATTTCGGCCGCCAACGGCAGGGACGGCGTTGCCCTATATCGCGACCGTGCTGCGGATTTGGTCATCACCGATCTCTGTATGCCCATTCAAGAAGGATTGGAAACGATCATCGAGCTTCTGAAGGAATTCCCAGAGGTCAATGTCATCGCCATGTCAGGGATGACCTCAGCCGCAGTCATGCTGTCGATGGCCAAGACGCTGGGAGCGACGGTCGTCCTCCGGAAGCCGTTTTTCCCCGAGCAACTATTAAGCGAAGTGGATAAGGCTCTGCGTCCGAAACCACGATGGTCGATACTATGACATAGTCGCCTGAGATCGTAAGGTTGCCTGAGACAACTACATTTGATTCCACAAATGTTATCGGATGTCCAGCCGTGCCGGAAGCATCAAATGTTACGTTCTCGGCGTATGTGCCGCACCCGATGTTTACCGTATCACCTGTTGCAGCGATATCTGCGGCATTCTGAATGGTAAACTGACGGCCGTTTCGGTCAGATCTGGCATAAACGCTAAATCCAGTGCGCTGTAGCGCAAATCACGCTGGCTTCTGCCTTTAGGTGTTGAGGTCAGGATATATTGAGCAGGCCCCGCGTGTCACCAGTGCAGCTTTTCTGAACCCCTTTATCGTTTTAGTTTGGATGCGATATTTGCAACATGTTGACCTTGAAACCGGGCCATTGAAAGTTCTTTCATACTGGGTTTCCTCGAACCGTCCCCCCCGGCGATTGTGGCCGCGCCGTAAGGACTCCCACCCTTGACCTCGCTAATGTCCTTCAGTTCGGGGCAGGAATACGGTAGTCCAACATAAATCATTCCATGATGGAGCAATGTTGGGATGAACGTGAGAATCGTTGATTCGTTGCCACCGCCAGTGCCAGTGCTCGCAAATACACTAGCGACTTTCCCAATAAGTATGCCCTTAACCCAGAGACCTCCGGTTTGGTCGAGGAAATTGCGCATCTGGGCAGCCATATTGCCAAAGCGCGTTGGAGTTCCAAAAATGATAGCGTCGTAATCAACAAGTTCAGTCGGTGAAGCCACCGGAATACTTTGATTCATTTTTGCTCCGGCTTTCTTGACAGCCTCTTCAGACATCAATTCGGGAACACGCTTGATTGTCACTTCGACGTTTTCGACGAGGCGGGCCCCTTCAGCAATGGCGTGGGCCATACTTTCAACGTGGCCATACATTGAATAATAGAGAATTAGTATTTGTGTCATGTGATTAGGTTGGGTTTAAAGTTTGTTTTTGCCCCACAAACCAATAATATGATAACAAACATGCTTGAACATTTCAATCCTGTTGTTCTTTGTACTTCTGGTGCTCACAAATGGAAATGATTTGCCTTGGGTTTAGCAAGGATCATCATATATCAGTCCGGCCTGCTAATTGTCTTCACAATCGTTTCGCCATATTATGACTGGCTTCCTTAGAGTGGCTCTCACGGTTGCCCCGGCACGAGCGGCAATCACATTGTCCAAAGGCTCCGCAGGCCAAAACAAATAAATGGGGGCATCTTCTTCCCGCATGATAAATTCAGCGTCCCACGCCAATTGAATAATGAGATCATCAATATCTTTCAGCGATCTGTTTTCTGATTCCGTCGGTTTCATATAGGTATGTTATCTTAATGTGAGATATTGTTACAGACCCCGAACCCGTTGACTTGAGCATACGAAGGCTGTATGCTAGTCAGCATGAATTGCCGTGATTTGCATCATTTGCGTAGCTCTCGTGTTCGCATTCGTGATTTGATCGATTTCATCGCCGCTGCTAAAGAACAGAACGTCACTAGGGTTGCAAAGGAATTTCGGGATAAGCAAGCAAACGTAAGTCGGCACATCGACAATCTTGAAGAATTTCTTGATGTCGATTTATTTGACAGCACGGCAAACTCCGTGGTTCTCAATGAGAAAGGAAAGGCGTTTCTCAGAGATGCCCGTACCGCCATCGAGCACCTTATCAGAGGTATGCAGTCAATAAGCGTGGAAACTCGGTTGAAAGAACTTCGTGTGGGTTTTGCGCCCTCATTGGCAAGTCATTTGTTGCCCGAGGCAACCCGGCTGTTTGAACATGATTGCCCAGGTGTTACCGTTGACACGCGCGATCTTTCGAGCGCAGAGTGTGTTCAGACACTTTCCCAAGGGAGTATACATCTAGCATTGATGGTGGAACCAGCAAAACGTTATATGCGCAAGCTTACTTTTGAAACAATACTTTCAATTGAACGACGCTGTCTAGTTTCTGTTTCCCACCGATTGTCCAGAAAGAAGTCAGTATCCTTTGCGGAATTACAGGATGAGCCATTCCTTGCATTGGCTGGTGAAGATTATCCAGAATACAGAGCACGCCTGTGCAAGATGTTTAAGGAATACGGTCGTTTACCGCGCGTAGCTAAAGACTATGATAGTATCAGTAGCTTAATCGCAGGGGTCGAGGCTCAACGTGGAGTTGCAATTTGCGCGGCTAGCGTCAGTCTTGGAGGTAAACACGTGAAAGTATTGCGGCTTGATCCTCCCCCTGAACCTATTATCGTCGGTGCAGTATACAAAGCTCCTTTGCCTAAAGTTGCCCAGATATTTGTAACTGCAATTAAGAAAGCTGCAACGTCATACTAAATGGGACCCCACCGCTTGGCTTTCCGAACTTTTATTGCTGGTGCAGTTCATACCTGCACATACTCGTTGTAAGAAGGAACGTGTGTCGCCCGCCGCGCTCAATGGGAAACCTGCATCCAGCGGCGAGCGTATTTCTCTTGGTTGGCACACTTTCACGGTCATGCACCCCAAACGCCTGTGCTATACTATGGTTACTCACCCCCATGGCCAATCTTCCCAAAGAACGATTCTCAGAGTGTACGCCAACTGCCCATTGTGATATATTAGTCTCCAGCTCGAACCATAGTCTTCAAATAGCGAGTTCGCCATTGGCTTTTATACTTCTTCTCGAAATCAGGTATGTCGCTTGGAATATATTGCTCCAAAACCATCTTAAATACATGCATGACAATCGAGGCAGCCATGCGTGCCACTTTTACGATTTGCGTGGGCTCTCGGATCGGGTTCACGAAGACACCCTCTCCAAAGGAGAGATTTTTCCACATATTTCCGCCATGCGTAATTTCCGAATATGAGGCGTAAAAATGCCCGTAGAAGTTGGTTTTTCCCAAATCTTTGGCAATTTTCCGAATAGATGGGATGCCATAGATTTCATACCACGGCTTATCGTAATTGCTTCTTTCGTAATTCTTCTGAAATGCGGCGTCAATTGCGGAGAATTTCCGGTCAGCAAGGATATTGTCAATGGCCGCGATTTCTTTTCTGATTTCTTCCAAACATGTGGGGGAGAATGTAAGGTGTTTTACGTCATCGGCGCGCCTCGCCGCCTCCGATGTTCCAGGAATTGCCACTGATTGCCATTGGCGCCGTCTGCGGAGATTGGCGACGAAAAAGTGATTAGCTTTTGCTTCGGAGTCGCTTTTCAAAATCCATTCCATCGCAAGCGCAATTTCCAACGATGATCGAAGTTGGAGAGCCGCACTGAAACTATTTCCGGAGGCAATCAAAACCGCGATTCCATCCAGATGTGCTAGAATCTGCCTGAATTGGACGCCAATGATGCAAAGGGCCTTGATGTCCTTTGGGCTATTTTCCAGGGCCTTTGGAAGAAGATGTGTGCCAAAATCAAGAAGCTCATTGAGCAAATTGAAGGCAATATTATAATGATCAGCTGATCGAAGACTCAATTCCCGATTAAGCAAACTTTCGTCCGAGGTGCTCATTTTCCGAGGGTAACTCTCCCAGCAACTTCCGCCAGAACAATTGGCGATTGGGGGGCCGGTAGCGGCTGATACTTGCCATATTTGGCAACTTAACCCGTCTTCATCCAGCTTATCCAGGTCTCCGTACTGTTCGTGTGAAATAATGATATCATTCATTACCACTTGTCAGGAACCCCAAACTCCTTTTTGTAATGAGCGTATATAAGTGCGGCGGCATGTTTGGCTTTATGGCCGTAGGCCCGAAGATCGTCCAAGTCTCCAGGAGGGGGAGCACGCTCTGTGCGAGTCTGGCAGAGTGAGGCCGGCGGATGGAGGGGATCTACACGATGGGAGAAATACAAGGGCTGGCGACTAAGCCTAATCGCCAGCCCTTGAAGTTAACGTTTTGGCTGTCGCGGTTGCCGGCGAATGCTATGATTGCGGGGTGGGCGATGGGCTGATTCGTGCCGCAGAGGATTTCGGATTATAATGTCTTCGGTGTGATTCCTTTCAGTAGATGAAGGATTTCTCTTGCAAGTTCATCATAAGAGTTCAGAATCTGATAAATGGTAGACTTCTCTAAACGCCTAGCGACGAAAACAGTAAAGCGGCCAATAGACCCGGAAGAACTCTACAATTCTCTTGATCGGGCGAGCGACAAGGGACCGCTTCGACCGGCACAGATCGCGGTCTTGAGAGATTGGCATCAGAATCGGCGAAATGAACGTGATGTCATTGTAAAATTGCACACCGGTCAGGGAAAAACACTCATTGGTCTGCTGATTCTGCAGTCGAAAATCAATGAAGAAGGAGGCCCAAGTGTTTACCTCTGCCCCAACAATTATTTAATTTCACAAACCTGTGCGCAGGCTGAGCAATTTGGAATCCGGTTCTGCCCAAGCGAAGACGGTGAACTACCTCAAGAGTTTTTGGATGGACACTCTGTTTTCATTACGTCGGTCCAAAAAGTGTTTAATGGATTCACAAAATTCGGTCTGGGGCAAAGATCCCTGAAGATTTCGAATCTGCTAATGGATGATTCGCATGCCTGTATTGATTCGATACGCGACGCATTCACAATCCGTTTAGACCGTACTGACACCGCATACCAGCAGATTTTTCAGCTGTTTGCTCAAGCTTTAGAACTGCAAGGAACAGGGACTTTTACTGATATTAAGAATGCCAACTCAGAGGCGTTTTTGCCTGTCCCTTACTGGGAATGGACCGGAAAGAAGCATGAAGTGACAGGAATCCTTGGGAAGATTTCTGGCTCGGATGCGGTGAAGTTCGTATGGCCGCTGTTGAAAGATTCACTCGAACATTGCCAGTGTGTGATCGGGGGCGAAAGGTTGGAGATTCAACCTTATCTTCCTCACTTAGACCTTTTCGGGTCGTATTTCAACGCGAAGCATCGAGTGTTCATGTCGGCGACAATCACCAACGATTCCTTTCTCGTCCGTGGCTTGCGGTTAGCTCCCCAGATTATCAGGAACCCGATTGTGTATAAGGACGAAAAGTGGTCTGGTGAGAAAATGGTCCTGATTCCTTCCCTTTTACACGACAAATTGAAAAGGCCTGCCATCATTGCTGAATTGGGCAAGCCTCGACAAAAGAAATTTGGTGTCGTTGCTCTTACAACAAGTTTTAAGAGTGCTGAAGCTTGGAAGCAGGCCGGGGCCACGGTTGCAACGAAAGACACGATCAACAAGGAAATCGGTCGATTGCGAGAAGGTCATTTCGAGAACACATTGGCCATAGTCAATCGGTATGACGGGATCGATCTTCCAGATTTAATCTGTCGGATATTAATATTCGACGGGCAACCGTATTCTGTCTCGCTCATAGACAGATATGCTGAATGGTGTAGGGCCAACAGCGACATTATCGCGATTCGGACAATTCGTATGATTGAACAGGGCCTCGGACGCAGCGTTCGGGGAGAAAAAGACTATTCTGTCGTTGTCTTGGTTGGGACACATCTGATCAAGACGATCAGGAATGCCGCCACTCGCAAGTTCTTTTCCAATCAAACCCGGCAGCAGGTGGAATTGGGATTGGAAATTGCTGAGATGGCGAAAGAAGAGATTGAAAAAGGGACTGATCCCATGACCGCGCTCGTGAATCTGATGAATCAATCCCTGAAGAGAGATGATGGGTGGAAGGCATTCTATACCGAGAAGATGGATTCTGTGGTTCCCAATGCTCCCCCGGGAGTCATCTTGGACATCTTCCAAGCCGAGTTAGGAGCAGAGGAAGCGTTTCAGAGCGGGGACCCAGAGCATGCCTTGCAGATAATTCAAGAGCTCATCAATAAACAGCCAATGGATGAGGCCGATAGGCGATGGTACATGCAGGAGATGGCAAGATACACGAATGCATTCGATCAAACGGAATCCAACAAACTGCAGGTCGAAGCCCATCACAAAAACCGATTCCTTCTGAGACCCAGAAGGGGAATGCGCATTGATCGCTTGGTTGTTGTGAGCCAGGCTCGCGTATCGAAGATAATAGCGTGGGTAAGGTTGTCCGAGGATTTCGAGCAGTTGATGTTGGCTGTAGATCAGATTCTTTCTCGGCTAGAATTTGGTGTCGCTGCCGAAAGATTCGAGGCTGCGTTTGACGAATTGGGGAAAGCGCTCGGTTTCTCTTGTGAACGGCCGGATAAGGAATGGAAAGAGGGGCCTGACAATTTGTGGGGAGTAAAAGACACAGTGTACTTGCTGGTAGAGTGCAAGAGTGAGGTTCTTCAGAGCCGAACGGAAATTAACAAATCCGAAACCGGACAGATGAGCAACGCTTGTGCTTGGTTTTCACAGAATTATAAAGGAGCAACTTCCACAAATGTCATGATTATTCCAACAAATAAATTGGCGCCAGGCGCGGGATTTACTGAAAACGTTGGAATAATGTCAGAGTCGGAACTTAGGAGTTTGCGCAAGAACGTTCGCGAGTTCTTCAGCGAATTCACAGGAAAGCAGCTTGATAATCTTTCAGAAAAGCATGTCCAACGGTGGTTGGACGAGCGCGGTCTTTCCAGCGAAGGCATTTTGGACACATATGTGCGTCTGCCGCGGGCCTGACGGCTTCATGCACTGCCGCTGGATTCGTGCGAAGCGGCCTTACAAGCTGGCCGACGTACTGGTGGAGGCTTCCGGCGTTCTCGAAGACGATGCCTTGCGTTTGCGTGTGTCCGATGTAGACGGAGCGGCCGGCGAAGGTCCGTTCAACCGATGTAAACGTTATGAGAACGATGAGCACCCTCGCGATTTTTAGGATTGCATCCATTCAGGTAAACAAAGGCAACTCAGAATTATCAAGCAAATCCTTATTTTCATAAGATCAGATGACTTAGTGCGATCGTGACTCGAACGCATAATTATGTCCAGCGAATTATTGTCAGGATTTCTGTATCGCCCAGACGGTGGAGAAAGGTCCCAATTCAGGAATCATGGAGAGCTTGCCTTAGCGGCACATTTACCCGCCTTGCCCAGAGAATTCTCTCAGTTATTATGGCAGCACAACTGCATGGCCGAGCTCACATCCGGCAACTGGCCGC
>Ga0182021_10008175_pt1 | contig 12400 bp, 8 predicted proteins | sample 612E3MmetaG_FD_120493 | JGI IMG/M metagenome (GOLD analysis project Ga0182021, IMG submission 120493) | Permafrost microbial communities from Stordalen Mire, Sweden - 612E3M metaG (Illumina Assembly) | ecosystem: Environmental > Terrestrial > Soil > Wetlands > Permafrost | place: Sweden...
AGTGCGCGACAACCGGTTTTGTAACGTAATACGTTACCAAATTGGCCAGACTTAAAGTAACGTAATACGTTGCATGGATGGAAGAAACCAACCTGCGACAAGCGCCCGATCGAGCCAATCCGATGGCAACATTTTCCAATTCTCCTAGTCCAATCCGGTGATGACGGCGCGCACACGCGATTGTGGATGGCGATTGGTCCTGATCCTCGCCCTGACGGCGGCCATTGGCCGGGCATCCGAGCCGACGGACGCGGGAATCCAGCCCGTCCCATCGAATTCTGGGAGTCCGCCTCCGCCTCCCGCTGCAAAGGAGTCGAGTCCAGCCGCGCCCAAGCCACGCCCCAGACTGTCGCCGCAGATCACCAGACAGATTTCTTCAGCCGTGCCGGTCTGGAGTCCCCCGCCCGCCGAGCCGGCCGACAAGCCGCCGCCGCCGCCGGATCCGGATGTGGTCAGGATGGCGCCGCTCGTGGTCACGGACTCCCGGCTCTCCCGCATCGAATCCATCGACTGGCTGACGCCGAAGGCGCGGGACACGGAATTGGTGAATCAATACATCACGCCGTTTGACCGCTATTTTCTCAACCGTTTCACGCTGCCGCTCCTCGGCATTTCGAAGGAAGCCCGCGCGCACATGATGTACGAGGAGGACAAGCGTCTGCAGGACATGAAATGGGTCAACGATCAGGTTGAGAATTCCAAGCTGCTCGATCCGGAAGCGGCGAAGGAGCTCCTCAAGATCCGCGACAACACCTTCGCCCGACCGGGGGAATAGCGAATTGGCGTTTGCCGAGCTGCACCGGTTCCATCCACGATTGCACCGTCCCGCCGTCCGTCCCTGCATGCCGTCCGCCTCGCACGATCCCTTCGCTGAGAAACTCATCCAACGTCTGCAGTGGGACGATCTTGATGTCGACTATCTGTTGCGTCTCGTGGAAATCGCCCGCGACGAAGATCTCGCCGGGCTGGGGCTCCGCCAGCGGCCGCTTCGCACCGGCGATCTTTCCACGGCAAGCGTGGCGGGCGCTCTCCGTGAAAGCGCGGCCGTTCTCGTGGCGCGCGAACCGCTGACTGCCTGCGGACTGGGTCTGGTGCCATTGATCCTGTCCTCCTGCGGCGGGCGGGTGGCCGCGCATTTCAGCGTACGGGACGGCGAGGATGTCTCCCCGGGTGGCGTTCTCGCCACCCTTCAGGGCGATCCCCGCGTTCTGCTGGCGGCCGAGCGCATCCTGCTCAACTTCCTCCAGCGCCTCTCCGGAATCGCCACAAACACCCGGCGCCATGTTGTCGCCCTCGGCCCCGGGCACACGCGGCTCCTCGACACGCGCAAAACGACCCCCGCCTATCGCGCCCTGGAGAAGTACGCGGTCGCGTGCGGCGGAGGCTGGAACCATCGGCTCGGCTTGTTCGACCGTGTGATGCTCAAGGACAACCATCTGGCGCTTCTCGGTTTCGCAGATCGCGGCCGCGACGCCGGTGCGCCATCCGCGAACAGCGCCAGCCGGCTTGCCGCTGCCGTGATGGCAGCCCGCCGCACGGCCCCTGGTCTGCCCGTGGAGGTCGAGGTGGACTGTCCTGACCAGATCCCAGCGGTGCTTTCCGCGGGCGCCGATGTCGTCCTGCTCGACAATTTTACGGCGCCACAGCTGCGGCGCGCGGTGGCCTGCATCAGCGGCCGGGCGCTCACCGAGGCCAGCGGCGGCATCACGCTGCGGAGCCTGCGCCGCCTCCGCGGCCTTGGTCTCGACTTTGTGTCCACGGGCGCGCTTGTGCATCACAGCGTCTGGGCCGACATCGGCCTGGACTGGCGGCCATGAAGTCCCCCGAGTTCGTCATCCTCTGCGAACTCCTCGGAAACGAACCCGGTTTCGTTTCAGGCAGCGCGCTGGCCCGCAAGCTGGGGATGAGCCGTGTCGGCGTCTGGCTGCACATGGAAAAGCTGCGGGCGGAGGGTTTCGAATTCGAGGCGGTGCGCAGCCGCGGCTACCGCATCGGCAGCTGCCCGGCCGGAATCAACCCGCTGCTGGTGCAGGCCTACCTCAAGCCGCGCCCCCACCCGGTCGACCTCCTCTGGCTGACCGACGTCGACAGCACCAATGCCGAGGCCGAGCGCCAGCTCGCGTCCGGCCGGGGCACGCCCTTTGTCGTGCTGGCACGGCGGCAGAGCCTTGGTCGCGGCCGCTTTGGACGCGTCTGGCACAGCGAGAGCGACGGCAACCTCTACGCAAGCTTCGTCTTCCGGCCGCACCTGAGCCCCGACCGGATGATCACATTCACCCTGTGGATGGGAGCCAATCTCTGTGACCTCGTGGCCAATTTCTGCCGGATCCGGCCCGGTCTCAAATGGCCCAACGACCTCTATTACGAAGGGCGAAAGCTCGGCGGAATGCTCACCGAGGCGCGGATCGACGCCGACCAGATTCGCGATCTCGTTTTCGGTCTCGGACTGAATGTCAACGGCCCGCCTGGTTCGCTGCCGCCCGCGCTCACGCGACAGGCCACCACCCTGGCCCAATGCACCGGCCAGCCGGTTGCTCTCAACCGCCTCACCGCAGCGATCGTCGGCCGCGTGCTCTCGGCCTACGAACAGTTCGTCGACGGCAGCCACCGGGACGCCTTTGCCGATTTGTGGAACCGCTACGACCTCCTGCGCGGCCAGCCCGTGTCGCTCATGCAGGGCTCGCGCCGTGTCTTCGGAGTCGCCGCCGGCATCGATGATGAAGGTGCTCTGCTCATCCGCGGCAAGAATGGCCCCCCGCAGCGCTTCTCTGCGGGAGAAGTGACACTGGAGACAAACTAGTGTTTGATTGCAGATGGTCTGGGGTTGACTGCGGCTCCGCCGCGTCAGGAAACAGGACGGCCCGCAGACGCACTCCGGCTCTTTACATATGTCGTGATCCGTCTTCGACTTCTGACCTTCGGCGGCCCTCATGCTCCTCTGCATCGACATCGGCAACACTCACACCCACTTCGGAGTCGTCTCCGGCGGGCAGGCCCTGTTTCTTCGGGAACTGCCCACGCGCGCGATCGACCATCCGGCCGACGGCCTGGGTCCGATCCTTAACCGCCTGGGCGCCGAGTATTCCGCCCTTGAAGGCGCCGCGTTCTGCTCGGTCGTGCCGGCAGCCACGAGATTGCTCGGCCGGGTGATTGAGAACCACCGACCCGCCCTGCCGTTGTTCCAGCTCACGCCCGACAAGCGTCTGGGCGTGCCACTCAGCTACCCCACGCCGATGGAAATCGGCCAGGACCGCCTCGCCAACGTGGCCGGCGCCCAGGCATGCTGCGGCACCCCGGCCATTGTAATCGACCTTGGCACCGCCGTCACATTCGACATCATCACGCGTTCCCACGGTTACGAAGGAGGCATCATCGCGCCGGGCTTCGACGTGATGCGCCGCTACCTCCATGAACAGACCGCCTTGCTGCCGCTGCTGGACGACTCGCTCGATGTGCCGCGGATCATCGGCCAGTCCACGATCGAGGCGATGCGCATCGGCACGGTCATCGGGATGGGCGGCATGATCCAGGCGTTGCTCGCCGCCGTCCTTGCGGAACTGGCACGGCGCGACGAGCCAATGCCCCGGGTGCTCGCCACCGGGGGCTCCGCGGCGCTGCTGGAAACGACGGTGCGGCATCCCGTCACCGTCATCCCCGATCTTACCCTGCGAGGCCTCGCTGCCGCCTGGCGGCTCAACCCGCCGGAGTAGCCTTGAATGCGGCGCGTTGTCCATCAGTCTGTCCACGATCGCATGTCTACGACCGATCAAAACCTCCCGCCCCTCACCATTGAGGTCGAACACCTTGTCCGGACTTATGGCGGGATCGCGGCGGTGGCCGACGTCAGCTTCGCCGTGCGGCGCGGCGAGATTGTCGGACTGCTCGGGCCCAATGGCGCCGGCAAAAGCACGACCTTGCGCATCCTCACCGGGTTCCTCCCGGCCACCTCCGGCATCGTGCGGATTTGCGGCATTCCCGTCGCCACGCGCACAGACGAAGCCAAACGTCACATCGGCTACATGCCCGAGAACAACCCGCTGCCGGAGGACATGCGGGTCAACGAATACCTCTATTACCGCGGCCGGCTGAAGGAAATCTCCCGCGACAAGCTCCGCATGCGGCTCGATGCGGTGCTCGAACTATGCGATCTCAAACGCATCCGCCATCGCATCATCGGAAAGCTCTCGAAGGGCATGCGCCAGCGGGTCGGAATTGCCGAGGCCATCCTCGGTGAGCCGGATGTGATCATCATGGACGAGCCCACCATCGGGCTCGATCCCCACCAGATCCTCATTGTCCGCGACCTCATTGGCAGTCTGCGTGGCCGCATGAGCGTCATCATCTCCAGCCACATTCTTCCGGAAATCGAGGCCACCTGCGATCGCGTGATGATCATCAACGGCGGCCGCATTGTGGTTCAGGGCACGCCGGCGGAGCTGCGGCACGAGGTTCTCGGGCACACCCATTACGAAGTCCAGCTCGCCGGGGACATCGCCACGCTGCCGGCGGTCCTCGCGCAGGTCGAGTCGACGCTGATCCTGGAGTCGACCAGCGGTCCGGATGCCTCCGGCTTCCACTACGCAATCCTGACGACCGCCCGCGACCAGGAACTCGGCGAGCCGCTGCTCCAGGCGCTCACCGCCCGTTCCTTCCGCGTCCGCTCGCTCAACCGCGCCCAACCCACGCTCGAAGACGTGTTCCTCGCCGCGACCAGGCGCAGTTGGGACGTCGTCGATTCGCCCGGCGCGAAGGAGCTTCCCGCCAGCCCGGGATCCGGCCCGCAGCCGGCAGCGCGCCTTTGAGATCCTCCGGCATCCAGCCCCCCGGCTTTCCGCTCCCTGAATTCCATGCGCCATTTCTGCACGATCTTCGGCCACGAGATCCGCATGCTGCTCGTCAACACCAGCACCTACGTCGCGGCCGTGCTCTTTCTCTTCGTGATGGGTTTCTTCTTCACGTTCCTGCTCGAGTCCTACAGCGAAGCGGCGCGGGAGACGTCGCCCGCCTGCGATTTTTTCCGCCTATTCTGGCTCGCGGTGATCATCATCGTGCCGTTGATGACGATGAAGAGCATCTCCGAGGAACGGCGTCTGGGCACGCTCGAGACCCTGCTGACGACGCCGGTGTCCACCGGAGAGGTGGTGCTGGGCAAATACGGCGCCGCCTATTTCATCTACCTTCTTCTCTGGGGATCGACCTCCAGCTTGTTCTACCTGCTGCATCGCTTCGCAGCAGATCCCAGGCTGCTCGACGCCGGAACTCTGGTCGGCGGCTACGTCTACATCGCGGTATCCGGTTTGCTTTTCGTGGCCATCGGGGTGTTCGCGAGCGCGCTGGCGCGCAACCAGGCCGTCGCCCTGGTGCTGGCCCTGGCCCTGCTGCTGGTGCTCATCTTCGGCGCCAGCCTTGCCGTGGACATTCAGATTCTCAAACTGGAGGCGCTGCGGCCCGTGCGCCAGGCACTCGCCTACGCCAACGTCTTCCAGCACCTCGACGATTTCAGCCGCGGCATCATCGACACCCGGCACCTTTTCTTCTATTTCACCGGCACTGCGCTGACACTGATCCTCACCATTCTGGGGGTCGAGGCGAGACTGCTCCATAACTGACTCCGCCATGCTACCGATCGAGGGCTATCGTGCCGCCCGCTGGCTCCGCACCATCAACCTGGTGCTCCAGGCCATCCTGTTTCTCACGCTGTTTGGCGGCCTTAATTACCTCGCGCTTCGCTACCACTGGCGCTTCGACATGAGCCAGCACCGCCGGTATTCGCTGTCCCCCGAGACCGTCTCCTACCTGGGCGAGCTGAAACGGCCGGTCCGCATTGTCGTCACTCTGACGCCTGCGTCCGAAAATCCGGACGTTGTCCAGGCCTACCACGATGTGCAGAATCTGCTCCGCGAGTATCTCTACATCCTTGCCGCCGACTCCGCCGGCCGCGACAGCCTCCTCCAGGTGGACTATCTCGACGTCTACCAGAACCGCCGGGCGGCGGAGGAATCCGGGGTCGACCAGCCCGATGTGATCCAGTTCGTTTGCGGCGACAATCACCGCACCGTGAGGCTCATCGAACTCTACGAATTCAAGGATGGCAGCCGCGTCTCGTTCAAGGGCGAACAGACCATCACCGCCGCGCTGCTTGATGTGTCCAATCCCGAGAAAAAGAGGATTTGCTTCCTGACGGGCCATGGCGAGATGAGCCTGGATGACGTGAGCCCCGCCCGCGGCCTGTCGGTGCTGCGCGAGGAACTTCGCGTCCGCAACTTCGCCCTCGAAGGTCTTGATCTGTCCCTCGCAAAGCGCGTGCCGGCGGGAGCGGATCTCATCTTCATTTGCTCTCCGCAAGGGCGCTTCCAGCCGTTCGAGGAGGAACTGCTGCGGCAATACCTGACCACCCGGGCGGGACGGATCATTGTCACACTCGATCCCTTTCAGGAGTGCAGCCTGGGCAGCCTGTTCAGCGACTGGGGGATTCGCGTCGATGACGATCTGATCCTCGACACCAACACCGAATTCATCACCGACAATGACGACCTGATGATCCGCAACCGCGATGGCAGCCATCCCGTCACCAAATCCCTGGTCGATTACAACCTTGCGCTGCGCATCAGCCTGCCGCGATCGGTCCGGCCCGATCCCGACCAGCCGCCGGACCGCGCCCTCAAGGTTTCCGTGCTGGCCGCCTCCTCCACCACCTCCTGGGGCGAGTTTGGCTACCGGATACCGGGGACGAAGGTCTTTAACGCCGGGTCCGACCTCCGCGGTCCGCTCGGAGTCGTGGTGGCCTCCGAACGGGTCAGCCCCGGCTCACTGCCCCTCAGTGTGCCGGGTGGACGGCTGATCGTCATCGGTTCCGGAGACATTTTCTCCAACCGCCGCCTTGCTGATTCCGGCTGCCAGGCACTCCTCCTCAATGCGGTCAACTGGGCCGTGGATCGCGACACCCAGCTTCATTTCCCTCCGCGTCCGATCGAACGATTTCAGCTGTCCCTCTCGCAGGAACAGCTCGCCAAGCTCCGGCTGGGCCTGCTCTTTGCAATGCCCGGCGCGGTCGGTCTGCTCGGCCTGCTGGTCTATTGGACGCGCCGCCGCTGAAGAAAGGCTGAACGCTCGAAGGGCTGAATGCTGAGAACAACGACCCAATTCCCCAAATCTGACGACCGACTCCGCCCCTGCCGCCATCATTCGTCCCCTCCCCGTTCCTGCATTCTGCGCATCAGCCTTCCGCCCTTCAGCTTTTCAATCCTTCAGTCCTCCAGCCCTTCAGCTTTTCAGCCCTTCAGCTTTTATCCATGCGCACCAAAGTCACACTCGTGCTGGTTCTGCTCAACGTTGTTCTCTTCTTCTTCATCTTCACGTTCGGGCACAAGTGGCAGACCGATGCGGCGTGGGAACTGAGCCGGACGCGAGTGCTCGGGCCGGAGGCGGCTGCAATCCAGTCCCTGGAGATCTCCGGGGGACGGGTGGCTGAACCGGTCCGCATGGAGAAAAGGACGGGCGGATGGGTGCTCACCAAGCCGATTGAGTGGCCGGCGAACCCGCATGCCGTCAGCCGCATCCTGAACGAGTTGATGCTCCTCGATCACTACACCAGCTTCCTCGTCAAAGATCTCCTCAAGAGCGGCCTGTCGCTGGCCGATTACGGGCTGGATAAGCCCCAGTTCATCCTCACCTTCACTCCGGGTGCCAACAGCGGCACCGCAGCCGGAAACGTGACACCCGCACCGCCCAAGACGGTCACCTTGCGCATCGGGGACACGACCAAGATCGGCAACCGACTGTACGTCCTGTCTCCCGACGGCGAACGCATCCATATTGTGGGCCGCAGTCTGGCCGACAGCCTCGCGCTCCCCGTGAGCCAGTTCCAGGCGGACACCATCTTCAATATCCCGCTGTTCGAAGTCCGATCGTTCAACCTGCAGACCGGCGCGCCCACCAACCTCCGGGTCCGGCTCCGTCACGACGGGTCTCGCTGGTCGTTTGAAGCGCCCATCCTCACGCGGGCCAGCCCGGTCGACGTGGAACTCGCCGTCAACGGTCTGAACGCACTTCACACCAGATCGTTTCTCGACGACGCTACGGTCCCGCCGCCCGATCGAACCGCGCTGAACAACCCCGCCTTCCGACTGACCCTCGAGGGCAATGGTCGCCGCGAGACCCTGTTGCTCGGCAATCCCGTTTCCGCGGGCGGGACCGCGCCCGGCCCCAAACCGTCCTCAGATGACACAACGCCAGGACCGTCCACGGAATATTACGCGAAGATGGAGGACCGCGCCCCGGTATTCACCGTCCTGTTTCCCGACACGCTTTTCGCCACGCTGCGCAATGCCCAGGAGAAACTGCGCGATCGCTACCCGTTGAGCTTCGATCCCCTTGCGCTCACATCCCTTACCCTGGTTGCGCCGAACCGGCCGGAACTGACGCTGCAACGGCTCGGCAATCCCGAACAGCCGCAGCAGTCCGATCCGTGGCAGATCGTAACCCGAGCGGCGAACCAGGCTCCGCAGACGTTTCCGGCAGAACTCCCACTGGTCCAGCGGCTTATCGAGAAGCTCCAATCGCTTCAGGCGCTGAAATTCCTTCGCGACGCCCCCCAGAACATCGAGCTCGAGAACTGGGGCTTCAACCGGCCCGAGCGCGAGATCACGCTCAACTTCTCGACCAAAGGCGCATTTGCGGGAGGAGGAGCCGCGGCTGCGATGCCCGCGTCGGTGACCCTGTTGATCGGTGTCGCCAGCGAACGCGAAAGCCTCGCATACGCCAAGCTCGCCAACGAGCCTTTCGTCTATCTCGTCGATCCCGACATCCTGCGCCAGTCGCCTGTCGCGGTCCGCTATTACCGCAGCCGCCTGCTGCGCGAACTCCCCGCCGGCGCCCGCATCACCGGTCTGACCCTCATGGAGACGGCCCCGAAGACCGTTCTCTACTCCCGCCGTCTGGCCGATGGCGAATCCTGGAATCAGGCGGTCGCCGCGGAACCGGAGGCGAAACGGACCGCCCTGCTCGCCATCCTCGACCAACTGGGCAATCTCCGGGCCAAGAGTTTCGTCCTCGATTCGTTCCCTCCGTCGGTGGAAGTCGGGGGCGAAGCCCGGCCCTGGAAATACGCGCTCGACGCCGCCATTTCCCTTGTCGGCGGCACCGGTGGACAGACGGATGCGATCACCCTGTTCTTCACCGAACGCACCGGCGGCGGCACTCAATTCGCAGGTGCTCCCGGATTCAATGTCGTCTTTGAAGCCGATCAGAAGCTGCTCGATGCGCTTTTCACCCTGACGCACAGCCCGCACGACCCAGAGGCGGCGGCGCCAGCCCAGGCCGCGCCGGCGCCGTCAGAAGCCCCGAAACTCGCCGCGCCCTAGGTCGGATGTTTCACATCGAGAATGACCCTGCTGCGCATGCCTTGTTCTGGAGAAGCGATGACCTCGTCGCGTTTTCCAGGGGCGGGCGCGGCGTGGGCGTCGCTCCTCCATTGTTTATCCCGGTCGACGCGGTTCCCTGCGTGAGCTCCGCCCCGGACCTTGCGCCCTCCCGGCCCACATGCCCCGGCTGGCGGCGCCGACGACAATGAACCTGAAACGGGCCGTTCTGTTCGCACTGCGCTGGTGCGGTTCCTGCGCCCTGACGGTATTCCTCTGGGCCGTCTGGCTGATGCTCGTTGCTGGGATCGGGTTCCAGGTCTGGATCGTCACGCATCGCGAACTCTCGCTGCCCGACTTCGCCCTCCGCGCGATTGAACGCCGTCTGGCCGCGTCGGAGGTCACCGCACGCTTCGGCCGCGCAGTGTTCGATCCGACGGGCTGGATCCTGTTCGAAAATGTCCAGCTGTTCGGCCCCGATCGATCCGTACCCCTCGTCACGGTTCGTTCCGCCTGCGTCAAGTTGGAATTCTGGCCGTTGCTCGCCGGCGACTTGCGCGTGCACGAGGTCCGCCTCACAGGATTCGATCTGCGGATTCCCGCAATGCTGTCGCCTTCCGGCACCGACGAGGCGGTGGTGAGCGACCTCGATGGCTTTATTCAGGCCCGGCGGTCCGACTACAACATCGCGGTGTGCACCTTCCGCATCGCCGGAGTGGCGGTCACGGGCCGCGGCGGTTTCCATCTGCCCGAGTCCACCCCCACCCGCCCCGGTTCGATCAGGCTGCTCGATTTCGTGTTGGAACGCTATCTCAAGGCCGGCCGCAGGCTGATCGAGCTCCGGCCGCAGATCGAAGCCCTGGTGGAGCCGCGCCTGGAACTGACGTTCGCCCCGTCGCCGGATCGCGGGGCAGTGGTCAGTGCCGAGTTGCTGGTGGATTCCTCGCACCCCGACGCCGCCTGCACTGTGCTCGCGGCGCGCGTCCGCACCGAATTTCCGCTGCTTGGCGGCGCCCCGGCGCCCGTCACCATGGCCATCGACGCGCAAGACCTGACATGGAAGGAACAGGCGCAAATCGCCTGGCTGCATGTGGACGTTGCGGGTTCGCTCGTGCCCGACCAGTTCGAATTCCACGCACAGACGGCGCGGCTGACCGCGGCCGGTGGCAGGGCGATGGGCATCCCCTTTGCCGCTCCCTCGGTCGAGCTCGCGCTGGCCCGATGGCCGTGGCTGCGCGGCGACGCGGTGTTGCAGGCAGGCGACGCCGCCGTGGAGGCGCACGCCGACGTCGAAATCAAGAAGGGCCAGGGCAGACTTGACCTGTCCGGCGCGCTCACCCCGGATCTGCTGCGCACGGGAGCCGCCCGGTTCGGCATGACTCCCGCCAAATGGGTCACCTTGACGGATCCTGCGCCGCTGAAAGCCACGATCGAGCTCGCGGCCGGCTGGAAACCGGTGCGGATCGAGGGTGACGTCTCTGTCCGCCGCGCGGTGGCCCATGACGTGCCGATCGACGCGGCCGGCGGGCACTTCGTCTGCGTAGGCCACGCCATCCAGGTCACCGACGTCCGCTTGATCCAGGGTGACAACGCGGCCTATGGATCCTACTCGATGGACACCGCCACGCGCGACTACCGGTTTCTCCTGCAGGGCCGGCTGCGTCCGTTCGACATCTCCGGCTGGTTCCCGGAATGGTGGCCGCATTTCTGGCGCAACTTCGACTTTGCCGCCGCGCCTGCCGCCGCCGATATTGACATCACCGGCCGGTGGGGCACGGCCAAGGAGACTTCCATCTTCTGTTATGCCGATGCCGCCGCGCCGGGCATCCGCGGCGTCCCATTTGACCGGGTGAGGACCACCTTCTTCTTCCGGCCCGGCTATTTCGAGGCAATCCGCTTCAATGCAGAGCGCGCGGGCCATGCCGGTCGCGGTTCGTTTGCCGTCGTCATCGATTACGAGGATTCGACCTATCGCACCATCGATTTCGACGCCGTGTCCGACCTCGACGTCAGCGATTGCGCCCGGATTTACGGCCCGGCAGGGGCCGCGCTCGCCGCTCCCCTTCAGTTCGGCACCCCGCCGCTCGTCTTCCTGAACGGCCATCTCGACGGCCCGGACACCCCCGGCGGCCCACACGCGCACATCCGTTTCGGCATGACCGAGAACAACCGTTTCACCGTTCACGGTTTTCCTCTGGACAGCGTGAAGTTCTCCGCAAGCTACACGGACGGCAATCTGGACGCGCGGGATATCGAAACCGGATTCGCCGGCGGCATGGCCACCGGCAATGCCCGCGTCGAGGGGCCGCCCGATGACCGCACCGTTGCTTTCGATGCCAGGCTCGCCGGGGCGGACCTTGCGCGCGTCGCTGGCATTCTCGATGAATTCCAATCGGCAGGAAAGCCGCCGGCATCCGACCGACCGCGGGACCGCCCGAACCGACATGCCCCGGGCGGCAGCCTCGATGTCAGGCTCACCGCTTCCGGGCGGCTCTTTCAGCCGTTCAGTTTTCACGGCGATGGCCACCTGTCGGTCGCCGGCCAGGAACTCGGCGAGATTCAACTGCTCGGGCAGCTCTCCGAGTTGTTGAGCAAGACGCTGCTCAATTTCACCTCCCTCCGGCTCGACTCCGCCCAGGCGGATTTCAGGCTGGAAGGCAACAAGGTCGTTTTCCCCCAGGTCAAACTCCAGGGACCGCGCGCATCGATTGACGCCAAAGGCGAGTATCTGCTGGATGCCAGGACCCTCGACTTCAACGCCCGCATCTTTCCGCTGCAGGAGAGCAAGTTCATTCTCGCGGATGCGCTGGGAGCTTTGCTTACGCCCCTCTCGAACGTGCTCGAACTCAAGCTGACAGGGCCGCTTGCCAAGCCTTCCTGGTCTTTTGCGTTCGGACCGACCAACCTCCTGCGCGCGATAACCCGCCCGGCCAATGGCGGCCCGCCGGTCCCGAACGCCCCGGTTCCGCCCCCGCCTCTGGTGACTGCGCCGCCGAATTCCCCGTAGCCGGACCCATGCAGACGAACCGCGTTCTCGCTCG
>Ga0182021_10008176_pt1 | contig 12398 bp, 11 predicted proteins | sample 612E3MmetaG_FD_120493 | JGI IMG/M metagenome (GOLD analysis project Ga0182021, IMG submission 120493) | Permafrost microbial communities from Stordalen Mire, Sweden - 612E3M metaG (Illumina Assembly) | ecosystem: Environmental > Terrestrial > Soil > Wetlands > Permafrost | place: Sweden...
GTATGAAAACAGGGATTACAAACCGGATCAACCATTGAAGTATTACGATGATGACACCAGGCCAAAGCCTGATCGGTTTCTGCTGAGCTGATCCATTGTTTGTTCCGATAGTCATGGGGGTCGGATTTTTAAAGAATTTGACGCAAAACTATCCAAAGGTTACGGGAATATTGTATCGCAGTTGCTCCCTCCATCTGCAATCATGAATATTAAGTTGAACTCCAGCTAAAGGGATAAAATATTTTTCGTTTTCCAGGCAACTGAAACATATTTATTTGTATCTTATATAAAAATATTTCAAATAATACTAAATCCATATGCAATGAAAAAGATTTTACTATTTGTTTCCATGTTAATTACAGGAGCCACCCTGATGCAACCCATTAATGCTGCTCGGGTCCCGGCTAACATGGCTGCTGCACTTAAATCAGATATGCTTAACTCCTGGCAATATTTAGGTCAGCCTGGTTTTTCAGCCGGGGCGGCAACACAGCTTAGCCTGGTTTTGCAACCGAACGGAAAGCCAGTTGTGCTCTTCATTGATTTTGATTTTGACAAGAAGGCCAGTGTAATGAAATTCAACGGTACTGCATGGGAAGATGCCGGGATAAGGGGATTTTCCACCGCGGAAGCTGAAGAACCTTCACTTGCGGTCAGTCCATCAGGAGAACTTTATGCCGCTTATTCCGACAGCCCGTTAATATGGAAAGCGACGGTGATGAAGTTTGACGGAAATTCATGGGTGCCTTTAGGGAATCCGGGGTTTTCTTTAAGTATGATAGCATATACCAGCCTTGTGGTAAGCCCTGCTGGAGTTCCTTATATTGCTTACCAGGATGCCGGGGCCGGGTATCGTGCCACTGTGATGAAGTTTGACGGGACAGCATGGGTAAATGTTGGCGCACCGGGATTCTCGGCAGGAGCAGTTGCATATACCAGTCTTGCCTTCAGCCCGAATGGGGAACTTTATATAGTATATTCAGATATAGCTTACGACAATAATATTGTTGTAAGGAAATTTAACGGGACAAACTGGGAGGATGTCGGAAATCCGGGATTTGCAAATTCAGCGGTCGCTGAAACCCGGATTGCCATCAGTCCGGTGAATGAGCCTTATGTCGCTTTTGCCGCATCCAACAACCATGCAAGGGTAATGAAATTTGACGGTTCAAGTTGGGTCATGGTTGGCGCACCCGATTGTTCTGCAGGAGATGTTGCTAATATTAATCTTTTATTCAGCCCCTCTGGTCAACCGCATATATCATATGTAGATTATGCCAATTCAATGTTTGCTACTGTCATGAAGTTCAACGGCAGTGATTGGCTTAATGTGGGCCCGGCAGGCTTTACGGGAACGCAGGCCTTCTACCCATCCATGGGTTTCGATTCCCTGGGAACATTGTATATTGCTTTCCAGGATTCTTCTTACCTCGACAAAGCTTCCGTGATGAAATTTGGTTCAGATGCCTCGGGAATTGCCGGATCAAGCAAAGAAAATATGCTGGTTTACCCTGATCCTGCAACGGAAAAGCTGACAATAGATCTTCAGTACTTAATCAATTCCCCTGAACGACTTGAGATATTCGATGTTACAGGCAGAATGATATACACTATTCAGAACCCTGAGGGAAAAATCTTACTCGATGTTCAAAATTATCCATCCGGGGTTTACTTCATCTATGTGAGGACTGCAACCGGGGTAATAAGGACAAGGTTTGTGAGACAATAGAAGGGTAAATCGTATTCAAAAGATTAAGTGATGTGAATATCCTGCGCCGGATCTCCGTGGCAATCGTGTTCCCGGTTATCTGCTCAATGATCTGGCCTGTTATTATAGTATTGGACAATAGTAACAGGATAAACAAGGTAAATTTTCTTATGATGGGATAAATTCATTCTGCTTTTGGTGTTTTGCTGGTCAGCCAGGCAATGAGGTAATATACCGCAGCAATTATCAGAAGCTGAATAATAAAAGGCCTCAGGGTATCGCTTGCCGAATGGGACCTGCTGTCTATGTCAATGAAAACATAGACGGCATAAGCGAGTCCTGCTATTAAGATCAGCCATCCGACAATGGTGGTTGGCACAATAAACATTCCGATGCGTTTGAACCAGGGTAATTTCATGCTGACCGCTAATTTATTACCAACTTGTGGGTTTCTATGCCCTTAGTGGTTTGTATTTTTATTAAATATATACCCTTCAGAAAGCTGCTGACATCAATTTTCACTGGTTTGTTTTCGCAGAATGATCTTTCCAATACCTGTTTCCCCCGGAGGTCATAAATGCTGACATGGGTTTCTTCCGAAAGATCATTGATTTCAAGGGTGATTTTATCAATGGCAGGATTGGGAAAAACCGCCAGATTGTTAGTCTTCTTACCTGAAACTTCAATACCCATTATATTCTGTAAACTTCGTTTCCAGACCCCATTGCCATAAGTGCCTGCATAAACGGTACTATCGTTTACAATTATTGACAGAACATCACTATAGGGCATGCCGGTTTTTATTGATCTCCAGTGCTCTCCGTCATCCTGTGACATGAACACACCTCCGCCGTGAGTGCCTGCATAAATAAAGCTCCCGCTGATTGTCAGGGTAAAAACGCTGGTATCTGATAACCCGGAATTAACGGAGGTCCACATGTTCCCATTGTCCACCGACTTAAAAACACCCACCTGGGTACCTGCAAATATGGTTTCTCCTTTGGCGACCAGTGAACCTACGGAAAGGTTGTCTAAGCCCTGGTTTGCTTCAGTCCAGGTATTTCCATTATCTGAAGAAATATAAATTCCGTTGTTGTTGGTTCCGGCAAAAATGTTGTTCCCGTTAAATGCCAGGGAGGTCAGGGTTGCAGTTGGGTTCCCTATATTTTTTTCTGACCAGCTTTTCCCGTCATTCGAGGACAAATACACTCTGCCCTGATCAGTTCCTGCAAAAATATTACTGCCGTTTATAGCTAAAACATCTATGTACAGGTTTGTAAAACTGGTATCTGTCTGGATCCAGGTGTTACCATTGTCTGTTGATTTAAAGACTCCCCCGCCATTTGTTCCTGCAAAAATTTTACTTCCGCTTACTGCCAGAGTTAAGATATAGGTATTTGTCAAACCTGAATTGATGGCTGTCCAGTCGCTCCCGTTGTTACTCAAATCAAACATCCCGTCAGTCCCTGCAATGATCTTTGGCCCGATACTGGCCAGTGCCTTGACATATGTATTAATCAAGCCGTTGTTCCTGGCGGTCCAGTTACTTCCTGAGTCAGAAGATGTAAATACACCAGCCCAGCATCCCGCAAACAATTCGCCCCCGTTCAGAGTTATAGCCTGTATATATTTCTCAAATAAAATTGAAGTTAACGGGGTCCAGCTCTGGAAATTATTTGATGATACGACTACGCCATTGTTGTATGATGCTGCATAAATATCGCTTCCGTTTATTGCGAAAGCATTGACGACAACGTTTGATTGTAGCGTCCAGCTGCTCCCGTCATTTGCCGAAAAATAGACACCCCCAAAAGTCCCCGCAAGTATATTATCCCCATTCACTGCCAGTGTCCTGACAGGAGCGTTTGATAAACCGTTATTAATAAGAGTCCAGGTACCTCCGTTGTTTGCTGACATAAAAATGCCATCATCGGTACCGGCAAAAATCTTGTTCCCTTTGATGGCTAACGCAGTGATGTATGTCCTTGTCAATCCGTCATTGACAGCAGTCCAGGCAGCTCCGTTGTTGGCAGAGAAGAATACACCGCCGCCGGTCCCGGCAAAAATACCACTGTCATTCACCGCAAAAGCTTTTATGGTTAGATTTGACAATCCGGTATCAGCCGCAGTCCATCTTCTTCCGGTATCCACAGAAACAAATACTCCGCTGTCGGTACCTGCAAATATATTACCATGGCTTACCGCTAAAGCTTCAACAAAAGCATTTGTGAGTCCATTATTCATAGCTGTCCAGTTCAGTCCGTCGTCGGCCGACATGTTTACACCACCACCGAAAGTCCCTGTAAAAATATTATTCCCGCTGAAGGCAAAGCACATGACCGTTCCGCCATAAGGACCGTTGGTCTGCTGAAATTGAGCAGTTGCAGCGCTGATCGTAAAAAGGAGAATACATGAAATGGCAATAATTTTTTTCATATTGATCTTTTTGTCCTGTGGCTAATTACTCAACGAAGATAAAAACTAATCAAATCGGAGATGCTTTTTTGCAGGAATGTATTCTTTTATTTATCTTTTTGGCATCCTGCCTGCCAGCCGGAAAATGATGGAATACACAGCAACGATTAAAAGCAGCCTGAAAACAACATTGGTCAGTGTGTCACTTGCTGAATGAAACCTGTTGCCAATTTCGTTCTTTTCATTGAAACGAAATAAAAGACCAGGCAAATGACCAAAGTTAATGCAATGATGAGGGTGAACCCGATATTTACAATGATATTGTAAAATATGGCATAGACGATGCCATGGGAGTCTGTTTTACCGTCCATGATACTGATAAATTCTTTCATGCCCTGAACATAGGATTCGCCGAGGCAGGATTCCCTGCGAAGCAAGGTGTCCTTGAAATTATAAAACATATACGGGAACCCTATTTTTTTTATATGTTTTTCCAGGGGTTTATAAAAAATAAACCCGGTGAACACGTCCTTATATTTTAGTTCCGATGACGAATTCCAGAGGAAATCGTCGAAGTTGTCATCACCGAATGGGCTGTTTTCAAAATCGAAGCCGGCATCGGGATTGCCTGCAATATCAAAAGCTTTATCCCATTTTCCATACTGGCAGGGGCCAAAAATGGTGCTGAATTGCCCGAAGGGGACGGTATTGATAAGTACATTGCAAACCTTTCCGGGAAATTGATCCATCAGCATGGCCGTTGTACATAAAGTATTAAAGAAATGCCCTGTTTTATTTCCATTCCGGTCGTGGATCCGGCCAAACCCATGCCAGTGGTTCAGGATTAGAAGGCCTTTGATATTCTTTTCATGCCTTGAAATTTTATCCCTGTAAATTGAGGCAATATTTACAGCCATGCTCTGATCTCTCTTTTCTCTGCGGGGGAGGTTCGTATGGTACTTAATATATGTCATCCGGGGCCAGTCGGCAGGAAGATCGTTGCAGTACCAGTTGATCCTGAGGTTGTCGGGTGAATGCGTATTGAGTCTATTCATGAATTTAAGAAAATCAAACAGGTTGGTATTGCCCCATATCGGCCAGAGGGGATTGCTGTTTACAACTAGCCGGGCAGTAACCATGTTCAGGCTGTCCTCATTTGGGAAAACCGTATTCAGATACCGGTTCAGGCTGTCCTGGTAGCTGCGTGAAATCAATTCTGTGTAGATATTGCCAATTTTCGCAGCAAATCTCGGATCGGAAATTATTTTAGAGAATAGTTCATACTGCGTTGTTTCCGGGTGCATCCTTTCATCCAGAACGACCAGGTCATACTTGCTGAATAACCCAAAAACATATTCGACCGGATCCTGGGAATGGGTTTTGATGAATTCTGCATATCTCCTGGTTTCATCATTTACAGGGAATTCGGGGATGTTCCTGGTTCCAAACCGTTGCTGATCCTGTAAGCAATACGAGATTTTGATGAAATCGGTTAGTACAAAGATTCCGGCAATAGCAAGAAATGAGGTCAACCGTATGAGTCTCCTTCCCTCCCGGCATTTCACTGTTTTTGTGGAAGAGGCCAGCTCCCACCATGGCCTTTTATAAATGAAAAACAGGACCAGCATAGTGATAACGGCCACCAGCAAGACTGCAAAGGTGGTCCATATATCTGATTTTTGATAAAAATGAACACGGTGGATGATGTAATAAGGGAGAAGCAGCAGAATTATGAATTTACTCACCACCTCCCTGATCACGATCTGCCTTGGTGCAATCCTGTCATTATCCATGGAAACAACCTGCAGACCGGTTATTGCTTTTGCAAGGGTTCTTCCGTTGAAAAGCAGGTTACAAAGAGCATAATAGGTAATCCAGCTTAATGCAAAAAAGAAAAAGGGGTCAAGGAATATCCACTGCATGACCAGCAAATGTGCCAGGAACCCGGTACAGTAAATGAATAAAAGATCCGTAAGAGCGGAAAATAGCCTCCGCCAAAATATGGTCTTAATTCTGTCTTGACTTTCCATTGGCCATAATGAATTGATTCTATTATTAGAGGGAAAAGTCGGGAAGGCAGGTCCTCCTGCTTGGATTTAACGCCTTGAAAATAAATTTATTGTATAAGTATACCAGACGGCTGCGATCTGTGATTTATGTATCAAATTTCGAGGCTTAGCCAGAAAACAGTGGAATCGGGTCAGGGGTGAAGTTTAATTGACTGTGAATAAAATAACTACGGAATGGAAAAGTTTATATTTTGATAACCTACATGTTTAACCTGATAATATATCCATGAAATGGTTGGTTTTTATTGTATTGGCACCTGCTTCCTTATTGGAACGACGGGATCCAACTATCCTTTATATATCCGGGACTCTTCAGGTTACCTTGTAAGCAATTCAGGAAGCATAGCGGCGTCAGATAATGATTATACATCCATCCTTCGGGTGGATACTGCATATCCCACTATTTATCGAGGTACAAAGTTAAGTGATCTGTATTTAGCCTGATATCCACCGTTACCTTATCCAGTGTAAATCCCTTGACAGATGATTCGGTCAACATCACTTATTCCTGAAAGTGAGTTTGCCGCTTTTGGAATCAAGCAATATTGCTGTGTCCTTGTCGACTTTCCCCGATAGGATCATTTTCGACAATTCGTTCAGGACTTCCCTCTGGATAACACGCTTGATGGGGCGTGCACCATACTGGGGATCGAAGCCGAGAGAAGCGATGAGGTCAACAGCGGCCGGGCTGACGCTGAGCTTAATATCATTTTTTTCAAGCATCTTCTGTACCAGGCTGAGCTGAAGCTCCACTACTTTGCTGATCTGGTTCCTTGTGAGGGGCTCGAACATTATAATCTCATCAACACGGTTAAGGAATTCGGGCCTGATGCTTTTCTTAAGGAGGTCGAACACCTGGTCGCGTGTGCGGTTAAGCACTTCATCCCTGTTTTTGTCATTGACCGTCTCGAGGTTCTCCTGGATGATGTGCGAACCTATGTTGGAGGTCATGATGATGATGGTATTCTTGAAATCGACAGTGCGACCTTTGTTATCGGTCAGGCGGCCATCGTCGAGCACCTGCAGCAGTATATTGAATACGTCGGGATGGGCTTTCTCTATCTCATCGAGGAGCACCACGCTGTATGGTTTACGCCTGACAGCCTCAGTAAGTTGCCCGCTTTCTTCATAGCCCACGTAACCCGGGGGAGCGCCCACCAGCCTCGAAACGGTATGCCGTTCCTGGTATTCGCTCATGTCTATCCTCACCATGCTATTCTCGTTGTTGAACAGGAACTCGGCGAGGGCCTTTGCAAGTTCTGTCTTACCCACTCCTGTGGTCCCTAAAAAGATGAAAGAGCCTATCGGGCGTTTGTTATCCTGCAATCCTGCCCGGCTTCGCCTTATGGCGTCGCTCACGGCGGCAATGGCCTGTTCCTGTCCCACAACACGCATATGCAGTTCGGTTTCCAGGTTCAGCAGTTTCTGCCTTTCGCTCTGCAGCATCCGGCTGACAGGGATCCCGGTCCAGCGGCTCACGATATCGGCAATTTCCTCGGCTCCTATTTCTTCATTCACCATTGGTGAGTCTTTCTGGATCTCCTGTAGTTTGGACTTGAACTTTTCTATTTCTTTTTCTGACTGCGGAATTTTTCCGTACCGTATCTCTGCAACCAACCCCAGGTTACCGTTACGGTTAGCCTGGTCGGCCTCAAGTTTGAGTGCTTCGATCTCTTTCTTCTTCACCTGTATATGTTCAGCCAGCTCTTTCTCCGACTGCCATTTTGACTTCAGCTGGTTGCGCTCATCGCTAAGGTTGGCAATTTCTTCATTGAGGCCTTTCAGTCTTGTGGCATCATTCTCCCGTTTGATGGCCTCGCGTTCGATCTCGAGCTGGCGGATCTTGCGTTCGATGATCTCCAGTTCCTCCGGCAGGGAATTGATTTCCAGCCTGAGTTTGGATGCAGCTTCATCGATAAGATCGATGGCCTTGTCGGGGAGGAAACGCTCAGTGATATACCGTTGTGAAAGCTCCACGGCGGCAATAATGGCCTCATCCTTGATCCTCACCTGGTGATGGCTCTCATATTTTTCCTTTAATCCCCTTAGGATGGAGATGGCGTCGAGGGTTGAAGGCTCGTTCACCATCACAGGCTGGAACCTGCGTTCAAGAGCTTTGTCTTTCTCAAAGTATTTCTGAAATTCCTTCAGGGTAGTAGCGCCAATAGCTCTTAATTCGCCACGGGCTAATGCCGGTTTCAGGATGTTGGCTGCGTCCATAGCTCCTTCCGTAGCCCCGGCTCCAATCAGCGTGTGGATCTCGTCGATGAAGAGGATGATCTCACCTTTGGCATTGATGACTTCCTTAACAACAGATTTCAGCCTTTCTTCGAATTCGCCACGGTATTTAGCCCCGGCCATCAGGGCGCCCATATCAAGCGAAAAGATCTGCTTGCTCTTCAGGTTCTCGGGTACGTCCCCGTCTATGATACGGTGTGCCAGCCCTTCGGCAATAGCGGTCTTTCCCACACCGGGTTCGCCGATAAGTATAGGGTTATTCTTAGTACGTCGGCTCAGGATCTGTAATATACGGCGGATCTCCTCGTTCCGGCCGATCACCGGGTCCAGTTTCCCTTCTCTTGCCAGCTCGTTGAGGTTGCGGGCGTAACGGTTCAGGGAGTTGTAATTCTCCTCGGCATTCTGGCTCTTGACGCTGCTTCCCTGCCGTAATTGCCTGATAGCGGATTTCAGGTCCTTCTCGATGACCCCGGCATCCTTTAATAACCTGGATGTGGAATCGTTCACTGATAAGATTCCAAGCAGCAAATGCTCTATGCTGATAAAATCGTCCTTCATCTCCTGCGCGATTGCCGTGGCTTTCTGCAGGGCTTTATTGGTGTCGTTGGATAAAAATAATTCTCCCCCCTGGATCTTCGGATGAGATTCAACTGTCTTATCCAGTGCTTTTTCGAGCAGCCCGGTATTCACGTTCATCTTCTTCAGCAGATATGGTACTACATTTTCATCCACCGAAAAAATACCCTTTAAGAGATGGTCCGTTTCAATAGCCGGGCTTTGGTATGCCTGTGCGATCTCCTGGGCCTTGGTCACCGCTTCCTGGGCTTTTAATGTGAAATTGTTAAAATTCATATTCTGTGTCTCCTTTCAAACAAAAAAGCGGGAGCTTTCATTAATCCACTACTTCGCTGCTTCCCTGCAATTCCCTTGCCAGGAATAAAAACCTGAAAATTTGTCAGAAATCCTGATAAAAATCTGCCTGTTTTGCAATTATTGTTAATTTTGTAACAATAATTTTTGCAGGCCTTGCATTATAAAAAGACATTGGTTATAGGGGCAAGCACAAACCCGGAAAGGTATTCGTATATGGCTGTAAAAAAGCTGATTAAATACGAATTTCCGGTATGTGCAATCGGTCTCAGGTTAGGAGAGATAGACGGGGTTAAGATCAACCCGCCGGGAACCTCTTTTGATCATATCCATACAGTCACTATGTATGTAGGACCTAAAAACCAGCAGGCATATTACGATTATATCATTGACCTTTTACCCAAACGTGTGATCTTCAACCCCGGTACACAGAATGTTGATTTTGAGAAGAAACTCCGCGATGCCGGTATTCATGTAACCCACGCCTGCACATTGATCATGCTTTCAAATCAATTGTACTGAGTATCGCATTTTTCCAAAACCCACTTTTATCATTCCCCTAATTGCTATTCGCTAATCGCTATTCGCTAATCGCCAATCGCTATTCGCGATTGCCTGATGCCCAATGCCTAATCCCTCATAATATTTTCCCTTCCATTTTCGTTTAAATTCTTAATTTAGCTGCCGATTTCTGTCACTGATGAAGCGACTAATTGTACTCTTGTTTTTGTTTGCATCACTGGCTCCTATGGCCCAGATGAAAGTTACTGTCACTCCGACAGGGACTTATATCTGGTGTTTCAGGGACAGTGTGGGATATACGGCAAATATTACCGGGACGGATACTTCCGGGGTAACCTACCGATGGCAGAAAAACGGTATGGATATCACCGGGGCCGATTCTTCATTGCTTGTTTTTAAGCATGTAAAACCTTCAGATACAGGACAATATCGCTGCATAGCAACAAAATGGGCCATGACCGACACCAGTAATATCGTGATTCTCAAAATGCACCCGGTAATTAAAATTGATACACTTTACCGTTACAACCAGCTTTCATGCCCCCTGCAATGTAAGGGACAATTCAAGGTCCTGGTTTCGGGAGGGGTCCCATTTAAGTCTTATCCGCCCTATATATATAACTGGCACGGCGGGCATTCACAGGACACCCTCTGTTTCGGGCTTTGTCCCGGCAAGCATCTGCTTTCAATCAGCGACACCACCGGTTGCGTTCTTGACACGGTGTTCTTTGTGGATGTCCTGAAAGCCCCCAAGATCAGGTATACCTTCAAACCCGGAGATACCATCTACCTAACAAAACCGGCAGCAACACTATCATTCCCTGATACAGCCACAAAATATATGGCCAGCTGGAAGTGGTATATGTATTATAACATCGATTCGACGGTTACAACATCAAACGTGAACCCTGTTACTTATACCTACGACCGCAGCGGCTGGATGCTTACAATGCTGAAATTCAGGGACCTCAATGGCTGTGATACTGCGATCACCGATACACTTACAGTCAAGATCATCGATTTGTTCATTCCTAATGTAATGACCCCCAATAATCCTAATGACAAGCTGATCATGAAGCAGACCGTTTCAAAGGAGGATAAGAATTACCAGGATATTACCCTAAGTGATGTTTATCTCAGCAATGAGTTGGTCATATACGACCGCTGGGGAAGAAAGGTCTATGACCAGTCAAATTATGTTAACGGAATGTGGGACGGCGGTAAGCTTGGGGACGGTACATATTTTTATGTCTTTACCGGCCATGGCCAATACGGGGACGAAATACACCACGGATCCATCACTATCTTCAGGTAATACATTACTCAAAAAGCAGTTTAAGATCGAACAAGGGGTCACTCAGCCTGTTCTTCAGCCTGTCCTGTTCAAAGCACCTGAGATTCACATCCCGGGCCATTTCACTGCTGGCCATTGCATTACCTATTCCTTCACCAGAGAATGGATCTACCAGCGAGGCCGTATCCTCAGGCAGGAGAAAGTGCTCACCGGCCAGCTTTAAGGCAGTTGTCATTCCAGCCGGGCCGGCGCCGACTATGAGTACATCAGTTTCCTTCATTTCATCATGCCATTGTTAACTTTTTCTACATTTGCAGAAATTACAAATTAATGCGTAAAGAGGAACGGTTTGCAAAAGTTATAGCTTACTTTCTAAAACACCAGCCAAAAGCCGAAACAGAACTGGTATATAAAAAACCCTACGAACTTGCTGTCGCTGTGATACTCTCGGCCCAGTGCACCGACAAACGGGTGAATATGATCACCCCAGAACTCTTCAGGAATTATCCCGATGCCGGGAGCCTTGCAAAAGCAAAGCATGAGGATGTTTTCGCCCTTATAAAAAGCTGTTCCTATCCGAACAATAAAACAAAAAATATCATAGGTATGGCCAGGGCTTTAACAGGCAAGTTCAATGGCGTTATGCCTTCGGATATCGATAAATTGCAGGAATTGCCAGGTATCGGACGCAAATCAGCAAATGTGCTCGCTGCAGTGATCTTCAACAAGCCGGCCATGGCTGTGGATACGCATGTACAAAGGGTTTCGGCAAGGATCGGTCTGACAGTGAATGCAAAAAATCCTTACCAGACCGAAATGCAACTCATCAAATATATTCCTGAGAATCTGATATCCCTTGCACATCACTGGCTGATCCTCCACGGAAGATATATCTGCCAGGCCAGGAAGCCCCTTTGCGGGAAGTGCGGAATCAGCGGAATCTGTAAATATTATGCTGCGAATCTTAAGGATTAGGCAACCGTTTTGTTGAAAACTAAATATTAATCCGTCAGGGTTTTCAAGCAGGTTTTGATAATTTTGAACAAAAATTATAAATATGAGCGTATTGAAAGCCGGCGATAAGACCCCTGAATTTAATTTCACCGATCAGGAAGGAAGGGATTTAAACCTCAAAGATTTCCGGGGAAGTAAACTCATCCTGTATTTCTATCCGAAAGATGATACCCCGGGTTGCACTGCAGAAGCCTGTAACCTGAGGGATAACTTCCAGATTCTGAAGAAGAAAGGATTTAAAATCCTGGGTGTCAGCGCCGATCCGGAA
>Ga0182021_10008178_pt1 | contig 12398 bp, 11 predicted proteins | sample 612E3MmetaG_FD_120493 | JGI IMG/M metagenome (GOLD analysis project Ga0182021, IMG submission 120493) | Permafrost microbial communities from Stordalen Mire, Sweden - 612E3M metaG (Illumina Assembly) | ecosystem: Environmental > Terrestrial > Soil > Wetlands > Permafrost | place: Sweden...
GGAAGGTTCTGACTCACGGCCAGGTTCTTAAGCAGATATGGGGCGTAGCCTACGTCGAGCAGCCCCACGTGCTCCGCGTGAATATCAGCAATCTCCGCCACAAGATCGAGAAGGATCCCTCCCGGCCCCGCTACATCCAGACTGAGCCGGGGGTCGGCTACCGGATGCGCGCCGATGTGTAGGGGGATTAAGTGCCCGGTTTCATCAGAGCCGGGAAGCATTCAAGGACAATACTGGCACTCCTGGTAACAGCCCTGGTCTTGTTGATATAAGAAGTGTGTCTGTCACGGCAGCATAGTTGTCAGACAGTCGCACTTCTTTTTTGTCCAATCCGATTCCTCTTCCTGAAATTTCGGATAGTTCTCTCTGAAGGTCAAACCCTATTCTGATGGCAGTAAATCTCCTGCGCCCCACTCATCCCAATTTTTGCATGATGATACGTGAAGTTTTGCCTCACGCCAATTTGTCAGGGGGGATGATGCTTACTGGTATAAATGAGGTAGAATTAACAAGATATGGAGATGACAAGCAAACCCGATAGAGCACGTTCTGAAACTCTTCCCTCTCCTGTCCACCGACTGCCCATCCAGGAGGTGTTCAGGGCGCTGGGCACCACCCCCCAGGGGCTTTCCGGGGAGGAGGCCGCAAAGCGTCTGGGGCAGTATGGCCGGAACGCTATCCGGGAGGTCAGGAAAAAACCGCTCTACCTTAAGTTCCTGGCAAACTTCACCCACCTGATGGCCATCCTGCTCTGGGCCGGAGGAGCGATGGCCTTTGTCGGCCGGATGCCGGAGCTCGGATGGGCGATCTGGGCCGTGATCGTCATCAACGCGGTATTCTCGTTCTGGCAGGAGCACCGGGCCGAGAGGGCCATGGATGCCCTGCAGCGGCTTCTCCCGGGCCAGGCGCGGGTGTTGCGGGAGGGTGCGGAACGGCTGATCCCGTCCGAGGAACTCGTGCCCGGCGACGTGCTGCTTCTGGCCGAGGGGGACCACATCTCGGCTGACGGCCGCCTTGTGGAGGAGGCTGAACTCAGGGTTGACCAGTCGACCCTCTCCGGTGAATCCCACCCGCTGCGCAAGACCGCCGACGCGGTATCGCAGGAAGGACTTTCCCATACCGAGTTCCCCAATCTCGTTTTTGCGGGGACCAGCGTGTCGGCCGGCGTGGGCCGGGCGGTGGTCTTCGCCACCGGCATGGAATCCGAGTTCGGCAAGATCGCTCATCTTACCCTCGCGCTGGAGGAGGAACTCTCCCCGCTGCAGAAGGAGATGAACAGGATGACCAGGGTCGTTACGGCACTGGCCGTGGGGATCGGGGTGATCTTCTTCCTCCTGTCGGTTACCGTTGTTCACCGCCCGGTTCATGCCGGTTTCATTTTTGCCGTCGGGATGGTGGTTGCGTTTGTGCCGGAGGGGCTTCTCCCCACGGTGACCCTGGCGCTCGCCATGGGGGTCCAGCGCATGGCGAGGCGCAATGCGCTTATAAAAAAACTCTCTTCGGTGGAAACGCTCGGCTGCTGCTCCGTCATCTGTACGGACAAGACCGGCACTCTTACCCAGAACGAGATGACGGTGCGCGCTCTCTGGGTTGCCGGCCGGCAGTTTTCGGTAACGGGAACCGGTTATGCGCCGGAGGGGGAGATCAGTGCAGCGGGGAGTAAGGACGAGCCGTCAGGAGCCGGGGACCTAGGCCGTATGTTGATTGCCGCCGACCTCTGCAATGATTCCCGGTTGATTCCGCCGGACGAAAAGAGTCCCAACTGGACGATGATTGGCGATCCGACCGAAGCGGCCCTCAGGGTGGTGGCGCAGAAAGGGGCGGTGGACCTGGAGGCGGAAACCGCAAGGCTGCCGCGCCTGCGGGAACTGCCCTTCGAATCGCTCAGAAAGAGGATGAGCACTATCCACCGGGAAGGTGGCGGCCAGATAGCCTTCGTGAAGGGTGCGCCGCGGGAGGTGGTGGCGCTCTGCAGCGGCATCCGCATGGCTGGTGCCGATATCCCCCTCACCGATGACCTGAGGACCCAGGTCCTTGCAGCGAACGATGATTATGCCCGCGAGGGACTCCGGGTGCTGGCCATTGCCGAACGCTCCCTTACGGCTGAGGCGAGCGGCTACACGACGGAGTCGGTCGAGCAGGACTTGACCCTGCTCGGACTCGTGGCGATGATGGACCCCCCGCGCTCCGAGGTGGCGGAGGCGGTTGTGAAGTGCCATCGGGCCGGGATCCGGGTTATCATGATCACCGGAGACTACGGGCTGACGGCGGAGAGCATCGCCCGCCGCATCGGTATCATATCGGGGCGACCACGCATCGTTACCGGCGTCGATCTGGATGCCATGGACGACGGGGCACTGACGGCGGCGTTGGAGGGAGAGGTGATCTTCGCCCGCGTTGCGCCTCAACATAAGCTGCGGGTCGTGAACTCACTCCAGGTGCTGGGCCAGGTGGTGGCCGTGACCGGCGATGGAGCGAACGATGCCCCGGCCCTCAAGAAATCCGACATCGGCGTTGCCATGGGTATCACCGGCACGGACGTGGCCAAAGAAGCCGCCGACATGATCCTGACCGACGACAACTTCGCCTCCATCATCAGTGCCATCGAAGAGGGGCGTGCAGTCTACGCCAACATCAAGAAGTTCGTCACCTACATATTTAGCCATAACATGACAGAAGCGTGGCCCTTCATTTTCCAGATCATGTTCAACGTCCCGCTGGCCCTGACGGTGATGCAGGTGCTGGCCATCGACCTCGGTACCGACCTGGTCCCGGCGCTGGCACTCGGCACCGAGGCTCCCGAGCCCGGCGTGATGAACAGGCCGCCCCGCTCCCCGAAGGACCGGCTCATTGATACACCGCTCCTGTTGAGAGCGATGATTTGGTTGGGGAGCCTGCAGACGGTGCTCTGTTTCTCCGGCTTCTTCTTCCTCTACTGGACGAGCGGCTACCGTGATTTCCTCCATCTGCCGCGCCCCGACCTCCTCCCCTATGCAGAGCGACTGCTGTCCCGGGATGGACACGTATATGTTCTGGCGACGGCGATTTTTCTTGCCGGAGTAGTCACGTCGCAGATCGGCAATGCCTTTGCCTGCCGCACTGAGCGCATGTCGGTGTTCAAAGTCGGCTTCTTCAGCAACCGCTTTCTCCTCATTGGTTTCCTGGTTGAACTGACACTGGTCTGTATTCTCATCTATGTCCCTCCATTCCAGAAGATATTTGAACTTGGTCCGCTCCCGGTCAAGTACTGGGCGCTCCTGTTTATTTACCCGCTCGCCATGTTTGTGGCCGAAGAGGGGCGCAAGGCATTTATGCGCAGGCAGGAAAAACGGATGGCGCTGCGTGGGCAATCACTGCCAGGAGGTACAACATGAGGATTATCATCATAGGCTGCGGCCGGCTCGGCGCCGGGCTGGCGGAAGCCCTCAGCCAGCGGGGCTTAGGTGTGACGGTGGTGGATCGGGAACCGACTGCTTTTCAGCGGCTGGGAAGTTCATTCCGGGGGGAAACCCTGACCGGGGGCGGGTTTGATCGGGAAGTCCTTCTCAAGGCCGGCATTGAGAGGGCAGACGGTCTGGCCGCAGTGACCGCCAGCGACGAGGTCAACGTGGTCGCCGCCCGCCTCGCCCGGCAAGTATTCCGCGTCCCCCGCGTAGTTGCCAGGCTCTACGATCCGCGCAAGGTGGAGGTCTACCGGCGTTTGGGGCTTATGACTATCTCCCAGGTCACCTGGGGAATCAGCAGGATTGTGGAGCTTCTCTGCTATTCCCGGCTCGATACTATCAAGAGTCTGGGGAGCGGAGAGGTGGATATCGTGGAGGCCGAGGTGCCCCATCTCCTCGTCGGTAGGACAGTGAACGATATGACCGTGCCGGGAGAGATCCATGTGGTGGCCGTCACCCGGCGGGAGAAGACCTTCCTCCCGACGCTGGGAACCGAATTCCACGAAGGTGACCTTATCCACCTGGCCCTTCTGGCATCCTCCGCGGAGCGGCTTAAACTCATACTGGGCTGACATTAGGAGGGGAACCATGGACGTGATCATTGTGGGCGGCGGCAAGGTGGGAGCCTATCTTGCGAACCTGTTGTTGAGCAGCGGGGAAAGGGTCAAGGTCATTGAAGAGTGCCAAGAGAATATCCCTGCCTTGCAGCGGGAATTGCCCATGGAGGCCATTCTCCAGGGGAACGGCGCCGACCCGCTGGTTCTTGAAGCGGCCGGGATCAGGCAGGCCAATGTCGTCGCTGCAGTGACCGGGGCGGACGAGACCAACATGGTGGTTGCCGGCCTGGCGCACTCGGAGTTCGGGGTCCCGCGGGTCATCGCCCGGGTTAACGATCCGAAGAACTCCTGGATGTTTACGCCGAAGATGGGGGTGGATGTGGCACTCAACCAGGCGGACCTTCTGGCGCACCTGATTGTCGAAGAGATGTCGGTTGGTGAGATGATGACCCTGCTCAAACTCCGGAAGGGAAAGTACTCGCTTGTGGAAGAAAAGGTGCATACCCTGTCGGAGGTAGCCGGGAAGGCCATCCGGGATATCGATCTCCCGGTCGAGAGCGTTATAGCGGCCGTTATCCGCAAGGGGGAGCTCCTTATTCCGCGCGGCAACCTGGTATTACAGCCGGATGACGATGTGCTTGCGGTAGTCCATTCCTCGGAGATAACGAAGCTGGCAACTATTCTTGGGTCTGCTGAATTGACCTGAGGACATCCACCAGCTTTTGAGGGTCCGACGACATCCTGACCGAGCCGGGGGTCGGATACCGGATGCGGACCGATTTCTGAGGGACGGGCTTGATATGGCCATGCTTCAGGTTTATTTTGACCCTGTTCGACCTGGATTGGGGCTCGGGACAGCATTACGCAGGGATCGACACGGAAGGGAGTTCATAGTATGTCAGCAGGTGGAACCATGATGAGGATACTGCTTGTAGTGATCTATACCGTTCTCTACGCGGTGTCGGCGTTCGGCTTCGGCAAGGGGGTGGAAGGGTGCACGGGGGACTGTACGGCCTGCCACAAGGTGACGAGAGGGGAAGTCCAGGAGATTTTCAAGAACCTCGACCCGACGGTCACTGTTGAAGACGTTGCCCCCTCCCCGGCCCGGGGCCTGTACCAGGTCACCCTGAAAAAGGGGGCGTCGGTCCAGGTGATCTATCTCGATTTCTCCAAGAATTACCTGATAGCGGGGCAGCTGGTGGACATCAGGAGCAAGAGCGACCTGACCCGGCAGAGCGTCGAGTCCGCCACGACGGTGGACGTGACCGGGCTCCCCCTCAAGAATGCCCTGGTCATGGGAAATACCAGGGGGAAGAAGGAGCTCTACCTGTTCAGCGACCCGGAATGCCCCTACTGCGCCAACCTGCATAAGACCATTGGGGAGCTGGTCAAGGAGGAGCCGGAGCTGAAGGTCTACATCTTCCTGATCCCCCTGGATGTCCATCCCAACTCCCTCTGGAAGACCGATGCCATCATGTGCAAGGCGAAGGAGAACCGGACTGCCGCCCTCAGGATGCTGGAAAACAGCTACCATGGAAAGGAAGTGCCCCGACAGTCGTGCGGGGTGAGCCTGGGTGCCAAAAACAAGGAGCTGGGGACGAAGCTGGGGGTCACCGTGACCCCGACCATCGCGTTCAAGAACGGAAGGGTATTCATGGGAGCCAGGAGCAAGGAGGATATCAGGAACATGCTCAATGGTACCCCGGAGGGGAAATAATCCCGGCAGTTCCGGTCCGGGAGCACGCCGGCATCACCTGAATTCGGGCAGCATGGTCTTGAGCCGCCAGATGCGGCCCTTTTCCGGCCCTTCATAGGTCCATTCCTGGTTGTCCACGACTGTTTTCACCGTTACCGAGGGGGGGCGGTAATAGTCGATCTCCACCTTCATGGTCGCTACCCCCTTGACTGGGTCGCATTCCATCGTCTTTACCCGGTAATCGACGATCTTTACCTTTTCGGCATCAGGTATCCTTCTACGGTATTCCTCCTTCATTGACGGGCTCACATAGGTGGAGAGGGCTCTGTCCAGCTCATTCCAGCGGACAAGCCGATTATAGTCCTTCGTACTGTTTTCGCATTCGGTGCCGATCTTGGCGATTTCCATGGTAGCGCAGCCGTTAAGGAAGAGTGCGACTACAGCGGCCGGCATAATCATCCGCAGGTTCATGAGGACCTCTTTCCGGGGGGATCCCCCTTGATCAGTTTGACCAGCTCTACCGCGATTTCATACCTGCCGAAGGGGGGGATGATGTAGAAGCCTCCGACCCGGTCCCTGACCCCGGCGATGAACTCCCGGGCGATGGCGAGCCCCTCCCGCATACCTGTGTCTTTCTCCTTACCCCGCATTCTGTGACGGATCTCATCGGGGATCAGGATCCCCGGCACCTCGTTGTGGAGGTACTCGCAGTTCCGTTCGCTAACCAGCGGCAGGATCCCCGGCAGCACCGGGATGCCGAGGGGGGCCGTCCGCTCGACCATCTCCCGCAGTTTTTCCGGATCGTAGAGGGGCTGGGTCTGGGCGAACCGGGCGCCGTTCGCCACCTTCTTCTCCAGACGGGCCACCTGGACCTCCATGCGCGGGCTGTTGGGATTGAAGGCGCAGCCGATGGTGAAGCCGGTCCCACTGCCGATCGGGTTGCCCGAGGCATTGACGCCGGCGTTGAGATCCGCCATGAGCTTGATGAGGCCGAAGGAGTTGAGATCGAAGACCGACGACGCACCCGCCTGCTCGCCGAGCCTGGCCGGGTCGCCGGTCACGGCGAGAACGGTCCGGATGCCGAGCAGTGACGCCCCCATCAGGTCGGACTGGAGCCCCAGCAGGTTCCGGTCGCGGCAGGTGATGTGCACGATCACCTCGATGCCCGCTTCCCGCTGGATGACGTTGGCCAAAGCGATGTTTCCCATCCGGACCCGGGCCAGTGGGTTTTCCGCCAAGTTGATGGCATCCGCACCCGCCTCTTTCAGTGCCCTGCTTCCCGCGAGCACCTTGCCGCAGTCGAGCCCCTTCGGCGGGTCCAGTTCCACCGTTACCACCGGCCCCTCTCCCCAGTGGGCGAGAAAACCTTTCCGGGCCGGCTCGGTTGCCTGCCGCTCTGTCCCGACCTCGACCAGGACCGCGGCTTTCCGTGTAGCGGGCTTTCGCCCCCGGAGCCGTTCGGCGATGGCGCGGATATGGTCCGGAGTGGTGCCGCAGCAGCCGCCCACCAGCGCTGCCCCTGCCTCTGCCATGTCGGCGGCCATGGCCGCGAAATAGCCCGGGGTGGCGCGGTAGATGTAGCGGCCGTCGACGTATTCGGGGAAGCCGCTGTTGGGATAGGCGGCCAGAGGGAGCCCGGTCACCCGGGCCATCCGCCGGATGTTCCCCAGGACTTCCAGGGGGCCGGCTCCGCAGTTGACCCCCACGAGGTCGGCGCCGGCAGCGTCCAGACCCGCCGTGATCGTTTCCACTTCCGCGCCGGATGCGCTTCTGCCTCCTTCCGGGTAGGCCATGCTGGCGATGACCGGCAGCCCGGTCTCCTGGGCGGCGGCTAGGGCGATCTTCACCTGGTCCGGGTCGGAGAAGGTCTCGAGGATGAAGAGTTGCACCCCCCCTTCTGCCAGGGCATGGCACTGCTCCCGGAAAATCTCCAGCGTCTCCTCCGGAGTGAGGTCCCTCTCCTCCCCCTTGAGCCGAAGCAGCGGGCCGACGGAGCCGGCCACGAACGCATCATGTCCGGCGGCGGCGCGGCAGGCGATGCCCGCTCCTCGAAGGTTGATCTCCCGCACCTTCTTTTCCAGGCCGATGGGGGCGAGTTTCGTCCGATTGGCGCCGAAAGTGTTGGTCTCGATCACCCGGGCGCCGGCGGCGAGGTATTCACCATGGAGCTCCAGCACCAGTTCCGGCCGCACCAGGTTCAGGTGCTCGAAGTTGGCGTCGAGCCCGACCCCCTTGGCATAGAGCATGGTGCCGATGGCGCCGTCGCCCACAAGCACTTCGTTTTTCAGTCTTTCGAGAAAATTCACGGGAACCTTTTGTGGCAACAACCTTATTGTGGACGGATGATTTTCAGGTTATTTGTTTTACTGGCATTTTTCGAGCATTGCCGTTAGAATGCCGGGCATCCTAATCTGCGAGGTCTTGAATGCTGCATACCGTAATCGACTGGCTGCTGGCGACCATCGGCGCCATGGGCTACCCCGGTATCTTCCTCCTGATGGCCATGGAAAGCTCGGTCATCCCGATCCCGAGCGAACTGGTCATGCCGCCGGCCGGCTACCTGGCCCACCAGAGGGAGATGAATATCTGGGTCGCAATCCTCTGCGGCACCGTGGGGAGCCTGGTGGGCGCCTACGCCAACTATTTTGCCGCTCACTACCTGGGGCGGCCGCTCATCCTGAAGTACGGCAAGTACGTCTGGATCACCGAGGAGAAGTTCGCGCATGTGGAAACATTCTTTCACAAACATGGCGAAATATCAACCTTCATCGGCCGGCTCCTGCCGGTGGTGCGCCATCTCATCTCGCTGCCCGCCGGTCTGGCCGGCATGCACCACTGGAAGTTCTCCCTTTATACCCTGCTGGGCGCCGGCATCTGGGTCACGGTGCTCACCTGGATCGGCTGGTTCATCGGCAAGGAGCAGGCGCTCATCATGAAATATTCCCACCAGGCGGTCATCGGCGTGGTCGTCTTCAGCGCCCTCCTGATTACCCTCTACGTCTGGCGGCAGAAGCGGAAGAGCGAGGCGAATAAGCCGTCGGAAGGATAGCCGCCAACCATTCTCTTGAAACGGAAGGCGGGCGCAGTAATTTCGGTTAAAGCTTCTTCAGGATGGAGCGCGTCGGGTGACAGCATGTGATAGATAAGAGTGCCGCCACTGCCGGGTTTACCGGAGGGGCGGCTTTCATGACTACACGACCCCGAGGCATGCTGTTAAGAGGAAAGCATGAGCCTGTCAACGAAAATACATACACGTCTGGCACCTCAGTACCTCTTCGTGGATATCAATCAGCGGTGCAACCTCCGTTGCCAGCACTGCATGTATTGGAAGACGAAGCAGGACGACCCGTCGGCGCTCATCTCTATCGAGCGTCGCAACGACATCATCCAGGAGTTTGCCGGGATGAACAGCAGCGGTAAGGTCGTCATATGCGGCGGGGAGAGTATGCTGGACCCCGACCGCTATTTTGCCGTGACGGCCAAGTGCGCAGAAATTGGCATGCGCTGCTTTTCGGTCATCAATGGGACCAGGCTCGCAACAACGGAGATGGCCGACCGTATGATGGAAGAAGGGCCTACGGAGATCACGGTTAGCTTAAACAGTCATCTTCCTGAAGTGCACGATGAGACGCGCGGCGTTGCTGGTTCCTTCGACATGGCCGTGAGGGCACTGAGATTGCTCTTGGAATCGCGAAGAACGTACGGTCGTGGTCCCAAGATATTTGCCATGGCTGTCATCTGTGAATGCAACTATCGGGATCTTGATGCGTTATACGACTTTGTATTGAACGATATAGGTGCGGACAAGTTGAAGTTGAACTTCCTCCAGCCAACCTTCGGGCCGCCGACCGCGTGGTATCAGGATCGGTTTTTCGATCAAAACGTCATTCGAAACGAGGAGGAACTGGCACGGATCATCCTCGCATGTGACGAGAAATATGATCTGCGCATCAACCCGGTCTGGCTGGAGCAGGTCAAGATGTATCATCGCTCCATCCGGAACAACGGTTGGATGCGCTTGGGGTGGCGAAGGGGAAAGGGAACCGAAGCGCATATCTGCAATTCCTATGAGCGAAACATCATGGTTGACTTAAGGGGACGTGCGCGGTTGTGCTTCTATTCTGGGTTCCCGGCCTTTCAACTCGTGCAGCCGGGAGACTTGAGGCGTTTCTGGGAAAGTTGTGACCGTCTGCGACAGCGGATGAGTCGCTGCAACCGCTACTGCGCCATAAGCCACAGCGTAAGGAAGGAGGCCGCGACGCTCAAGTGAGACAATTCTATTTTGGGACATCATTGTTGAGTTTTGCCCGTAGTGCCCGTTCCACGACCACCAATACACGGATCGTTCATTCGTGCGGTGCGAATTGAGGCCGCCGCCATGAACCTTTCCTTGCCGACGTTTACCGTGATCATCCCTACCTACCGCCGTGGCGACGCTTTGTGTGCATGCCTGCAGTCACTGGCCAAGCTGGATTACCCGCGGGAGTGCTTCGATGTTGTCGTCGTAGATGACGGCGGCGGCCTGCCTGTTGATGACATCATGGCCTCGTTCCGGCCCCACCTGAACTTGTCCGTGCTTGTTCAAGAGAACGCCGGCCCCGGTGCGGCTCGCAACACCGCTGCTTTCCAGGCTCGACGTGACTATCTGGCATTCATCGACGACGATTGTGTCGCAGATGCCGGCTGGTTGAAAGCATATGCCACCCAAATTGCTGTGCATCCGCAGTCCCTGCTGGGCGGTCACTCATGCAATGTCTTGATCGACAACATCTATTCTGCTGCCAGCCAACACCTCGTTGATTGCCTGTACCAATACTTCGCAAGCTATGAGTCGCAGGCCTTCTTTTTTGCCACCAATAATTTGGCGGTGCCTCGCCGGCAGTTTCTGGATTTGCAGGGGTTCGACGTCGCCTCAATGCAGTATGCCTCTGAAGATCGCGAATTTTGCGATCGCTGGCGCAGCAGAGGCTGGGCCATGCGCTTCACTCCGGAGGCTGTGGTTCTCCATGCCCACTCCTTGACGTTGCGAACCTTTTGGCAGCAGCACTTCTCTTACGGCCGGGGCGCTTATCGCTTTCGCTTGGCTCGTTCCCGCCGCGGGCAAAAGCCCTTGAGAATCGAAGCGGCCTGGTTTCTCGTAAACATATTGAAGTATCCTTTCACGAATGCCCGTGGCCTTGAGACGCTGCGCCTGGCCCTGCTTATGTTGCTGACCCATGTTGCGAATTTGGGTGGTTTTCTGGCCGAGGCCACAACACAACTTACCGTGAAAAACTGGCCAGATGAGGCCCCCCCACCCATTAAGCGCAAGGGACGGCTAAGGGGGCGAAGTTGAGTAGTTGTGTTTGTAACTGGTAACCCATTGAGTTTTGACCAGATAAAGAGTACGTTACGACTATTTCCCACCCAACCGGCAGAGTAGGGCAGCACGATAAGGCCGCCCCGCTGCTCACCCCGTCGTTGCGAAAGACAAAAGCGGTCGGTGTTAACTGACGAAACGGGAGATCACGATGGCGAAACGATCCTATCCCTTGGCAAAGGTCTACGGCCTCCTCGAACCGGGGCCTGTGGTGCTGGTGACGACTGCCGGCACGGAGCGGCCAAACATCATGACCATGTCGTGGCACACGATGATGGAATTCGAGCCGCCACTCGTGGGGTGCGTGATCAGCGGCCGTAACTACACCTTCGACATCCTGAAGAAAACGAAGGAATGCGTCATCAACATCCCGACGCTGGAACTCGCGGAAAAGGTGGTAGGCTGCGGGAATACCACCGGCCGGGATATCGACAAGTTCACGACCTTTGGTCTCACGCAGGCAACCGCTTCGTCCGTGAAGGCGCCGCTCATCGCCGAGTGCCATGCCAATCTTGAGTGCCGGGTCGTCGATACGCGGCTGGCGGTCACGTACAACTTCTTCATCCTTGAGGTAGCCAAAGCCTGGATCGACCCCGCGAAGAAACAGCCAAAGACGATCCACCACCTCGGCAAAGGAGTGTTCATGGTTGCCGGCGAGATCATCAAGCTCCCTTCCAAAATGAAATAGTTTCCCTCGCGGAAAGGCGGAGAAAGGTAATGGAAACCCTGCTGGATTACCGGCTCCTCGTCCCGCTCGTGCTCCTCCTCGGCTTTGCCCCGTTCTACCCCCAGCCGCACATCGTCGAGAAGCTCCGCATGCTCAAGGCGGGAACGCTGAAACGGCCCATCGACATCTTCGACCTCTTCTGGCACGCATGGCCCTTCGCGCTGCTGGCCTACAAAGTAGCAGTGGACATCATGCACAGAGCGGGCTGAGACGGCCGAACGACAAAACCCCGATGGCATGGCGCCACCGGGGTTTCAAGTTTACGCAATTGGAACGCGATTGCTTCGCAAGGTCCAGGCTGTCAAGGGATTGCGGCGCAGGCAAACCCTGAGGGTATGTTGAGCACGCGATTCCGAAAACTCACGCAGAGATTGCTGAGAAGGCGCGTTCCCGCTATTTCGGTACCTTCTCCCAGTCTTCCAGAAACTTCTTAATCCCCGCATCCGTCAGCGGATGCTTGGCCAGCTGCATGATAACCGTGTAGGGGATGGTGGCGACGTCGGCGCCGATCAGGGCGGCATTGAGTACGTGGATCGGGTTCCGGACGCTGGCAACGATAATCTCCGCCTCGTAGCCGTAGTTGTCGAAGATGGTCCGGATGTCCTCGATGATCCCC